>Ga0184628_10000283_pt1 | contig 29561 bp, 23 predicted proteins | sample PLM4_5_b1_FD_133149 | JGI IMG/M metagenome (GOLD analysis project Ga0184628, IMG submission 133149) | Groundwater sediment microbial communities from an aquifer in East River, Colorado, USA - PLM4_5_b1 | ecosystem: Environmental > Terrestrial > Soil > Riparian zone | place: USA: East River...
AAGGGCAAGACTCTCTCCGAAATTGCTACGGCCTGCGAAACTCTGCGATTCACTCCCCTGGTGGCCGTGTTAAACAGCGCCGTGGACATCCTGCAGCCGCAGACTGGTCACTTATCGAAGGGGTCTGTCGCAGTACAAACTTCAGTCAGTACCGCAACGCTGCAGCGCATGATGCAGCGATCGGCGACGGCTGAAATGACGGTGTTGGAAGGGCGGCTGACTTTCCTTGCCACCACCGCCTCTGTTGCGCCGTTCATCGGGCTGTTTGGAACGGTATGGGGCGTGCTGACATCTTTTATGGGTCTGTCCAATGCCGATACGGCAACACTGCGGGCCGTGGGTCCGGGCATTGCTGAGGCACTGATTGCAACGGCATTTGGACTTTTTGCCGCCATACCGGCAGTTATTGCCTACAACCAGTTTGTGAATAAAGTTCGTGGTATTGCCGGTCAGCTCGATGACCTGCAGGCGGAATTGCTCATTATCGCGGAAGGAACCGGCCGTTAAATGGCGTTCACGACAAATGACGGTAAAACGCGTACGACATTGTCGGAAATCAACATGGTTCCGTTCATTGATATTGTCCTCGTGCTGTTGATAATTTTCATGGTGACTGCGCCGGTGATTCAGTCTGGCGTGGAAGTGCACGTGCCCAAAACCGAGTTTGTACGTGAAATTGCAGAGGAGCGGCTGGTGGTATCGATCACCAAAGATGAAACGATTTATCTGCAGAATGATCCCGTCAATATCCACGAACTGGTGGCAAAGATTCGCGAGAAGAATCCGAAGGCCGGCAGTCAGAGTATCTACGTTCGAGCCGATGCCGACGCGCACGTCGGAGCGCTGCTGCGGATCATGGATAGTCTGAAAGTAGGTGGTATCGATAACGTCAGCATGGTTACCGAACCTCTCGATAAGAAGGACAAGAGCAGCTCGAAATGACGAAGCGTTCTCCAATAGTCAGCACCTGGTTCTCGCTGGTGGCCTCCGTTGTTCTTCATCTGGTTGCCGTCCTTCTCGTGTTTGTTGCACCTTCCCTTTTTCAGGCGAAAACGGCGACCTGGGGTTCCAGGGCCGGCGGCCATGACGGTGTGAATATCAAGATCGTCAGCAACATGGCCGGGATAGCGTTGCCCACGCCCGTCGTCACCACAGATGATGCCGTGGTCAGTGAGAATAAGTCTGTCCACAAGAGCGAGCCGGAACCCAAAGTCAAAGTTCCGGAGAAATCCGATCCGGCGGCAATCAAACTGCCGTCGAAGACCGCCCCCAAAGTCCAAAAGGAAACAACGAAGCCAGCACAACCCACAAAGACTGCCAGCGCGGATTTGCCTCAACCGCAGAATCCATCGAACGCTGTAGCCTATGGTCAGGGTGGCGGGAATCCCGCAATTCGATACGGGCAAACCGCCCCGGGAACAGACCCGACCGGAGCAGAATTCGCGGGGGATGGAACTTTTGGGGAGAAATACGGGTCCTATGTGGAATCCATGAAGCGTGCCATCACGGATGCGTGGCGCTTGAATGGAACCCAGCAACGCACACCAAGAATTTACGTAACGTTTACAATCGATGCGAAGGGACAAGTCAGCAACGTTGCTCTTCAAGACCCCACAACTAACGCAACGGCAATGGAACGAGCAGCAATGTTAGCCGTGAGGACGGCAAAACTGCCGCCATTGCCGTCGGACTATCGCGGCCCGCCTGTGGCGGTTCGATTCTATTTTGATTATGCGAAATAACATGACACGACGAGAGTTCGCCGCAGCCATGCTGCTGGCGCCCATGGGAGCTGCGGTTCTCCGTGGACAACAAATCGATACAGGAACCACTGTCGGAATGAAAGCCGTGAAGATTGCGGTTCCGGAATTCCGTCCCAGCGCCGCAGATGCAAAGATCAACCATCTGGCGGAAGTGTTTAACCAAACGCTGTGGAACGATCTCGATTTTTCCGGAAATGTCGTCCTGGCCAGCCGCAGCTACTATCCACTGGGCAATTTTGTAAACCCGGCCGACATCCGCCCCGAGGACTGGACCAGGACGGGAGTCGAGGCCGCCTACATTACTTATGGAAGCGTGGCGATTCCGACATCAGGGCAGATGAGAGGTGCCTTTACCGCCGATCTTCATTTCACCGAACTGAAATCGAATCGGCCGGCACTTCAGCCGGTGCGATGGGGTGGAGGTCTGGATACCGACGATGCCGCACGATTTGTCGCGCACAACTGGGCTAGCGCCATTTTGGAAAATCTTGGATTCGGCAAGGGAGTGGCGACGACGAAGATCGCTTACGTTTCAGATCGCGCAGGCGCCAAGGAAGTCTACATCATGGATTATGACGGATACGGTCCGTTCCCACTGACCTCCCTTCGAGATCTGTCTCTGACGCCAGCCTGGTCGCCGGACAGCGAACACATAGCCTACATGGGCTATCGAGGATCGGTAACCAACATCGAGATCATCCCTCGCAGGGGCGGCCCTTCGGTACCATTCCCTTCACCAGTCGGGTTGAACACCACGCCAGCGTGGTCCCCGGATGGAAAACGAATCGCTTTCGCCAGCAATCGGGACAGACACTCCAGCGGAGACGGTCCCGAAATTTATGTCGCGAATTCGAATGGTACCAACATGATCCGGCTGCTTCCCCGCCCCACGTCCCGCGGAATCGACACGTCCCCGGTATGGAATCCGGCAACGGGACGCGAACTGGCATTCGTGTCCGACCGAAGCGGGACGCAGCAGATCTACCGGATCAACGACGACGGCACCAACCTGAGACGCATCATCGATGATGGCGGAGACGCGGAGAATCCATCCTGGTCTCCGGATGGAAACTTTCTGGCGTTTGCCTGGAAGAGGTCGGGCAATTCGCGGTTTGACATCTACCTTCACGACCTGGTGACCGGCAGAAACTCCCAATTGACTCGGGATACATCCGACAATGAAAAGCCAACATGGTCTCCAGATGGAAAACATATCGCTTTTGAATCGAATCGAACCGGCGCGTTGCAGATCTTTTCAATGCTGGCAGACGGAAACAAACCCCAGCAGCTGACGCGCAGCGGAATCAACAAGGCGCCGGCATGGTCCGGCTACATCAAGTAATAAAGTGGAGGTCATTGGAATGAAACAATCACAGTCCTGGCAATCGACGGCACTGCTCCTTATGTTTGTGGCGTTTATGTCATTCGCCTGCAAGAAGACACCCGCGCCGCCTCCACCTCCACCTCCGCCGCCGACAGCCAACACCGGAGATACTCCGGCGCCGGCACTCCCCGCGCCGACAGTGACTCTCCGTGCAGATACGTCGACCATCACGCGCGGTGCAGCGATTACGCTGACATGGGAATCACGCAATGCAGCGACCGTGGATATCCAGCCTGGAATTGGCTCTGTCACGCCGGTGGGAGCCGGCAGCCGGCAGGTGACCCCTGCGTCCTCCCTTACTTATGAGATTACGGCGGTCGGCCCCGGTGGACGAGCGGGCGATACCCTACGCATCACCGTGAATGATCCCCCACCACCAGCTGCGACTACTTCGCGTGGCGGTGACGCTGTTGCTCCTCCGGCGGCCCTTAATCTGACGGCGCAACAGATCTTTGACCGTGATATGAAACCCATTAATTTCGACTACGATAAGTCCGATATCCGGGAAGACCAAAAGGGCAAGCTGCAGACCGCCACAAACTACCTCAAGCAAAACGCAACTGTCCGGCTGACCATTGAAGGGAATGCCGACGAACGCGGCAGCGAGGAATATAATCTTGCCCTGGGTGATCGGCGCGCAAATGCCGTGAAGCAGTATCTTGTGTCTCAGGGTATCGCCGAGAATCGGCTCAGTTCGGTAAGCTACGGCGAAGAGCGCCCGGTGTGCAGTGCGCAGACAGAGGACTGTTTCGAACAGAACCGGCGCGCCGCGTTTCGGATTAACCCGTAACACATCAGCCGGAGTAAGGAGGTTACGATGAAAATACCCGGTTCCATCTTTATTGCCAGCCTCGTGGTGATGCTGCTGGCTGGAGGGTCTGCATCCGCCGAAGACAAGGACATCATTCGCCTGCAGTCCGACGTGGTGAACCTTCAAGGGACGCTCAAGCTTCTTCAGGAGAGTCTGGAAGCAAAAAATGCCATCATGGCGTCTCAAATCGCCAAGATGGCGGATCAAATGAACAACATGACGCTATCCATGCAGAAGATATCGGATCAGGTGACGGCAGCAACCACCTCTACTGGCACGACCAATGCCGCCCTGCTGGCGGCCGCCGCCAAAAGTGCGGCCGATTCACAGACCGTGCTGGTGCCGGCGCTGACGGAACTTCGCAGAGGTATCGAAGATTTGAAGGAAGGCCAGCGCGTTCAGGCCAAGACGCTGTCCGATCAGATCATCGCCATGAAGTCTTCAACCGAAGCGCTGCCGACATGCAAGGATCTGAAGCAGGTGGCCGATCGCAGCGCGAACAGCGGATACCAGGACGACGCGATCAGCGGCTATCGCGACTTCCTGACCAATCCCACATGCGCAAGTGATCCTAAGCTGGCGGAAGTGCAATTCAGCATTGCCGAGGCCTACTTCACCTGGAAAAAGTTCGATCTGGCAGTCCAGGAGTACGATATTTTCTTGCAGAAGTTTCCGCCGAACGATAAAACTGCAAGTGCCCTTCTGCGGAAAGGACTCGCCCACGCGGAACTCAAACAAATACCCGAAGCAAGAGCTGCGCTGACTCGTGTCACCAAGGAGTACCCGGGCACCGGCGAGGCAGCGAATGCGACAGCAAAACTGAAGGATCTTGCAACAGCCCCAGCCGCGGCCGGTCGAGGAGCTAGAGGAACACCGTAAATGGGAAAGTCGATCAACAAAGTAATTCTGGTGGGACGGCTTGGCCGTGATCCGGAAATGAAGTACACCTCCGGCGGCACGCCGTTCTGCCGGTTCTCCATTGCCACCGACGACGCCTGGACCGACAAGGGATCGGGCGAAAAGCAGGAACGCACCGAATGGCACAGCATCGTTGTATGGGACCGCCTGGCGGAAATCTGCAACCAGTACCTGACCAAGGGACGATTGGTCTACATCGAAGGAAGCCTTCAGACACGTGAATGGGACGACAAGGAAGGCGTGAAAAGAAAGACCACCGAAGTTCGCGCCCGCGACATGGTGATGCTGGGCGGCGGACCCGGCGGCGAAGGAGGCATGCCTTCCCGTTCGGAATCCGGAGCTGCCACATCAGCTGGAAGTAGTGGGGGCGGCAGCACCATTACTGACGACGATATTCCGTTCTAAAAAGCTGCTGGGATTTATCCATGTTCAATTCTCAATTTTCAATTGTCAATTCGGATGAAAATTGAGAATTGAACGTGGATAAATCCCCGACTTAGTTCCCCCGGCTCAGTCCAAGCGCCCGCATCCGTTTGTGTAGATTCGTCCGCTCGATATTCAGCAGACGCGCTGCTGCGGATACATTCCACTCCGTTTGTTCCAAAGCTTCGAAGATGCGCTCTCTCTCCGCGGATTCACGGCTGTCTTGCAACGTCGATCTCAGATTTGTGTCCGGCTGAAAGCGGATCTCCAGTGGAATGTAATTCGTACTAAGCCGATCGTCTGGTGAAAGGATCGCCATCCGTTCAATCGTATTCCGAAGTTCGCGCGCATTACCGGGCCATGCGTACGTTTCCAATGACGCGAACACCGCATCGTCGATTCGCTTCGGTTTGAAATTGTTGCGGGTACAGAAGTCCGCCAGGAAATATTCGGCGAGGGGACGAACGTCTTCCGGCCTGTCCCGCAGTGCTGGCACTCGAATCGGGACCACGCTCAACCGGTAATACAAGTCTTCGCGAAATCGATTCTGCGAAACCATTTCGCTGAGATTGCGATTGGTTGCCGATACGACACGGACACTCACGCGTACCGTGTGTTCACCGCCCACACGCTGGAATTCGCCCTCCTGCAGAACACGCAACAGCTTTGCCTGCGATGCCTCGTGAAGGTCCCCCACTTCATCAAGGAAGATGGTTCCGCCGTCGGCCAATTCGAATTTTCCTCGCCGCATCGTCGCAGCGCCGGTGAAAGATCCCTTCTCATGACCGAACAGTTCGCTTTCGATCAATTCCGTGGGTATTGCAGCGCAATTCACCTTCACGAACGGACCATTCGAAAACGGACTCTCACGATGGATATGCGATGCCAGAAGTTCCTTTCCTGTACCCGATTCGCCCTGAAGCAGGACTCGTGCGTCCGATCTGGCCACACGGGCAGCCTGCTCGACGGCATGCGCAAATGCAGCGCTGGAACCGACCATTTTGGGGCCCTCACCCACGATCTCGCGAAACCTTTCGTTTTCCTTCCGGAGACTTGCCTGCTCGAGCGCATTCTTCAGGACAAGCAGCACGCGGTCTCTCGCAAGCGGCTTCTCGAGAAAATCGAACGCACCGTTTCGCGTGGCTTCGACAGCATCGGCAATGCTGCCATGCCCCGAAATCATGATCACCGGGGCGCGATGATCGGCCTGACGAACCGATCTGAGGATATCGATTCCATTTCCGTCCGGAAGACGCACATCAAGAAGATACGCATCGGTCCGCCGCGTCGATTGGCGCGCGGCAAATTCCCCGGCGGATCGATAGATCGACACCGAATAGCCCTCGCGTTCCAGGATCAGCTGCAGCGAAGGACCAATGTTGGGTTCGTCGTCAACGACGACAATAGACTTGCTCATATGTGAATGGTCTCTTTCTCAATCTATGGCGAGACCGGGGAATTCATCAATGTTCAATTCCGCGGATTCCTCGGCAACACAAGCCGGAATCCGGCTCCTTCCAGTTTCCCGTCAACAAGCAGCAGATCGCCGCCACACACTAACGCATCCTTGCGCGCAATGGAAAGCCCCAGTCCCATTCCACGCGCCTTGAAGGTGATCGTCGGCTCGAAAAGAGTTTTCAGCGCTTCTTCACTCAGCCCGGGGCCCGAGTCGTGAATCTCGACGACGACCTGTCCATCGGACATATACAACGTGCTGAGAATGCGACCGCGAGTGCCAATCGCTTCGGCGGCATTCTCCAGAAGATTGTTGAGTATCCCCTTTATTCGATCGGCGTCGGCTCGAACATGCGGCAGGTTCGGGTCAGCAGTGATTTGATAGTCGATGCCGGGGTGGCCGGGACTCAAAAAGGACACTCTTTCTTCCAATACCGCGTTGAGATCAAATCCCGACAGCCGGATTGCCGGTTCGGCTGAAAACTCGGAAAAGGCCCGGACCCGCCGCTCGAGGGATTCGATTTCATTGACGACGATCTGGGCGGCCTGTGCCATGAACGGGCGTTCCGCCTCCGTCTGCCTGGCGAGAATCTCTTCCACGGTCAGCCGGATGGGAGTCAGCGAGTTCTTCAGCTCGTGTGCCATCTTGCGCGCCAGTGTCTGCCAGCTCGCGATCTGAGTGAGGTATACGAGACGCTCGCGATTCTGTTCCAGTTGCGCTGCCGTGTGATTGAACGCAGCAATAGCCTGGCCGATTTCGTCGTTTCTTCCGGCCAGGCCGGCGCGGCCAACAGGGATGCGCGTCGCCAGGTTGCCGGCGGCCAGACCGGACAATCCCGCAGTGAGTTGTTGAATCGGATGGCTCATGCGTGTGGCCAGATAGATCAGCCATGCCAGCGAAACAATCCATACAGCGGCGACCAGCACAATCAGTGTTGTCGTCAAACCACGGCGCAAATCCCTGGCTTTCGCCAGATCCACGAGTTCGCGCGCACTGCGATACTGAGCCGTGATTTCGTCCATTCGAACCTTGCCAAAGCGCTGCGTATAAACCCAGACACCCTCTTCATGTCGAACGAAATATTCCAGGTCTTCACCGCCGGACCCCGCCAGGTCGAACCGTTCGCTCTCTCCGCTTTCCCAGAAATCGTTCGACGGGCCTGGCCAGTCCGCGCGATTCGCAAGCAGCATTGTTCGATGCGCCACGGCGCCGGCCTTTGCATCTTCCTTCAGGTCCTCGCGTGCCTGCTGGTAGTAATCGAGAGCAGTCTCGTGAAGCGACTCGGATAGTCTGTCGAGTTCTTCGGTGGTGGCATAACTGAGGCTGCGTTCCAGCAACGAAGTCATGATGTATACCGTTGCCACGAGCGGAACAATCGTGGCAGCAAGAAACGCAACGATGAGTTTGCTTCGGATTCGATTCACTTTGCTTTACGAAAATCTTCCATTCGGTATGGTCCGCCGCGCAACATGTCCACCGGTTGAGGGTCTTTCTTCTTCTGGCCAAAGATATTCACAAGTGAATCGAGAACGGAAGGCGATTCGCTGCGGTCGACACTGGATTGACGATCCTCCATCTGGTATTCCATCGAAATCCAGAACGGTGTATTCGCACCCATACTGGCAGCTGGTATTGTCAGGGAGTCCAGACAGAGATCACGGGCCGCACTTTCGGAAAGATGAGATGCCGTTCGATAGCCGGGCTCCTGCCGGGACACTTTGTACTTTTCCTCCAGTATGTCGAAGCTGAACACGCAATGGTACGTGTATTCCGCCGTTGGATTTCCATTTCTCGAGGCACTCACGAGGAGTCTGAATCTATAAATGACGGTGGCGCCATCGTGGAGCCGTGCCAGGGCTGCCTGAGAGAGGAAGCGAAGGTCATGCGCCTCCATATGGAGCTGATCCCCATTCAGATGAACCTTCAACGATTCGGCTCGGGAAATCGCGGGGCACACGCTGATCAGTAACACCAGGGCTGCCCCCGTCATGATGGTGCTGGCGCGCATTAGTAATTCATCATCTTGTTCAGCGGTTCCTGACTACAGGCGAATGAGGAACGTTATTCCGCAGTTTGAGGAGCATCCGATCGGAACTCCAAGCTTCAAAGGTCCCAGAAAAACACCGAAGGAATTTCGGATTATCGAGTCTTCGCCGCTATTCCAGATGGAGCCGTTGTCCATGAATACGCCGAAATACTTGTAAGACCACTCGGTCGATAAATGGAATACGCGATCTCCTCCAATAGGGGCAATGTCGTACTTATTCCATCCTCGGAGCGTTACCGTGTTGCCGAGCGAGAAGCGTTCGAAGAGCGGAGCATTCCCCGTAATCCTTCCTCCCAGGTACTGGAACTTGATCTTGTTCTTTCCAAACTTCCCTTCGTAGCCTCCGTCCCAGAAATGACGTGTATATACAAAATCGCTGTCCAGAGTTCGCGTACCGGTACGAATTTCGTATCCACTCGTAATATCCGACGTGGTGTTTCCGCTCTTCAAGGTTGGGCTCTTATACCGCAGTGAAGCGGTGGCTTCGTGGGCGGATTCCCAATGTTCCACCGGCAGCATCATCTCCAGCTCTGTGAAGTTCGCTCCGGCGGTTGCATAAAGCGTTGGGCTGAATGCAATCGCGATTGAAGGTTCAATGGACTGGCGTGTTCGATAGGCGCCCGGGACTGAGGGCGATAAAAGCAGGTTATCCAGTGTTTGAGCTTTCCAGAGCATTCCGAATGTCTCGAAACGGACTTTTGCGCCGATATGCGGCGTACCCAGCATCCGGCTTTCGAATCCGACGGTATACCCTTTGTAGCGCTCGGTGAGGGTGTCCCCATCGGTGCCCATCCCAAGCGTCAGTCCGCGAAAGACAGTTCCATCCACAAATGCGCTGATTCCCTGCTTGGGATGATAGGCACCAACCTCAGGGAGTGTGCGTTCGGGTATCCATGGAATCAGTTTCGCTTCATAGACGACCGTTACCGTTTCCGGTTTGGTTCCCTTCCGGATTTTTTCTTCCACCGCATAGCGGTGCTTGAGCTCGGAATCCAGCTTTTCCTTCAGATGATCCGCTTCCAGATGGTCGATGCGCTTCCCTACCATCAATTGAATTTCACGGTCCAGAGAATCGCTGTAGGACGATCGCGGTACTCCGGTCACCTGGGCAGATTCCACAATATCGGTGTCCTTCACTTCATTGATCTTGCTGCCACTGAGATCGATCTTGTTTCCCAGCGTCACGCGAAATGCCCAGGGCATCTTCGTCGCTTCAAAGACGAGCTTTACTTGTCCGGGTTGAGACCCGCGCTCAATCTTGTCGGATACGGAGTACTTTCCCTTGAGCTTTGGTTCTGAGCGCAGGCGTTGGCGAAGTTCCTCGACCCTCTTACTGTCCACCATCAGACCAACGAGATTCTGCATATCGTCGTGGAGCGCAGTGCTGTATTGATCTGCGGTCACTCCCTTCACCTCCACCGATTCGACGATGTACTGCGAGTTGACGTTGATGTCGGCAACGGTGTTTCCGGGTGCCTTGGGCGCCATGACAAAGACAAGACGAATGAGACCGGGATCCGTTTCGGGAATGTTCCTTGTAGCAACGACATAGTCCTGCATCTCACTTTCGATGCGGCGAAGGATGGGGTCTACAATCGCCGGATCATACCGCTGGCCGACAAGCTTCTGCATCGAGTCTCGGAGGTCGGTGCTCAGCATCTGATCCGAAGCGCCCGCAATTTCGGTTTTGGAAATGGTTGGCACGATCTGGCCAAACGCCAGAATCGGGATCAGGAGCAGGAATGAGAGCAAGAGTGTCTTCTTCATGACGTTCGTTAATGCACGTGCCGCGCCATTATATAAACTGCTGGTTTTGCAGGAAGGACGGATTTCGAGGAGTGCCGGAATTTCACAGGTGTGCAACAGGCCCCGGGGCGGTGCCATTGTACTAGCGTGTCTTACGGAGCTCCGAAAGACTGAAAGGACCGCCAGTGATTGTCCCTCGAGACTCCTGGCGCTGTGCCTTCCGGCTAAAGACATCGATAAGCTGCTCCATCAGCGTCCCGCCGGATTCCGTCGTCGCAGGTTTTGGCTCCACGGTCTGGTATTCCAGCGTCAACCAAAACGCCTGGTCCGCTGAAATCCCTGCCGTGGATAACGCAATCGAGTCGAGGCAAAACAGCTGGGCTGCCGATTCGGAGAGATGCGTAATGGAGCGCGGATTGGGTTCAATGCGGCTGACCGCAAACTTTTGTTCAAAGATATCGTAACTGATCACGAAGCGGTATGAGGCTGGACTTGTGGGTTTGGAGTCACGATTCGGAGTGATTCCAATCTTGAATACGTAATTCACCGCAATTCCGTTGTGAAGCCTCTGCAGGACTTCTGTGCCAAGGAAATGCAGTTGAGGAACAGAAACGCGAAGTTGCTCGCCATCCAGTTTTAATCCGACCGTTTGCGCTACCAGCGGCGCAGGCCACAGCAGCAGTGAGATCATCAACCAGCCGATCCCGATGTGGTAGTGGATGCCTGTCTTTTTCAAATACCGCCACCAAGAGTGAATACGGGGCGCACGTCGTTCTTTCGCAATGGGATTCCGATTCCAGGTACGGCCGCGTTCAGGAGAAAGCGGAAGGGCTGGGGAAGATGAAGGATGTTGCCAAGGAGGAGATTCAGACCAACGGAGTTGTACAGAGTTTTGGACTGGCCGTCATTCCAGACGGAACCGGACTCAAAGTTTGTCGAAATATATTTGTTCCCATATGTAACCGATCCGTAAGCCATTCGGCTGGCACCGAGCGGCGAAATGTCGTACTTGTTCCATCCCGTCAGTGTATGGGGACTTCCCAGGGAAAACCGTTCGAACATGGGTGCACTGCCCGTAATGCGGCCGAGTTGGAAGTCGACGCTGATTCGATGTCCATCAGGAAAAGCAAATTGAGACGTCGGATCCTTCCCTTTGAGTTTGAAGTTGTAACTCTGATCGAGGAGATGTCGTGTGAATGAAGCCGATCCACCCAGAGTGTCTCCGGCAACATGAATGTCATAGCTTCCAGCCAGTTCATGCTTCTCGGAGGAGGACAGATAGAAGCTGTAATCCGCTTTTCCATTGGCGGTACGGACAGATTCGAAATGCGATACCGGTTCCTGCATCTGCAACTGCGATGCGGTAACTCCCAGAGTGATATGAAATCCGGGAGTGACGGTTATCTTTGCAGAAGGTTCAATCGTATCGCGAAGCCTGTAGAAGTCCGCGCTCGTACCGGCGGCTGAAGCGGCCTGAAGAGTTCCCGGACTCCATTGAGCTCGGAAACTGGAATAGTCCGCGTTGAAGCGAACCCGCTTGTACGCGCTCCAGGCTCCATACTGAAAGCCGGCATACCTTTCCAACAGGTTGCTGGAGTCGTTGATGCCATCCACTTTGACACCCATGAAGCCATAGAATGTGTACGAAGCGCTCGCCCTTCCGCTGAACTTCTGTCGCGAGTGATATCCGCCGGTCCCGCCAAAGCCGATGCTATTCCTGTCGACAGCCTCGTAGAGGATTCGAACATGCTGCGGATCGTTTCCTCGTTCCACTGTTCGCCGGATGTGCGGCGGGTTCTTGATCTCGGTAGCCATGCGTTCCCGGAACTGGTCGGCTGCGGCGTCGTCCACAGGATGACCGACCATCTTCTGCATATCTGTCCACAGGCCTTCGCTGAGCTTCGACTTGTCCATACCCTTGAGATCCACCGATTCGACGATGTACCTCGCATTGATATTGTGGGCAACCGCGAAAACCAGCACAACCCGGCCCGGTTGAGAGCCCGCAGCCGTTGTGGACGTGACCACGTATTCTGGAAGCTCGGTATGTATGCGCTCCGCAATCTGGGTCGCAGCCTTCTCGTCGTAGGATTGCCCAACCAGCTTCTGAAGGTCGCCCCGCAATGCCGCGCTGAAGCTGTCTTCAGAGATTCCGGAAATTTCAGTTTTTTCGATGGTTGCTGATGCCTGTCCCCGCGCAATCGCGCTGGCAGCCAATAGACTAAGTAGAAGAGCTATTGCCCGTAGTTTCATGCGTTGCCACTAGCACGTGGATAACCGCAGCTAAAATGATGATTTGTATCGTCTGGAAAATATCGGCCTGTGACCAGCATTCACAGGTGTGCACAGAAAAATCCCTCTCCCGAAGGGAGAGGGTGACGCGTCAGCCGGAGGCTGTCGCGGCGGGTGAGGGGTACATGCTGTTCCCTGTTCTCTCTTCCGGCAACGGATTTACCCGTCGCGCGCAGTACGAATGAGCCCTTCCATATGATTGAGGTAATTCTCCAGTGCCCGTTTTCCCTGTGTCGTCAGGCTATACGTGGTACGCGGAACGCGTCCCTCAAACTGCTTCTCACAGAGAACGTATTCACTGTCTTCGAGTTTTCGCGCGTGCACGCTGAGGTTTCCGTCGGTCGTCTTCAACAGCTCCTTCAATTCGTTAAACGTCATGGATTCGTTCACCGCCAGCGCGCTGACGATTCCCAGCCGCACCGGTTCATGAATCACTCGATCCAGTTGCGTAGGGCTCTTTGGCGCGCGGGATCGCGGAGTTACCCCCGGCCGAACAGCGTGAACCTCCAACCTGCTTTGCTTAGCCACCGTACCTCCTTGCGATTAAACCCCCAAAAACAACGTGCAGGGCTCCGAAACCTAAGCCCATTGAAAAGTTCGCCCACTCTCCACCCAATGCCAGCGCAACGATTCCAATCACCATGAAACATACGCCCATCACCGGCACCACCGGAACAGAGTTCGTCCCCCCGGCAACGATCGCAACACCATAAAGGAGCAGCCACAATCCCGGCAGCAGAGAGAAAATTCCGTAACGATAGAGCACCATGGTCAACACGATGGCGGCAATCATTGCCGGACACAGGCTCAAGGCGAATATGCGCCCCGGTCCTTTCAGGAAAACTCGGGCTGTTTCAGCCTTCCGAATCATCGACCAGCATCCAATTGCGAAAGCAAGCACTGCTTCACCCATCCAGATCGCAAACCAGGCCTCGCGCGTTGGCATTCTCGCAGCAAGAATCGCGGCGATCAGCGCGCTGACTCCCATGAGGATGCCGCCCCATCCCGGCACCGCCGTAAAAGATCCAGCCCGCTCCATAGTTTCCCGGATGTAGCGAAGATTGGCACTGGCATGATCGTTGATTGACAGTATCCGTGGCCGGCTCATTCAAGGAGAGTAAATCGTCGGTGTTCCAAGTTCAAGTTCTTTGCATGGCAAAGATGCATTTCAAGATGCATATCCAGGATTCCACAAGGACTAGCAGCATAAAAGGGCAGAGATGAGCCGTAGCCTTCGAAAGATTCTTATCATTCATGGTCTCTTCCATCGAGTCTCTCTGGAATGTCTTTCTGACGTTTGTTCAGGCTACCCTTTCAAGACCTGTGATGAAATCCTCTGAATCGCCACGTCGACCACGGCGGCTCGGCCATTTCGGACGGTTTGCAGCGCACGCCGCAAAGTCTCTTTCAGTTCTTCCCGCGCGGTAACGCGAAACGGTTCGGCATTGCCGGCAGCGGCGGCGATATCGGCAAAGCGCGCGCCGGCCCCAACGGTGACCCAGTACGTATCATTTTGTTTGGCACTGCCATCAGGATGAACTCCAAGCGTGGAATACTTGGGCGCATTCCAACCACCATTGTTATAGATGATCGTCAGAAACGGTGTCCGATACGCGTTGGCCACCCAGTAAGCGCTGCTCGGTACGCCGAACAAATAGCAGCCGTCTCCTACCAGGGCGATCACCTCGGCTTCGGGTCGCGCCAGCTTCAAGCCAATACACGCGTTGATTCCCCAGCCCAGGCCGGCGCCCCCGCTGTTGTAGTAGCTGCCCGGCCTATTCAAGCGCAATAGAGCGGGTATGAGTTCCGTGCTAGTGGGAGCTTCAAATACCACAACCGTCCGATCCGAAATCAATTCGCTGACCGCTTCGGTCAGTTCCTCAGGAGTGATGGCTCCTTCGGTCACCTTTTCGGCGGGTCGCGCTCGCCGGCGAACGGATGTGATCCATTCGGTGCGCGATTGACGTCCAGTCGGATTTGCTTCAGCCAGTGTTGCCAGTTGATCCAACGTTGCAAGCGTATCGGCCTGGTAAACGCGTTGTGCCGGATAGTGCCAGTATCCAAGGCCGGTCTTGAGTGGATCAATGTCGATGTGGAACAGCCGGGTTTCCGGCCGAGGCTGAACTTTGGACTTCATCCAGGGTACATCCACATCCAGCATCAGGATCAAGTCCGCTTCATCGACAAAGCTGTTCCGCGTATAGCCAAGATGATGCTCGTGGTTTCCCGGAAAATTCAGATATGCCGGACTGACTTCACAGACACCCACACCGATGCGGTCCGAGATTTCAACCAGCCGGCCCACTGCGCGCGGCTGTCGCCCCAGATAGCTGGTGATGACGATGGGTCGTTTGGATGCGACAAGCGCCTGGTAGAGTTCAGAGACGGCACTTTCACCCAACCCACCCAGCTTTGATGACGGCCAATCTGCTGAAGATTCCACCGCTGCCTGTGCTCTTCCCTCCCATATTTCGCGAGCGCCGGTGAGATAGACAGGCCCCTCGGGAGGTGTTGTCGAGATTTGAATTGCTCGTGCCATGACGGACGTCACGCTTTCCGGAGCGCGCAATTCATAACACCATTTCATGTACGGCGCTACGATTTCGTGCTGGCGGGGCATATCCTGAATGTGATGGATGAACTCGTTGCGAGTACCGAGACGGTCACCGCCGTCGGTTACCGGGGATAGTCCCGCAATGATGATCGCCGGCACGCGTCCACGGGCGGCGTTGTGAACGCTGCCTCCAAGGTTTTGCGTTCCAACGTCGACATGAACCAGGACAAGCTGTGGACGGCGCGTGACCATGGCATATCCATGAGCGGCGCTCAGCGCTGTCATTTCGTGCGGACATACCACAATCCTGGGCATCGGCTCGCCACGTTGCTGCATTTCTGCAAACGCTTCAATGAAGGCGGGATGATCGCTGCCCAGATTCGTAAATATGAACTCGATTCCCGCGCGGGCGGAAAATGCGAGCAACGTGTAGGCGGCAGAACGCAGATCCTGAACTTTATCCATAGTAGGGCGGGACTCTCTCACAGTTGGAGAAGGCGTTCAAGATTGAGTGCGATTTTCCGCAATAATCGTGATGGCCTGTTTCCATTCACTGTATGATCTGGCAGATTTTTTGGAACCGGAGAAGACATTGCAAAAAGTTGAAATCGACAAACTGATCGATGACCGTCCGCTTTCCGGACTACAGATGCGCGTGATTGGGCTGTGCGCGTTTCTTATCTTTCTGGATGGCTACGACATTCAGACGCTTGCGGTCTCCATCAACTGGCTGGCCCCGGAATGGCATTTGACGCGCGGTGACTTTACATGGTCGCAAACGTCTGCCCTCTTTGGATACGCCCTTAGCGCCGCGCTCGTCGCAGGGTACGGTGACCGTTGGGGGCGCCGGCCGATCCTGATACTAGCGACCGCAGTTATGGGGATAGGCTCATTGGGCACCGCACTTTCAGGGAACGTCGACCAAATCACATTCTGGCGCTTTCTGACAGGAATGGGATTTGGCGCCAGCGTACCAAACGCAACGGCGATCACTTCCGAATTCGTACCCCTACGGCGACGCGCCAAGCTGATCACCTTGATGTACGCCAACATTGCGCTTGGCGCAGTGGTTGCCGGCTTTGCAGCGCCTTCCATTCACGCTGCATTTGGCTGGCAAGCCGTGTTTATCGTGGGAGGTGTCGGACCAATCCTTATCAGCGTGCTGTTGTGGCTCGGCCTGCCGGAATCGGTGCGATTCCTGATGGAAAAACATCCAGAAGACGTGCGCATCGCCGCCATTCTCAAACGCCTGGCCCCGGACGTGGATCCACAAAATGTCATTCTAACGAGACGCAGCGGCGTCGAACGGCAATCTGTACTGGCTCTGCTCGCGCCCGTTTATCGGGCGCGGACGCTCCTGCTATGGCTCGGTCTTGTCCTGAATCTCTTCTCGCTCTTTTTCCTTATCAGTTGGTTGCCGACGTTGCTCAGCAGCTCCGGTTGGTCACCGACGGCTTCATCTCGTGGTGGCGTCATGCTGCAGATCGGCGGCATTATCAGCGGTCTCATCATGGCTCGGTATGTGGATCGCGGCCGAACGGTTCCCGCAATGGTGACAGCCTACCTGGTTACAGCTGCCAGCTTCGGATTATTTCTTATACTTCCTTCCGACAGCAACGCATGGTGGTTGCTTCTGCTCACGATCGGTGCGGGGACTTCAGGCACTCAATTCGCATTCAACGCGCTATCGGCCGCATTCTATCCGCCACTGATCCGGTCCACCGGCGTTGGATGGGCCGTCGGTGTCGGCAGGATTGGCGCAGTCCTGGGTCCGCTTTTCGGCGGCTACATTTTAGCAGCAAAACTTGGCACGCCGCAGGTGCTTGGTCTGCTCGTCATTCCGGTCCTGCTGTGCGCCGTCAGCGTGATGTTTTTGCCCTATGTTTGGCGTCAGACCGATCGGCCGGCCTGAGACAATGCGAAGACCGAAGTGGTGCAGACCCCTTCTTGCATTTCCCATTTCCAAGGTTGTTGGGACTTCCTGCTTCAAGTATTCTTCCACCCGGAGGTTTATTCATGTCCGATATTGCCCAGGCCCTGGAAACAGCTGCCGCCATTTTGGTCGGTGTGGTCATCCTGACAGGCGTCATAGCCGCGGTTGCCGTGAAGCGCGGCGAAGCGGCGCTCTCCAAACACCATCGATGATGGGTTCGGTGAAAATCGATCGCCGCGCGGGTATGGTCCGTCTAACTCAGGGGTCCCTGTACTAAATATCCCCGATACGCGAGAGTTACTTCTTCAACAGCGGTTCCAGCGACGTCATGACGGTTTTCACAACGATTGCATAGCCATCGGCATTGGGATGCGTCCCATCCGAGATTGTGAGATTGGGGTTGCCGGATACTCCTGCCAGAAACGATGGAATCAGCGTGAGATTATATTTGCTCGCAAGGTTGGTGAATACGTCTTCCCCTCCCGACAGGTTCCGCCCAGCCAATACCACCTCGATACGCGTTTTTTTAAACCGGGCGATCATTTGATCGAAGTTGTCCTGCGTTTGTTTTGGGGGAATTCCATTCGATCGGTCATTCGATCCGAGTTCCAGAATCACGATGTCGGGACTCGTCGCCAGAGCCCGGCTCATGCGGGTCAGCCCTCCGCGGGTCGTATCTCCAGTGACGCCCATATTTACAACCCGATATTTGAATCCGCGTACGTCCAATGTTCGTTGAAGCTGCGCAGGATAGGACATGTCGCCTGACACGCCATAGCCTGCCGTCATGCTGTCTCCGAATGCAAGAATGACCGGACGCGAATCCGGCGCCTGCCCCAATCCAGCAAAAACAATCCAGAGAAGGAACAGAGGCGTGAGCAACGCGGTATACATGATTCTCACGGGTTGGGTACCTCGAGCTTCTGATAGGGGCCGGCGGCATACACGATTTTGCCGCCGACCATGGTCATCAGCGACTCAATGCCACCGATCTGATCGACCGGCGCCGTCATATAGTCCTTCGAAAGAACGGCGAGATCGGCCAGCTTGCCCGGTTCCAACGATCCGCGCCTAACGTCGTCGTGCGAGAACCAGGCGCTGCCGATGGTGTAGAAGCGCAGGGCATCTTCACGTCCGGGAACTTCGTCGACGCGCCGCAGTGCAGCGCCGCTGGCGGTCTTGCCATCGAGAAGCCATTGCAGCGACGTGAAGGGATTGTAAGACGCAACCCGATGCGCATCGGTGCCGGCCCCGAGTGGTACTCCGAGTTTCTTCGCCGTCATGACGGGAGGCAGCCCTCGATTGGGATCGTCGGAGAAATACAACATGTCCTGAACCGTCCAGCCCATTCCCAGAGCCTTCATTCGTGCGAGCGACGACGACGATGCATCGTTGAGATGGGCGATCGACCAACGAAGGCTCGAAATCGGCACCTCACGATTCAGCCGTTCAAACAGAGTCAGCAGATGGTCGACCGACGTATTGTTGTTCCAGTGCATGGTCAGCGACATGCCGCGCTCGGCGGCCCATCTGGCGATCTCGTAGAATTTCGCCTTTTCGGCATCGCTGGGCATGTCGTTGTTGTTCATCGCCCAGGTGATTCTCTCGCCGATTCCGCTGAACCGCAGCATGTCGTCTCCGAATCCGCCTGGAAGCAGTTGAGTCAGACTTTGAAATTCCTCAAATTCCGAGCCCGCGGTCTGGCCATTCAGCCAGTACGCGACACGAATCGTCATTTGATGTTGCTGCCAGACATTGAACACCGCTCGATATTCCGCAGGCGGGAGATTGTTTCCTCCCGGATCGCCCACACCGGTAAGGCCCAAACGATTCAGCTCTCGGAAGAACTTCTTCGTTCCGTCGAGTTCCTGTTCATATGTTGGCCGGGGGAGTTTGTCATACAGCGCCACGATGGCGGGCTGGTTTCCGTTGATTCCACCGGTGGGATTTCCGCTCGAGTCTCTTTCCATCTTTGCTCCAGCTGGAAGATCGGCGTCGGATGAAATGTTCAACAACTTGAGTCCAGACCGCGACAGGATGGCCCAGCTGTATCCGAGCTGCACGTAAAGCGGATTGTTTGGCGCAGCCGCCTCGAGTTCGGCCTGGGTGGGACGCCGTCGTTCCTTGAATTGATTCGTCGTCCAGCCGCCGCCGACAACAATCCATTGGCCCGGCTTCATGGCTGCCGCAGCCTGCTTGATTCGATTCAGGGCTTCGGTCAGCGACCCAACGCCCACCCAATTCACTTCGGTGCTGAATGTCAGGCCGGCACGTATCGCATGAAGATGAGAATCAATCAGGCCCGGAATGACCGTACGGCCCTGCAGATCGACGAGCTGTGTGCGCGTCCCGGCCATCTTCCGGATTTCGGCGGTTGTACCAACAGCGAGAAGTTTACCTTCCTGAATCGAGAGAGCTTCGCGAATGGAGAATTGGTTGTCGACAGTCAGGATCTTTCCATTGAAAAGTATGGTATCGGGATTCTGTGCCCACGCGGGCGTCGTCAAAATGCAAAGCAGGATGGCTGCGGCAACGAATCTCATGCGCGTCTCATTTGGTCCGCGTTGCATTGTACTCAATGACACAGAATGCACGAACAACTCATGTGAGATCATTGCCAGCAGCCAATGCATTTTCCCATACGTACTGAACTTGCTAAAAGCTAAGCCTGGCGTTGAACGTGAATCGCCGGTTCGCAACAGTATTGTCTGCCTGGTTTGCGCCGCCCGACGGATCCGCCGCGGTCAGTCTTCCGAAATTTGCGCTGTTGATATCCGTGCCGCCAGCCGCAAAGACCCAACTCGGATTGTTCATGACATTGATAACATCGACGCGAACTTCAAAATCCGTATGTTCAGAAAGCTTGATGCGCTTCAGAATGTTCACATCGAAATTCGCATGAGTCGGCGCTTCGATCCAGGTGCGACCGAGAGTTCCAATCGTTCCAGGAGCAGGATTCGCGAGGATGATATTTCCATTGGCATCCGCAATGGCCTTGTTTGAAACCGATCCCTGCAACGTCTGGAGTGTCGTTATATTTGCTTTCGACGGATCGTCCACCTGCGTCAAGCCAGCAAAGTAATAGCCGCCCGTGGAGGTGCTGGTAATTTCGCCGACACTCTTGGCGAAGTCGCCGAGGATCAGCGGCGTATTTGGAGTCCGCGCAAGATTGACCGTCACAGGAATGGGAGACCAGGTCGTTTCCGCTGAGGCCGCCGTGATCGTCACCGGAGCGCCCGAACTCCATCGAAAGATTCCGCCCAACTGCCAGCGCTCCACAATCTTTTCGACGAAACCCGGTCCATCGTTGACAAATTTCTTGTTCGGACCGAAAGGCAATTCGAGAGTTCCGTTGCTCCTGAAGTCGTGAGTGCGGTGGAACGGCAGCAGCGAGTGATTCAGGTGTTGGTTTCTCGGATCCCAATATTCGGTTGCTCCATCGCCACCGCTCTCTCCCAGACTGCGGCTCCAGGTATATGCAAACTGGTTCGTGAATCCGTGCGAAAGCCGCTTGGTCACCTGCACATTCAAGGAGTGGTAGGTTGAGCTGCCAGGATTTGCAGCCATTATGGACAGTGCATATTGCGGATTTGCCGCAATGAAATTGGAAGGCAATCCTCCATTTGCGAGCAATCCACCCGCCTTGCCTGTCTGGATCGAGGTTGTATTCAGCAGGCTGGCAAACTGGCCGACGTTTCCATTCGCCAGGAACGGCTTGAAGCTACTGTTACCACGCAGCGCCGCTGAACCGCTCAGGGTCGTTCCGTTAACAACGCCCTGTCCCAAAGTAGCATTGGAGCCCGCGTTGAGAGTCAGACCAGCCAGCATCTGATCGAACAACGGAGCGTTACTGCCCGCGCGCGTGACGTTAAATGCGTCCAGGATTCCATTTTCATAAATGTTCACATCGTTAACGGAAATCCCGCCATAAAGACGCGTGCCCTTGCTTCCAACGTACCGGACCTCCAGCGTAAGGTTTTTGGCCAGTTCGCGCTGAATCTCGAAGTTGAAGTTCTGAATGTAGGGGTTCACGCGATCGTCGGAAAAACCCTGAACGGGGTTCACCTTGACATCAAATGGTTCCACAGCCAGCGGAGTTACCGAAGTGGGTAAAGGGACCGGAACCGGCAGATTTGGTGTAGTGAAATTAAAGAACTGTGATCCCAGACCCATTGTCGTCAGAGACGGAATGGTCGAGAGCCCCGGGTTGTTGCCAACGAACAGACTGAGGCCGGCGTTGAACGATGCAGCGCCCTGATAGCTGATTCCATATCCAGCCCGCACGACGGTTTTGTCCTCGCCGAACCACGGTACGGACCAGCTGAATCCGACCGCCGGACCAAAGTTATTCAGATCATTCGGAAACAGCATTTTGTCAGGATTGGGCGAATGTTTGCCTACAAGCTCAAGCTGTGTGGGCTGGCCGGCAAAATGTCCCGGCTGCCACATGTCCTCGAGGCTGCTTCCCGTAACTCCGAACAATCCAGCGGAACCGCCGACTGGCGACGCGTTCATGCCGCGTGCTTCATACGGCACACCGTAGAAGTCGTATCGCAGTCCAATATTCAAGGTCAGATCCTTGCGGACCTTCCAATCGTCTTTCACGAACGCGCCCCATTCGTTCTGGTGGTAGTCCTTCACTCGTGATTGTGCTGAAAACGACGTATCGGTTGGATTGACGACATTGAACCCGTTGGATATCGTGACATCCGCAACGGAGCCGGACAGGTCCAGAAGCAGGTTTTGCGCCGTGGTGATGCTGGCTCCAGTCAGGCCGGAGATCGCGGAGATTCCCGTAACCGGAGTACTGCCCGCGCCGACGGTAACAATTGGGATCGTGTAGAAATCCGGATTCTCGCTGCCGTTGAATCCACGGGAATGGGTAAAGCGGGTTTCAAATCCGAACTTCAGCGCATGCTTTCCGCGCGTCCAGCTCAAGGTGTCGGTAAAGCTCATCAGGGGACTTTCCTGGCCGCGCGTCGCCGCTCCACTGACGCTGGTAATAATGTTATTCGGAATGAGGGACTGCACCGGATAGAAAGACTTGCCGCTGTGAGTGGGAAGCACGGACCGGGCCTCATCACCTACAGAATCCGGTCTCCATATGGACGACCAGCTGTAGTTCCAGTTCTTCCGGCTTCCGAGACGGAACTCGTTCAAGATCGTCGGCGTGAGGATAGATACGAATGAACCCGTGAGAACACGGGGAGCGCGCTTCACCTGTCCGTTGTAGCCGCCGGGCCAGTTCGTCAGTCCTGCCTGAGCCGTTTCGGCCTGGTCCCGCTCCCAGGTTCCGCTGAAGGACAGTTTGTTCTTGGCGCTGAAGTTATGGTCGAGTCGAACACTGTACTGGTTCCGGTTTGTATCGTTGCCATCTCCGTTGGCTGTATCCAGGCCCTTCGACCTGCGCAACCAGCGGAAGCCTGCAGTGTTCAAGCCATCCCCGATCGTATAGTCGTTGGGTGAGGGCATGCGGCTGAGCAGCGTCGTGATCCAACCCGATGTATCCAAGGCCGGACGGTTCACATCCCAGGGCGTGAAGACTCCGGCCACATTCCGGCCGAATACGCTAAAGCTTGTCAGGGGACCCGTCGCACTGGCGGGTTGCACTGGTGTCCCGTCGCGTGCCACCGTCGGGACGTTTGCCAGAGCATTGCCGTTCTGGACGCCGGGAAAGTAGCGGAAGTTCCCCAGCCGGGCTTCATCCGTCAGTACCGTTCCCGTAAAGCTGCTCTTCGACAGATAACGCTGGCCGTCATACAGGAAAAAGAAAAATGTTTTGTTTTTGATGATCGGCCCACCGATACGGCCCCCAAACTGGTTGCCATTGTAGTAATCCTTCGGCGCCCCGACGAAGTTATTACTCCAGGAGTTGGCATTGAGTACCGAGTTGCGATTTACCCAGAAAAGGCTGCCGTGAAACTGGTTGGTTCCTGAACGTGTCGACATCTGGATCTGGCCGGAGCCGCGGCCCATTTCAGCATCTGCCGGTGAGACAATAATGCGCAACTCGTCAACCAGGTCCGGGCTGACGTATGTCGTCGTCGCCGCGCCGACATCGTAGCGTCCATCGCTGACCGGAACGCCATCCCGCGTGGTATTGAGTTGCGTAAGCCTTGAGCCCGCAAAATTGCTGCCCTGTGCGCCGGATGCCGTACTGACCAAATCGAGAATATTCCGCGTCGACAAGGGCAGATCCCGTATTTTGTATTCGGGAAGGACTGTTCCGACTGACGACGATGTCGTCGCGATCAAAGTGTCGGCGGCACTGGTAATGTCCACGGACTGGTTCTGCTGGGCCACTTTCAGCGTAAAGTTCAAACGCACCTGTTGAGCCACACCCAGCACAACTTCGTTGTATGTCTGACCCTGCAATCCTGTAAGTTCTGCCGATACTTTATAATTCCCGGTTTGAAGCGATGGAAAGTTGTAAGCACCTGTTTCATTGCTGATGGCACTCGACACGATTCCAGTTCCTGTGTTCGTTGCCGTTACCATGACGCCTGGAATTAGCGCCTTACTTTCGTCGGAGACGGTTCCGCCAAGTGTGGCGTTTGTCGATTGCGCAAACGTCTGTGTCAGCAACACGGATAGCAACAACGCTGCGATCAAGCCTGCGGTCAGAACATGATTTCTCATATGGCCCTCCTGAGCAAACGCGATTCAGCCCGGAAATAATCAATCAGGAATGAAAGTATCGGGATGCTACTACGCCATCAGGACCGTGTGAAGCGCATAATTGGATTCGAAAATAGAAGGCTGCTCGCACGTGGCAATAGGTTGTCATAGGCGTCTTTGCCGTGAAGCGCGGCGACCCGGCCATCTCCAAACACCATCGATGATGGGATTGCCGTTTACTTTTATTGAAGGGTAACGGTGTTGGTTCCGCAGATCCGTTCGATGGACTCGATCAGTTCCCGGTCCGGCAGTACTTTGACGTAAGGGTTCGGTCGCACGAAGGCTGTAAAGCGATCCGGAAAATTCAGGGCGAATATGATTTCCGCGGACCCTCTCTTCCGGTCGATGATGGGCTGCATCTGCTCCGCCAAATCCAATGGTGCCGTCGCAGCATCAATTTGAATCGTGACGGTGCGGCTGAGAATCTCCCTGGCCCGTTCCATGGGATGGACGTCCGTTGCCAGTATTTTCATCGAAGACTCGTCATTGTCGAGCTTGCCTTTCACGATAATAGCGGCGTCGGCCTCCAGCAGCCGATGTACCTTCGCATATGTATCGGGAAACATCAGAACTTCGACAATACCTTCCCAGTCTTCCAGCTGGACGATCGCCATGGAGTCGCCCTTCTTTGTCCTCATCACGCGTATCGCCGAGACAATTCCACCGATTGAAACTTCAAACCCGGAAGGCTTCTCCGACAGCGTGCCTGTCGTCGCATTTCCGTATGCGCGCACTTCATCGGCAAATTTTCGCAGTGGGTGTCCCGTGATGTAGAACCCGAGAGTCTCCTTTTCATGCTTGAGCTTCAGCGATTCAGCCCACGGCTCGGCAGCGTCCATGGGGTGTTCGGAATTTCCGGCAGCCTCGGGCCCATTCGTCATCATCAGACCGAAAAGGCCGCCTTGTCCGACTTCCTTTTCGCGCTGCGTGCGTTGTCCCCAATCCACGGCCCGGTCCACGTTGTTATAAAGCAGCGAGCGTTCGCCACTGACGCTGTCGAACGCTCCCGACTTGATCAGGCTTTCTACGACGCGCTTGTTGACCGCCCGCAAGTCGACGCGTTCGCAAAAATCAAAGAGAGACTTGAACGGTTTACCTGCCACGATCGATACTATGGCGTTCTCCCCGACGTTCTTAATCGCCGTCAGACCGAAACGAATGCCGGTCGAGGTTGGCGTGAAGTAAACATCGCTGTTATTCACGTCCGGCGGAAGGATGGAAATACCCATCTCGCGGCATTCGTTAATGTACTTGACGATTTTTTCCTGGCTCCCGCGCTCACTGGTCAGAATCGCGGCCAGGAAGTAGTTCGGATAGTGCGCCTTGAGATATGCGGTTCGATACGCGAGTACCGCGTACGCCGCGGCATGCGACTTATTGAATCCGTAGCCGGCGAACTGCTCCATCAGGTCAAACAGCCGCGCGACCTTTTTCGCATCCTTGAATCCCTTTACCTGCGAGCCTGCGACAAACTTCTCGCGCTGAGCCGCCATTTCCTCGACCTTCTTCTTGCCCATGGCGCGCCGCAACAGATCGGCTTCACCCAGCGAATAGCCCGCAACGAGATTCGCAATCTGCATCACCTGTTCCTGGTAGACGATGACACCATAGGTTTCCTCCAGGATGCCCTTCAATTCAGGTAACTCGTACTCGACCTTTTTCTTGCCGTGTTTTCTGCTGATGAAGTCGTCGATCATACCGCCGCCAATCGGACCCGGACGATACAGCGCGTTGAGGGCAGTAATGTGCTCCAGACTTGACGGTTTGAATCGCCGCAGAATGTCTTTCATCCCGGAACTTTCAAACTGGAATACACCGTTGGTGAGGCCTGCGGAAAACAGTTCGTAGGTCTTCTCGTCGTCGAAGGACAAGCTATCCATGTCCAGTTCGATACCCGCCAACTGCTTCAACATCTTCAGGGTGTCATCGATGATGGTCAGCGTAGTAAGCGCGAGGAAGTCAATCTTCAGCAGGCCGATCTTCTCGATGTCCGTCATGGGATACATCGTCGTGATTTCGTCCTTGCTCGACTTGTATAACGGGACGATGTCGGTGAGCGGCTGCGGTGAAATTACCACACCAGCCGCATGCGTGGATGCGTGCCGCGCAAGACCCTCGAGTCGTTTTGCGATATCGACAAGATCCCGAACCCTTGGGTCCGCATGAACCAGGCTCTTTAGCTCTGGGTTGTCCTTGATCGCCTTGTCGAGCGTAATGTGGAGTTCGGTGGGAATCATCTTCGCGATCCGGTCCACCTCGGCATAGGTCATATCCATACCACGACCTGCATCGCGCAGAACTCCGCGAGCGGCCATTGTCCCGAACGTAATGATCTGTGCAACGTTGTCTCGCCCGTACTTTCTTGTGACATAGTCCATGACTTCTCCGCGCCGGTTGGTGCAGAAATCAATGTCGATGTCAGGCAGCGAGACGCGTTCGGGATTCAGCATGCGTTCAAAGAGCAGGCCGTACTGAAGCGGATCAATATCGGTGATGCGCATGCAATATGATGCAAGGCTTCCGGCAGCCGATCCGCGGCCGGGTCCAACGGGAATGCCGCATTCACGGGCGTACCGGATGAGATCCCACACGATCAGGAAGTATCCGGAGAACTTCATGTTCTGAATCATCTGGACTTCGCGATTCATGCGCTCTTCGTACATGGAAATCGGGTTTTTCAGCAGACCCTTGTCCGACAGCGGCTTCAGAAACTGCATCCGTTCTTCGTAGCCATCCTGTACCACTTTCGCAAAGTACGAATCAATCGTGAACCCCGGTGGAACCGCAAATTCCGGAAACGGATTGCCAACCTTCTGGAGCTTCAGGCTGCAGCGCGCGGCAATTTCCACTGTCTGATCCAGAACATTGGGAATCTCGCCGAAGACTTCATCCATTTCCTGTCGCGTCTTCACGTAGAACTGATCCGTGTAGAACTTCATCCGGTTCAGTTCGTTGACAGTTTTTCCGGTTTGAATGCACAGCAGAATATCGTGAGCGCGGCAATCCTCACGTTCCATGTAGTGACAGTCGTTGGATGCCGTCGTCTTGATGCCGGTCTTTGCAGAAATCTTCAGCATGTCGGGGATAATTTTCCGCTGCTTATCCAAACCGTGGTCATGTATTTCCAGAAAGAATCGGTCCTTTCCGAAAATGTCTTCAAACCGGCCTGCAGCTGCCACGGCCTCATCGAATCGACCCGCAGATAGATTCGCCGAAACCTCGCCGTTCAGACAGGCGGATAGTCCGAGGAGGCCTTCGCTGTGTTCTGCAAGCAGATCCTTGTCGATCCGTGGCTTGTAGTAAAAACCTTCGAGGTAGCTTTTTGACACCAGCTTGACCAGATTCCTGTAGCCCGTCTCGTTTTCACAGAGCAGGATGAGATGGTTCGGCCTTCCCGAGGCCGGGTCCCGATCACCGCGAGTTGTCTTGGAGACGTACATTTCGCAGCCAATGATCGGCTTGACGCCCGCCTTGGTTGCGGCTTCGTAGAATCCCATGGCGCCAAACAGATTTCCGTGGTCGGTTACAGCGATGGCGGGCATTCCGGACTTTGCGGCTTTCTCCGCAAGTGCCTCGTGGCTGCAAGCGCCATCCAGCAGGCTGAATCCGGAATGAAGATGAAGGTGAACGAACTGCGACACGTCTACTCCCATTCGATGGTTGCCGGTGGTTTCGATGTGATGTCATACACGACGCGGTTGATGCCCTTCACTTCGTTGACAATCCGAGTGGAAACGGAGTTCAAAACATCATAGGGCAGGCGGACCCAGTCCGCGGTCATTCCATCCGTGCTGTGCACTGCGCGAACCGCAATCGTGTGATCGTAGGTGCGATTGTCTCCCATGACGCCGACGCTCTTGACCGGCAGCAGCACACAGAAGGATTGCCAGATGTCGCGATACAAGCCGGCCTTTTTGATTTCCGCGACAAGAATTTCATCGGCATCCTGCAACAGCCGGACACCCTCGCGTGTAATCTCCCCCATAATGCGAACGCCGAGGCCGGGCCCGGGAAAGGGCTGACGCCAGACCATGTCTTCCGGCAGACCCAGTTCCATGCCCACCCGCCGAACTTCGTCCTTGAATAATTCCCGCAGCGGCTCGACCAGCTTCAATCGCATGCGTTCGGGCAGACCGCCCACATTGTGATGAGACTTGATGGTTTGCGACGGTCCCTTCACCGACACCGACTCGATAACGTCGGGATACAGAGTTCCCTGCACCAGAAAATCTATGGATTCCGTCCGTGTTGCCTCCTCCTCGAAGACGCGGATGAATTCGGCGCCGATGATCTTTCGTTTCTTTTCGGGTTCGGTGACTCCCACAAGCAGATCAAGAAAGCGGTCGGCCGCGTCCACACCACGAACATTGAGATGAAGGTTGTTCTGAAGAATCGACAGCACCTTCTGGAATTCATTCTTTCGAAGAAGTCCGTTATCGACGAATACCCCCGTGAGCCGGTCACCGATGGCGCGATGCACGAGCGCCGCCGCAACCGTAGAGTCGACACCGCCGCTGATTGCCACGATCGCACGACCGTCGCCGACACGTTCCCGTATGCGTTCGATGGCGCGATCGATGAAAGAGCCGATGGTCCACGAGCCATTGCATCCACAGATATCGAATATGAATCGGCTGTACAGCGCGCTCCCGTTGTCGGTATGCGTGACTTCCGGATGAAATTGTATGCCGAAGATCCTCCGCGACGGGTTTTCCATGGCGGCCATGGCGGTATTGCTGCGTGCGGTTACCGAGAAACCGGATGGCGGCTCCAGAATCAAATCCCCGTGGCTCATCCAGACCCGCTTCATTCCATCCAGGAGAGACGATGGACCAGTAACTTGAATTTCCCTGGAACCATATTCCCGATGCGTCGATGGCTCTACTTTGCCGCCGAGTTCCTTCGCAATCAGCTGCATGCCATAGCAGATGCCAAGTATGGGAATGCCGAGATCAAACAACCGCGGATCGCAGGCCGGTGCGCCGGCCTCGTAGACCGAGTCGGGTCCGCCGGAAAGGATGATCCCTCGCGGCTGATGCGCTCGAATCACATCCAGGGATGTGTTGAACGGTACGACCTCGGAGTAGACATTCGCTTCGCGAATCCGGCGTCCGATAAGTTGTGTGTACTGAGATCCAAAATCAAGGACGAGAATGGTTTCAAGATTCGACGACATTGTCCCTCATTATATCAATCGTCGAATAGCGTACGACGACCAGGTAGCTGTGAATGATCGTCCAGAAAAATATTGCAGACATCATCAGGAATCCAGCTCCAAGAAACGGTCCAGGGCTCGACGAATGAAGCATCAGCTTGATGCTCAGTCCCACCACAGCGATGGATGCTGCCGAGAGCAGCAGCTGAACACCCAGTAGAGTGCCCAATGCGCCCCATACCACCGTCAGATTCGTCGCCAGCAGTTCGAGCGCATCACGGCGCACCAGAGTTTCGGCTATGCTGACGATCCACCAGATTCCGGAAAGAACGACCGCAGATACGATCCCCGCCTGAATTGTTCCATCGGGCTCCGCCAGGCCTTCATAGGCCGTGAGTGTA
>Ga0184628_10000284_pt1 | contig 29509 bp, 38 predicted proteins | sample PLM4_5_b1_FD_133149 | JGI IMG/M metagenome (GOLD analysis project Ga0184628, IMG submission 133149) | Groundwater sediment microbial communities from an aquifer in East River, Colorado, USA - PLM4_5_b1 | ecosystem: Environmental > Terrestrial > Soil > Riparian zone | place: USA: East River...
CGGCAGACGAGCGGACCAAGCCCGTTTGCCATAATTTTCGGGCCGACACTGCTCCGCCGCACGCTGCTCATCATCGCGCTCGGCTCTGCGGTGCAGTTTGCGAATTGGGGCCTCTTCTTCTGGCTGCCGACGTTTCTGGCCCGTCCGATTGCGCAGGGCGGCGCCGGCATGGGCGTCGTCGGATCGCTGCCATGGATCATCCCTGTGCAGCTGGGCGCGTACTTCGGCTACCTGACCTTCGGATTCATCGCCGACCGCCTGGGCCGGCGACGGGCGTTCGTTCTGTACATGGTGGGGGCGGCGCTGCTCGTGCCGATCTACGGGCAGATGGCGCGCAGCCCGTTCGTCCTTCTGGCGCTCGGTCCGCTGCTCGGCTACTTCGGCTACGGCTACTTCAGCATGTTCGGCAGCTTCGTCGCCGAGCTGTATCCGGCGGCCGTGCGCGCGACGGGGCAGGGAACCAGCTACAACATCGGACGCATGGCGGGCGCCGTCGCGCCGTACACCATCGGCGTGATCGCCGCGCAGCCCGGTATCGGCATCGGCCTGGCGCTCAGTATCACCTCGGCGTTCTTCCTGCTGGCCGCCGCTCTGGTCTTCACGCTCCCTGACCGCAGCGGTCAAGCACTGGATGCCTGACGGCATCGACGACTCCCGGCTCCCGGCTTCAGGAAGAACGCCTGTCCACTCGATCGGCCGAAGTGGTAGCCTCACCGGCCAAGGAGCAACAATGACGGAATCGAAGACCATGACCGGAGCTGTGCCCGACACTGCCGCGCGCGCGGTCGGCTGGCAGGTGTGGGTGCCGTGCATCGGCATGGCGCTGTGCTCGTGGCTGTCGTTCGTGGATCGGCAGGTGCTGAACATCCTGTCTCCCACGATCATCAAGGACACCGGGCTCACCGGCCAGGACTTCACCAACGCCACCTCGTTCTTCTTTCTCACCTACACCCTGGGCAATCCGGTGTGGGGGTCGGTGATCGACTACATCGGGCTGCGGAAAGGGATGCTCCTCGCGGTGGCCGTGTGGACGGCCGCGAGCATGTCGCACTCGTTGATGGGCAGCTTTGCCGGCTTTGCGCTGGCGCGCGCGGTACTCGGTATCGGCGAAGGCGGCACCTTCCCTGGCGGCTTGCGCACGGCGGTGGAAACGCTGCCCCCGACCCAGCGGGCCCGCGGGATCGCGCTCTCGTTCAGCGGCGGCACCATCGGCGCGGTGATGATGCCCCTGCTGCTCGGCCCGCTGGCGATCAGCTACGGTTGGCGCACGGCCTTTCTCGCCACGGGCGCACTCGGCGTGATCTGGATGGCAATCTGGGCGGTGATCGCGCGGCCGCCGTTCCTGCCGGCCGCCGTCGCCCGGCCGCCCGTGGTGAAGTGGCCCAACTTTTCCGAACGCCGCGTGTGGGCGCTGATCTTCAGCTACGCGCTGCCGGCCATCTCGCCCGGTCCGGTGCTGACCATCCTGTCGATCTATCTCAGCCAGGGCCTGCACCTGACGCAGGGGCAATTGAACGGCCTCGTCTGGATTCCGCCGCTCACCTGGGGCATCGGCTATTTCTTCTGGGGCTGGGCCGCGGACAAGTTCGCCGCCAACAACCCACGGCCCGTGGGCATGTTCCTGCTCCTCACCGTGGCGTCGCTCACGCTCGGCTTCGTCACCAGCAGCGCGTCGCCCTCGCTGGCCATCGCGCTCATCTCGTTCTCGACCTTCATCGGCGGCGGGTTCCAGATGGTGGCGCTCAAGGCCGCGTCGTACCAGTTCCCACGCGAGCAGTCGGCGATGATGACGGGCATCGCGTCGGGCTCGTGGTCGCTCGTCAACTTCGCGCTGCTGCAGGCCATCGGCCCGCTGATGGGATGGGTGAACGGCGGGCGCTGGGACCTGATCTTCTGGCTGATCGCGCTCCTGCCCGCCGTCGGCATCGGCTTGTGGATGGCGCTCAACGCCGGCGCCCCCAAAACGGCGACGGTATGACCATAAGGGCGGTCTGAAGACCGCCCTCTACGTTTCGTCTCCCTCCGCACGTAGCGGGCGGTCTTCAGACCGCCCGTCGCTAATCGAAATTCGGCGTCAGCTTCAGATCGAGCGCCACGGTCTCGCCCTCGCGCATGGTGAACCGTCGCGATGTGTCACGCAGCCGCGCCTGCACGTCCGGGACGAACTGCCGTCCCTGCTCCAGCGATTCGATGGCAGTGGCCTCGTAGGTTCCCGGCGGCAGGCCCCGGACGCGGAAGCGACCGTCCTGGTCCGGACGCACCACACGCAGGTAGCGCGTCATCGCCTGGGCCGGTTTCGGCTCCGACGGCTGCACGATCACCGCGTAGTCGCGCAGCGCGTTCCCGCGCGCGTCGGTCACCTGACCGCTCACCTCGGCGACCTTGTCGGTGAGCACGATGGTCAGGCCGGTCAGCCCGTCGCGACCGGTGAGGTCCGTGGGCGTGTCGGTAATGTCCACTCCTTCGAGCGACACCGACTTGAGTGTCCACGGGAGCGCTGCCGACACCCGGAAGAAGACCTGTCCCGTACCGCCGGTCAGCTCGAACGCGCCATCATCCGCTACGACCCCGTTGGCCAGCGGCGACCCCGAGCCGAACATGATTCGGCCGAGATCGGTCGGCTGCGGCATGACCCTCAGCGGCACCACTCCCGTCCGCGGCGAGTCGCCCTCGAACACCACGCGGCCCGACACGCTCGCACCGCGGCTGGTCGTGATGCGCAGATTCAGGAGGTCGGCGCCGCCGACCGAGACGGGCACCGACGCGCCTTCGCTGCGGCCGTCGCCGCCACCCGGCAGAATCGGCTGCACCGACAGCTGGTAGTCACCTGGCGCCACGTTCGACAGCTGGAAGGCGCCGTTGGCGCCGGCCTGGGCGGTCGTGAACCCGCCGACCGGCGGGCCGGTGCCGGGCGCGAGGATGATCATCGCGCCCACCGCCGGCTTCCCGGTGGAGTCGGTCACGGTGCCAGCGACGCGCGACATGCGTGCCGCCGTCAGCGAGAACTGCACCGTGGACTCCTGGCCGAGGGCCGCCGTCACCGTCTGGGCCTCGTTGATGTTGGTCGTGCCGGGGTGGTACGACGTGACGTATGACTCGCCGGTGTCCACCGAGTTGCCGCCGAAGTTGAACGCCACGATGTCCCGGCCCGACGCGCTGACGACGTACTCGCCGGGCATGAGCCCGAACACCCGGAAGTGCCCGAGGTCGTCGGTCTGGGCCATGGCGGCCGGCTGGGGGCGCCGCTGCCCGTCCGGTCCGTACATGAAGCGCAGCGCCTGCACCTGCGCCCGAGCGATCGGCTCACCGAACTCGTCGGTGATGCGGCCGGTGATGACGCTGCCGCGCGGCAGCGCGACGTTGATCGAGGTCAGCGACTGGCCGTCGGCGAGAATCACCGGTGTGCCCGGCTCGTAGGGCCGCTTCTGCCCGTATTCGAGCGTGACGTAGCCGCCTTTCGTGACGTTGACCGAGTAGCGCCCCGGCGGCAGTTCCCCGAACTCGTAGCGCCCCTCGGCGTCGGTCGTCGTCGAGCGGCGCAGCTGCAGTTCCGAGGCGGTGAGCATCACCTGCGCACGGCGTAACGGCGCGGTGGAGCCAGCCGCCGTGACGCGGCCGCGGACGACGCCGGTTCCGGTGGGAGTGGCACGGGTCGGGTCGCGCGGTGGCAAGCCACCCGGCAGGGGCGGCATTCCGGGACGCGGGGCGGTGCCGCCTGGTCCAGGGACGAAGACGCCGCCGGGCGGTACCTGCGGCGCTTGTGCCCAGAGGTCGGCGGAGAGCAGCAACGTGGTGACAGCGAGGAGAGCCTGAGTACGCCTCATCTGTGACGTCCTTCCGCACCTGACTAACGTGAGACACCGGCGAATCGTACGCCGGCTCTTCTGACGAAAGCTGGAGCAAGACGGCCGGGTCTAAAGACCCGGGGCCACGTACGAGCGAGGAGGGCCAGGTCTAAGCACCGGGGGGCGGGGTGACTTTGGTGCTCTGGCTCGACACGCACTGCCACCGCCCGGCACGTTTTACGAACACGTCCACGAAGCGATAGGTCACCGACACGACTTTGCCGCTCTTCGGACCGGTCATGTGGCGGCTGAACCAGACGAGCCCCGTGTCGCCGTAGATGCGGACTCGGAAGCTGTCGAGCACCGACGAATTCACCTGCTGATCGAAATCGATCGTCTGCGCCAGCTCCGCGGCCTTGTCGCCGCGTGTACCGTCGCCGTAGGTGGCCACGAATTCCTCGGCCAGCACCCGCTCGATGAACCGGATGTCCTTGGCGACGAAAGCGGCATCCCACGCGCGCTCGAGCTGGACGAGCTCCTGCTCTTCAGGAGTGGGATCGGACTGCGGCGGTGCCTGGCCATTCTTGAACTCCTGCCACGCCCCCGCCGGGGCCGCCATCAGTCCGGCAATGGCGCACACGGTCATCCACGTCCCGAGTCGATGCATGGGGTTCACCAGTCCGTCGGCATGTAGTCCTTGAGGAAAGCGCCCCAGCGGTGCACGCCGGTGTTGAAGCCGTCGATGATGGGGTCCACGATGCGCGCCGCGCCGTCCACGATGTCGAGCGGCGGATGGAAACGGTGGTCCTCCACTTTCCGCTGCGCGATGTCGAACGGATCCTCGTCGGTCACCCAGCCGGTGTCCACGCTGTTCATGTGGATGCCGTCGGCATGGTAGTCGGTGGCGGCGGTGCGCGTCATCATGTTGAGCGACGCCTTGGCCATGTTGGTGTGCGGGTGCCGCGTCGTCTTGAAGTTGCGATAGAACTGCCCCTCGACGGCCGAGACGTTCACGATGTGTTTGTCGCGCTCGGGTGTCTTCAGCATCAGCGGCTTCAGGCGCGCGTTGAAGATGAAGGGCGCCACCGCGTTGACCAGTTGCACTTCGAGCAGCTCGACCGTCGGCACCTCCGCCAGCAGGAGCCGCCAGGAGTTGCGGCCGCGCAGGTCCACCTGCTGCAGATCCTGATCGAGCCGGCCCTCGGGGAAGAGGTCCTTCTGTGCCGACAGCTCCTCGGGCAGGAGCGCCACCTGCGACAGGCGCGCCGATTCGGCGAGCCCCGACACCGCAGACAGCCCACGCTCGAGCGCCTTCGCGGCGTTGCCGCCGCCCTCGGGCAGCAGGTGATAGCCGCGCAATCCTTCGTACGGGCCGACCAGCCTGCGCACGTGTTCCGGCATGTCGGCCAGGGCCGCCGTCTCCTGCGACATCATGTGCGTGTAGAAGTCGGGCGGACGGCGCACGGTCTGGCAGGCGTTGTTGACGATGAAGTCGAGCCGCGGACGCGTCACCAGCAGCTCGCGACAGAACGCCTCGACGCTGGGCGTGTGTCGCAGGTCGAGGCCGAACACCTCGAGCCGGTGACCCCACTCCGCAAAGTCGGGCTCCTCGGCGTAACGGCTGGCGGCGTTGCGGGGAAAGCGTGTGGTGACGATGAGGTGCGCTCCCGCGCGCAACAGTTTCAATCCGGTCTGATAGCCAATCTTCACGCGCCCGCCGGTCAGCAGCGCCACCCGCCCGCGCAAGTCGGCCAGCTCGGTGCGCTTGCGGAAGTTCAGCTCCGCGCACGGCGGGCACAGCTGGTCGTAGAAATGGTGGACGACGGCGTACTTCTGCTTGCACACGTAGCAGTGGAGCGGCTCGATCGCCTCGCGCGCGCGCTCGTCGGTGTGTCGATCCTGCGGCTCGAACCCCTCGGGCGGAAAGACATTGGGCGTGGTGACCGCAGGCCGGCGGCGCAGTGCGCGAATGCCGGTGTCGTTCAACACGCGGTCGTCGCGCTTGAGCCGGGCCAGTTTCTGCTGACGCGCCGTGGACTTGGCCAGGCGGCGGAGCGCCCGCTGGTCCGGGTTGTGCACCTTGGACACGGCGCGGAGAAAGCGCTTGCGATCCGCCTCGGGCAGCGCCGAAAGCAGCCGCCGGTCCTGCGCAATGGCATCGAGCACGTCGGCCGCGGCCTCGATCTCCTCGCGCGAGAGGGCGCGCGATTCGGGCGGCGTGCGGGTGGCGGACATACCTCAAGCGTACCGCGTCCAGGTGGGGACCCGCAAAGAACGCCGGCCTCAGCGCGTCTTTGCGGCTTTCCTCGCTCCGGTCCGTCTGGGCGCGGCCCGGCGCGGCTTCTGCTCGGCCGAGAGCGCGATCCGGCGCCGCCAGGCGACGGTGAGCGCCTCGCCCACGATCTCCTCGTCGGCCGGCTCGAGCTGCACGCGCGTGCTGCCGGCGCGCCCCCAGGCGCCTGTCTCGGGCGAGAAGACCTGCGGGGCCTCGGCGACGAACCGGGCCTGGTCCTCGGGCGAAAGCATCACGGCTCCCGTGCGCAAACCGTGCTGCAGCGTCGCGAAGATCTTGCCGCCCACGCGGAAATCGGGGTGGCCCATGTGCTCGGCCTCGATCACCCCGTCGAGCCCCAGCGCAATGCGCCGGTAGTCGTCCGCGGTCACTGTTGCTCTGCACGCGGCTCCGGCCGCTGAAACTGCAACGCCCCCGACGGGCAGCACGCCACTTGTGCCGCCACCTGGTCGACGGGCGCCGCCTCGGGCGCCACCCACCGCCGCCGCTTGAGATCGAACACTGCCGGCAGGCCGCGCACGCACACACCGGTGTGCCGGCACTTCGTCGGATCGAAGGTGACGGTGATCTCGGGGGTCTCGTAGACCTGCAGCCGGGGGCTCGTCATCGTCGCGTCACGCCCTGCGCTACTGCGGCCGCATCAGCCCGTGCAGTTTCTGAATGGTGCCCCAGTTGCGGGACGTGACGGCATCGCCGAGCGCCTTCTCCAGTTCCGCCATCACGCGGCTCTTGGCCACACCGTCGGGGCACCAGAGATAACACACCCGCTCGCCGAGCGCGAGGCGCTCACCGCGCCAGCGCTGGCGGGCCAGCGGCTCCAGCCGCACGCGATCGTCCCGGCTGGCCAGCACGCCCACCAGCAGTCGGCTCGGGTGCGTAGCCACCTTCAGCAGCGTGTTGCCCCGCACGGCCACGTCGAGCTCGGCCGCCGTCAGCACGGTAACGCGCGACCTCACGCCCAACCGCTTCTCGATTTCAACGCCAATCCTCCGCGACGGATCGCCGCCACCGTTGGCGGAGAACACGACGTTGCCGCTGTTGAGCAGCGTGCGCACGTCGCCGTAGCCGAGGCCGTTCATTACCGCGCGGAGGTCTTCCATCGCCACGCGCTTGGCGGTGCCCACGTTGATGCCACGCAGCAGAGCGATATGAGTGGCGGCCATGCGTCCTCCCCCCGAGATCAACGACGCGCGACGCGCTTCTTGGCTTCCTTCGACACGAGCGCGCGCGGGTCGCGCGTCAGGTTCTTGATGAACTCGACCCGCCGAAAACGCTTGCCCGTCCAGTCCTCATCGATCGCCACCATCCGCACAGGCTCGAAGCCGGCCTCCCCGAGCCCCTGGTTGCCAGTCTCGCGACTGATTTCGCTCTTGTACTTCTTGGAGGTGCTCTTTGGATAGGCAAACCACACCACGGCGTCGCCGGTCGTCTTCCTGGCCACGACCTTGGCCAGCTCGTCCACGTCTTTCTGCGTGGTCACGAAGGCCAGGAAGAACGCGATCTGTTTGGCGGCCGCGGGCCGCCGTTTCACAGTGACGCCCTCAAGCGCGTTCAGCGCCGGTTCGAACGACGCGGGCGCGTTGACGACGACGATTTCGGAGTGGTCTTTGAGGTTGAGCTTGCGCCAGACGTCGGCCACCGTCACCTCGCCCACATTGTGCCGCAGGGACGGCGATCAGTCACCGGCCACGAACGCGGCCAATCGCCATTGACCGCGGACGCGCTGAAAGATCGTGCGGTGGGCAACGGGGCTGCGGAGGTATGCCACGGCGATAAAGCCGGTGCGGCCGTTCCACAGCCGCACGCGGGCCGCGCCAGGACTGTCCGGTTGCGGCATGACCTGCACCACGTCGAAGCTCACCCTGGTGACGACGGCCGAGTCGGGTTCGGCCGAGACGCGCACCCGCACGAGGTCACCGATGACGGCGCTGCACTCGAAGGCGTCGACATCGGGCCACTTCGCAAACACGTACGGCGCCTCGAACGAATCTGGCGACCGAAACGCGCCGCCGAGCGCCAGGGCCGCCGCGAGATCGGCCCAAATCGTGCTCTTCGAATCGCGCAGCTGCGCGCGGAACGCGTTGAGACCGTTGTCCGGTCCGAACGATGTGCGGATTCCCGGGTCGGTGGCGGCCAGCACGGCGCCCTCGTCCCGCCTGGCGATGGCTATCTGGAGCCGCGCGCGAAAGCTGAAGAAATCCGGCTGCGCCACGGCCTCGTCCACAGGCAACAAACGGAGGCGCCGCGATTCGACGTTCGGGTCTGGACTGAGACACGGATACACCGGAGCCGATCGCGGTCCGGGCGCCTGCGCCAACGCGCCGGACAACAGCGCCACGAACGCGCCCATCAGCATGCCGGGGTCAATCGTAGAAGTCTGGCGCTTTCTTCAGCTTCGCGTGCGCCGTGAGGTCGTGCTGGATCCACAGTGCCGCCCCCGTGCGCTTGAGGAACATGTCAAGGCTGGCGCGGGCCGCACGCGTTTGCGCCTCATTGAACTCGAACGTCGGGTAGCGGTCCATCGTGCGTTCCTGCGGGTAATGGTAGAGATCGCCCGAGAGCACGACGCCTCCCGTCTTCGCAAGCTTGACGTACAGCACCTGATGCCCGGGCGTATGGCCATGGGCCTGCTTCAGGATGACGGTGCCGTCGCCGAAGACATCGTGCTCGTCGGCTGTCACCGTCACGCTCTTGCTCGTGCGCAGGCGGCCGTAGGTCTCTGGGCGGACGGTGCCTGCCGGCTTGTCCGCGAACATCGTCTCGCGTTCCACCTCCGGCACGAGCCAGGTGGCGCCGGCAAAGGCGTTCGCATTGGCAGTGTGATCCCAGTGGTAGTGCGACAGTGCGAGGTGCGTCACATCGCTGGCCTTGTAGCCAGCGGCGGCGAGCTGTGCGGCCAGCGAGGCGCGGATGGTGACGCGCCGTTCGGCGCCGTCCGCGAGCACGAGGCGCTGGGCCACGGGCTGTCCAGTGGGTGTCCACTCGCTGTCGGGCACCGCACCGGTATCCCACATCAGCACGCCGCGCGGATGAGTGATCAGGTACGCCGCCACCGACAGGCGCGTTTCGCCAACGTCCTCTTTGGTCAGCCGATAACGCCCTGGGTCTGACTCGAGGATGCCGCCATCGAAGACGTAGAGGCGCATGCCGGCCGCACGCGCCGGCGCTCCCGACTGGCCCTGCGCCGCCGTCAACAGGCCACCGGCCAGCGCAGCCACCATGAGCGCAGCACCAGCCACCAACCGTCCCACCCGTCGCGGATCTCTCATTGGATGTTGCCCTCCTCGACGTCCAGGTCGAACCCCGTGTCCTGCACCTCTTCGCCGCCGTTCCAGATGACGCGTGCCATCTTCCAGCCTTCGGCGCGTCTGACGTAGAGCCACAGATAGTGCCCGCGCTCGCGCACGACGAGTCCGGTGCCCTTCTCCCGCAGCGTCTGCGTGAAGCTACCGCGGTCGAACGCGAGGTCGCCGTCGATCACGATCTCGGCGCTCTCGCAGGCGAGCTCACGGCGGAACTGCGACAGCAGGCTCCCCAGCACGTCGCGCATGAACGAGAGACAGGCCGTCTTGCCCTCGCGCGCGGGCGCGTCTGGCGGCAGCACCACCGCATCGTCGTCGAGCGTGGCGGCGAAGAACGTGAGGTCGCCGCTGCACTCGGCGGCAATGATGCCCTCCCGCAACCGCGTGAGCTGCCCGACGTCGGTGTCTGCCATGCCGCGCAGCGCATTGTGACATAGCGGCGCGGACCTGACCCGTCAGCGCCGCGACGGCACCCAATGGAAGTGCACCAGGTAGACGCGGTCCCCGCGTCCATGTTTGGCGACTTTCAGCAGATCGATCACGCCGTGGAATCCCGACCGTCGTGCCAGCTCCGGCGTGATGTGGGCGAGGCTGATGGGCTCGATCGCGTCCACCTCCACCTCCCCGTCGGCGTCCACGCGGTAGCGGCCGCCGACCTTCACGTGAGGCCGCATCCAGATCCGGACGCTGCAGGTGATCTCGCCGCGCTTGATCGGATCGCGGAGCCGCTTCGTGAAGACCACGGGGGCGGCCTCAGACCGCGGCGTCGAATTCCGGCCGGTAGCGCGCCTCTCCGGCGAGCGAACCCGCGCGGGTGTGATCGAGCACGAGCAGCATGACGGCCTCGTCGGGAATGCTGGGCCACTGGCAGCGCACACCGTAACGCGAGGCGGGGACGAAGCCGAATCGCGGGTAATACGATGGATGGCCGATCACGATCACGAACGGCGCACCGGTGTCGCGAACCCGCGCGACCCCGGCACGCACCAGGCCCGAGCCGATCCCGCGGCGCTGGAGTACCGGGACCACCGCCATCGGCGCCAGGCCGTAGCCGCGCACGGGGCCGGCTGCGCTGACGATCTCGACGGGCGTGAACAGGATGTGGCCGGCCACGTCGCCGTCGTGCTCGGCCACGAGCGAAATGCGATCGGCGCAGGCGAGACGGAGCGCGTCTACGATGCCGGCTTCGACCGGCGATTCGAAGGCCTGTTCCAACAGCCCGCGAACCGCCGCGGCGTCGCGCTCCGCCTCGTCGCGGATCACCGACCCAGACTGCGGCGCATTTCGGCCGCGGTGAACTGGCGGCTGGCCAGTGGGGCGCCGAGATCGAACTGCCGCGTCTGCGCCAGCGAGCCGACGACGACGGGATCGAACCCGGCGTCGCGCACGAGCCGCTCGGCCACGGCGAGCGCCTGCGCGTCGTCGCCGCCGATGGGAATGGCGAAGCGTTCCGGCGTCCGGTTGCCGTCGTTCGCCAGCGACGCCGCCGGGATGCAGTTGAAGGCGCGCACGACGCGCGTCCCCGGCAGGAGCTCCGCGGTAGCGACACCGGCGCCCTTCTTCTGCGCCGCCAGCGCCATCGTACCGTCACGGCTCTCGACGGGGTTACTGGTATCGAGCACGATCTTGCCCTTCAACTCGGCCGCATTCTCCTTGCCGATCTGCGGGAGGGCGGCGTAGGGCACGCTGACCAGCACGACCTCGCCAAACGCCGCCGCCTGCTTGGGCGTTCCGACGCGGGCCCGGGGTCCAAGCTGCTTCGCCAGCGGCGCGAGCTCCTCTGGATGGCGCGACGACATCAGCACCTCGTGGCCGGCCTTGGTCCAGTGCGTCGCCAACGCGCCGCCGATCCGGCCCGTGCCGATGATGCCGATACGCAGCGGTTTGGCCTGCGCCGATACCGCCGCACCCGACGCCGAGACCGCCGCCAGCGCGCCCAGCAGCTGCAGCGCCTCCCTGCGTGTGAGCCCCTCGTTTAGCTGTGCACTCATCGTGTCAAAGCCTCCTCTCCTGATTCGAGCGTCTTCCGGAACGTCAGCGACACACGACGCGCACGGGGGAGCGTCCGGCCTTCCCATTCATCCTCGGTCCGGGCCGGAATGGCGTGCTGCCACTTCTGCCGGGCCTCCCCTGCCAGCACCACCGCGCTGCGCGGTTCGAGCAGCACCCCCTGCGTCTGGTGGCCAGCCCGGGCGAACTCCATGACGCAGGTCGAGCCGAGCGTCACGCCGACGATAACGTCGGCGAATAGCGAAGCGTCCACGTGCGGCCTGATCCCCTCACCAGGCTGATACTCGGTAACGATCAGCTGGTCGGCCACGTAAGGCATCAACCCGTCGTGGCACAGACGCGACGCGAGGGCCAAGGCCCAGTCCGGCAGGTCGCCGACAGGGTACACGCCTTTCGTGTGGTGGTACCAGTGGCCATGGAACCGGATCCGCCGGCCGCCCGCATCCTGCCAGCCCGGGCCGCCGACGATGCCGAGCACGCGATCGTGTTCGCTGGCACCGAGGTAGCCGGGCACGTAGCGGAGCCCCGGGATCACGGCGTGCCGTCCACACGCGGCACGAACCGGCCGGCCAGCGCCTCGCCGCTCAGCGGGCCATCAGCTGTTCGAGGCGTGAGATGAGATCCGTCCACCGGCCCTCCTCGAGCTGGAGCGCCTGCAGGAGCTCCGTCTCTTTCGCGCGCGCCTGCTGCAATTGGGCCGTGAGCCCTTTCTGTTCGACCGTCATGGCGCGAGCGGCGTCGGCGATCGCCAGGCGTTCGGACGGCGACGCATTCGGCAGCCCCTCGTTCAGCTGCGTGAGCTTCGCATCGACCTCCTCGGCTCGGCGGCCCGCCGTATCGAGGTCCTTCTGCACGGCGTCGAGGCGTGCCGCGGTCTGCGTCACGCGGCTTTGCTGCGCCGACAGGTAGACGCCGAGTGCCTGCGTCTGCGCCTGGACCTTCGTCAGCGCCTCGACCGCCTCACGCAGCTGCCGGAGCTCCGCGGTGAGCGAGGCCATGGAGCCGTCCGGCCGTTCGCCGGCCGTCTGGGCCATCAGCGCCGTTGCGCAGCAGGCGATGACCATCGCCGCCGTACCCCATGCAAGCCTGCGCGTTCGTGCCGTCATGCCGTCCTCCTTCGAACGATGGCGCGTCGCAAGACGCGCTACGACCGGGGCACCGGATGATCGGTGAGCACCGGCAGATACGCCACCCATGGTCCGACGGCGTCGTAGTACTGCTTTGAGAGCACGCGTGCGGTCTGCGCGATGTGCCCCAGATCGTGCACCACCCAGGCCGCAAGCAATTGCCGCAGCGTCACCGGGCCGAGGGCGGGATGAACGCCGGGCAGGGCGAGGTCGGCGGACGTGAGCCGCCATCCACGCAGCGTCTCGAGATTGCGCGCCCGCAGCCGGGCGAACTCGTCGAGCAGCGACTCCAGCGACCGCCCGGTGTTGCGCGTATAGTGGCGGAAGCGATCGTACGGCTCGAACTGCAGGTTGGTGCCGCGCGCGAGAATCAGACGCGCGCGAGGAATCCAGTCGGTCTCCTCGCCGTCGATCAGATGGCCGACCCCGTCGAAGGCGCTGAACGTCGAGGGACCTTCGGTCCCGCGCACCCACGACTCGCCCAACCCGTCGAGCATGGCCCGCAGCGCTGCCGGCGTGCGGCCGAGCACGCCCGTCGCCTGTTCGAGATCGAAGTCCATGGGCTCCTCCGGGACTCGTGTCGGGGCATGCGTTTCACGGCATGGCCGACCCATCGTACGTCACGAGCGTCAGGCGGCCTTGCGTCCCACCGCGAGAAGATGGGCGCTGGCGCCAATCACGGCGGGTTCGCGTTCGAGCGCGGCCGCCACCTGCAAAAGGTCGCGGCGCAACACGGGATCCTGCCACTGACGGTCGAAGTCCACCAGCATCCAGCCCGGTCCCTCGACCCCGTAGACGGCGACCTGCTCGAATCCCGCGGCTTCGAGCTCATGGTGCAGCTCTTCGGGCCGATGCAAGTACGCCGTCGTGAAGTAGCCGTCGTGCCCGGTGTCGTTGCGATGCTGCCCGTCGCGCAGGTCACGATCGCGCATGCGGACGAACGCCCCGTCGCCGCCGCGCCCACTTCGCAGGCCGTCGAGCGCCGACGCGAAACGCGAAATGCCCGCCGCCGCCAGCACACCCGACGGCGCCAGCACCCGGGCCGCCTCTCGCAGCGCCGCAGCGCGATCGGCGGCTGCGGGCAGGTGGTAGAGCGGCCCCATCAGCAAGACCGCCGCGGCACTGGCATCGGCGTGCGGCAGCGCCCGGGCATCGGCGACATCGAGCGAGGCGATCGGTGGGGTCAGTGTGGCGTTGCGTCGCCGCGCCTCGGCCACGAGCCGCGGCGAGGCGTCGAGAAGATGGACGTCGTATCCGCGGCTCGCCAGCCACGCCGAGTAGGCACCGGCCGCACCCCCGACATCGAGGACGCGGGAGGGCGGGGGCGGCAGCGCCGCCGAAAGGATGACCTTGGTGCGCTCGAACTCGAGCTGCGACGGGCCTTCCTGCAGGCGCGACTCCTCGCTGTAGCGGTCGTAGAAGTCGACGACTTCAGGCGGCGGCTCCATGCCCGGCTCCTCGACGGCCATAGTACCGACTACAGCACCCGTGCGTCGCGCAGCGAACGGGCGGCCAGGTCGATTGCCGCGTTGGCGGCGAGATCCGGCGGGCCAACGACGCAGCTGACGAAGACCAACGAGCGGCGTCCGCGCACCACGTGGCCGGCGAGCCAGCGGACGCCGCGACCGGAACGGTCCGTCGCGCTGCCAGTCTTCGCGCTCACCACGGCGCCGTCGGGCCACGGCTCGTCGAATCGCTGCTCGCCCGCGGCGTTGACCACGACGCCGGCCGGCTGGACCAGCAACCCTTTCACGGTCTCGACGGCGGACGCGGCAATTGGGAGCCGGTTCTCGTACAGCTTCACCCAGAAGGCCTGCTGCTCCTCCGGCGTGAGCAGCAGCGAACCGCCAATCCAGAACGTTGTCAGGCCGCTGCTCGAGTCGCGGTTGCCGTACTCGAACCGGCGCAGATAGGCCTGCTCACGCTCGGGTCCGAGGCCCTCGGCGACATGCTGGAAGTACCAGACCACCGAGTGCCGGAGCGCGGAGGCGAGCGTGTGATCGCGCCGCGCCGACGGCGGCCCTGGCGTGGTTCCGTCGTACGCGAACTGCTCCTGGGGGCCACTGACGACGCCCGCGTCCAGCGCGGCGAGCGCGTGCGGCACCTTGAACGTCGATGCTGGCGTCAGAGGAGTGCGACAGGCCTCCGACGGGTTGCGCCGCACTTCCCCCACCCCGAGCTCGAACAGCAGGAAGCACGACTCCACCGCTGCCCGTGGGGGCGAAGCGGCCGTGTGTGTCGCGTACTCGCCACCTCGGGCCGGCGCGTGGCAACCGGCATCGATCGTGGCCGCGGCCGCGCAGATGAGCACGGCGCTCAACGGCGTCACACTCCTCATAGGCTCCTCGAGCGGCGGGAGTATAGCGTGGACCCGACCGCGATCTGGTCATGCCGGCTCAGTGAATCAGCAACAGCAGCCGCGGAGTCAGCGCCATCGCCAGCAGACAGGTCGCGAGGCACCACGCGGTCTTGATCCATGCGCCGGGGCTCACGCGTTCGCCGAGCTCCGTGGCGACTCCAGCCGCCGCGACGAGCAGCCCGGCCAGGATCGCGAGTCCGGCGATGTCGCGGGCGTGGATGTCGTTGATCGGATTCCGCGCGGCGAGCGCCGCGGCCGCCGCGGCGACGGCGGACGTGGCCAGCGCCGCGCGCGCCACGAGGCCGCGCCAGGGTCGCGGATCCGCGGCGATCGGTGACGTACTGAACATCACCATCATCCCGGCAGCGAACAGGAACGGCCAGAAGATCGGGGTGCGGTAGGTGTCCCAGCCACCTTCGCGCCAGAACAGCCACACAGTCACAATCGGAGCCGTGAGCCCGGCAGCCAGCGCGGCCGGCTCAGGCCGCATCAGCCTCGTCGACCTCTTGACTGATCCGGAACACGTGGCCGTCGGGGTGACGGACGTGCATCTCGCGCGCGTTCCATGGCATGTCGGTCGGCGGCCACGTCACCTCGAGGCCCTGCTCGAGGCAACGCTGGTGAATCACGTCCACATCGTCCACCCAAATCGACATCCACACCGCCTTTTCGGCTGCTTCGTCCGACAACGGTCCGAAGGTGGCCGGGAAGCGGCTCCGGCCGCGGCCGCCCTGTCCGCCCTGGCAGAGAAAGATCTCACAGTCGCCCGAGCAGACGCCGCCGAACGAGGGCGGGGCGCCCCACTCCCATGCTTTCGTCCACCCGAGCTTCTCGAACCACGTGAACGTCTGTGTCAGGTCCGACACGTTCAGGATCGGGGTCAATCGTCGTGCGAGCATCGACGGAGCCTCTCGGTGTCACTCGCCAGGCGCCAACAGTGGCGGCGGTGCATCTTTGTACTTGCGGTACTTCCCCGCGAGCATGCCGACCGCATAGACGACAGGGATGACAAGGCGGCGCACAAGCGCTGGAATCTCCAGCATCGCGTACTCGCTGCGATAGCGGGTCATCAGGAAGGCGGCGTCGAAGAGCGCGGGCCGGCCGCCGTTCTCCTTGACCGAGGCGAACAGGGCGCTCAGAAAGAATTCGATATTGCCAGGCGGGCGACACCAGCCGGTCAGGCGCAGCTCGTCGGTGCCCGCGTTCCACCATTTGTGTGCCGTGCCCGCGGGCCAGATCACCAGCTCTCCGGGCCCGGCAAACTGTGGCTCCCCGCCGAGAATCTGATACCCGAGCCGGCCGCTGAGCACTCGCGCCGCTTCCTCCTGCAGATGATGCACGTGCATCGGTGGCCCGGCACCCGGCTTGGCCGCGCCGTCGGCGCCGGCACGCTCACCATCGGGCCCGCTCGTCACACCAGTGAAGGTGAGCAGCTCTCCCTGACCGTTGTCGATCGTGTATGGGTAAGTTTTCATGATTGTGCTCGCGACGCCGGCCCCTCGAGCAGCGCGCGCTTCAACATCCGAAAATAGCACAGCGCCCGGACACCGCTTCAACCTGCGAGGACGGCGATACTACTGCCATGGTTGCGAAGCCGCGGGCCAGCGCGAACGATGCGTATCTCGAGAAGGCGATCGGGCGCTACTCGCCTGAAGTTGCGGCCGCGGCCTGGGCCGGGCTGAAGAAGATGCGGACACGGTTTCCCGGCGCGCGCTGCCTGGTCTATGAACGCCGGCAATCACTGCCGATCGGATTCGCGCCTTCCGCGGGTGGCTCGCCGGTCTTCTCGCTGGTGCTCTACCCACGCTGGGTCCGGTTCTTCTTTCTGGAAGGCGTGGCGCTCGACGACCCGGAGGGCAGACTCGAAGGCACTGGCAACCAGGTCCGCTCGGTCCTCCTGGACCAGCGCGCCGCGATTCTGGACGACCCGTATTTCCGGCAGCTGATGACGCAGGCGCTGAAAGTGGCCGGCGCGGATCTGAAGGCGGGCGATGGTCAGGTGGTGCTGCGGTCGAAGGTCACGACGTACTCACCGGAAAAGTCCGGCTTCGACTCTGTCATGGCGACACCTCAAGCCTGTGAATCGGCGAGCAGAGCCGCAACCAGGTCACGCGCATCGTGCAGTGATGCGACCACGCGAAATGCCGCCCGCACCGCCGCATCCGACGGGGGCGTTCCGTCCGGGATCAACAGCGTACGCATGCCAGCACGACTCGCCGACAGTATGCCAGCCTCCGAATCCTCGAGTGCCAAGCACGCCGCCCGGTCTACCTGAAGGCGACGCGCGGCCTCGAGATAGATATCAGGAGCCGGTTTGCCACGAGCCACCTGGTCGCGGGTCACAATGACCTTGAAGCGCCCTTCGAGCCCCGCATGCCGGAGACTGAAAGCCGCATAGTCCGCCTCGCTGGATGTCGCGACAGCAACGGGAAGTCTCTGCGCGTCCGCGAACGTCAGGATTTCCAGCAAGCCAGGTTTCTGCTGAATCCCGTTCGCGGCGACTTCTGCCTGCCAGCGCTCTGGCCATCGCACGCGAAATCGTTCCAGCGGAAAGCCCGGCCCGAACCACCGCACGAGCTCCCGCTCACAGTCATCGGTCGGACGCCCGACCAGAGTTGCGTAAGACGGATCGTCGAGTACGTGGCCGAGTTCCGTCGACGTCGCTTGCCACGCGACTTGGTACAGGGGCTCGGTATCGAGCATGAGCCCGTCCATGTCGAAGACGATCGCCGCGACTCGCTGCATGGCTCAGAATCGGCCCTCGGGTGGCGCAATTCACGGCGCGCAGTCGCAAACGGCGCGATCAGACACTAGCCGAGCTGGTCCGGTGGCGCAACGATCGCCCCGGGAATGTTAGGATGCGCGGCATGACATTGGCTCTCATCCGAGTGGTGCTGGTGCTGTCATTGGCTGTCGCGGGCGGCGCCGCAGCGCTGCGGGCACAGGCACGGGACCAGGCGGCCAACCAGCCGGCCCCGCGCACGGCCGATGGACATCTCGTGCTGGGCGGAACGCAGACGCTGAAAGGCGTCTGGATCGGCAGCACGCTCGGCTTTTGCAACTCCAACACCGTGGCCGCACCGGCATCACTGAATCCGGGCGCCGTCCAGGGCGCGCGCGGCGCAGGCGCCGCCGGGCCGGGCGGGCCGGGCGGTCCGGCTCGGGGGCGAGGGGCCAACACCGGGCCGTGTACGCCAATCCCCTACATGGCATGGACGCGAGGGGTGTCGGACGATCGCCGGAGGAACGAACTCGAGCCGCACACCCGGTGTAAGCCGTCCGGGGGACCGCGCCAGTGGCTCACGCCGTACGGCGCCGAGTTCCTCGAGCTGCCGGAGCAGAAGGTGGCCTACATCTTCGACATCGGCGGCCCGCACACCTTCCGCACCATTTTCATGGACGGCCGCAAACATCCGGAGAATCCGGTACCGACCTACTACGGACACTCGATCGGCTGGTGGGAAGGCGACACGCTGGTTGTGGACACGGTAGGCTTCAACGAGCGCTTCTGGATCGATCGAGGCCAGCTCCCCCACACCGACCGGCTGCACCTGATCGAGAAGTACACGCGCACGTCGCTCGACTCGATGAAATACGAGCTGACGATCGACGACCCGGGTGCCTATACCGCCCCTTTCACCGGAACGTCGAACCTGCGCTGGCAGAACGGTACGGAGCTCTTCGAATACATCTGCCAGCAGGCGAATCAGGCGCACACGTTGATGGTGGGCGACGGCAGCTCAGTCGACCGCAGCAGCCTCATCGTTCCATAGGCCTGGAGCCGAGCCGGCCTTTCGCACCACCAGCATCAGCCCCGACGCCCACGCCAGCCTCACCGTCGCGAATTCGTCACGGCGCTCGATGTCGTCGATGAGCACTGGCACTCTCGGCGCGTGGCCTTCAGGCCAGTTCGGCTGCGGCAAAAGGTCGTCGATGACATACACCCCTCCGGGGAGATGGCGCTGCGCAACGGCCACCACGTTCGCATCGCTATCGACCGTGTCGAGGGTGGCTGCCGCATCCATGCCGGCGAGAAGCCACGCCGCTCCATGGCCCGTGCCGGTTCCGAGCTCCAGCACTCGGCCCCCTGGCTTCGACGCCGCGAGCACCGCCAACAGCGAGCCCACCCTGGGCTCGGATGCCATATCGAAGCCCAGCGCGTGGGTATCGCGCAGGATTGCGGCGACTGCGCCCGGCTGCCGGCGAATCTCGGAATCGTCCACGAATCGACCTCTTCTACAGGTCGGTTGGATGCGCCGTGCCTCTACTCCACAACCGGCAGCACCGCGGGCGAGGTCTGGAGACTGCTCGATCCCACTCTCTCCCTTCGCCAGTGCTCCTGCAGCGCATATGCGCCACCCGATACGACTACAAGGAACATCGCCGCAGCCAGTTCCACCCAGGCGAGCGTCGACAACAGCCACAGGATCAGTGCGGATGCGGCCAGCGGAACCAGCGAGCCGCCAGGTGCACGAAACGGTGGACCCGCGGTGGCCACACCCCGCGCGCGAAGCCGAAGCAGCCCAAGACAGCACAGCAGATACAGCACCAGCGTCCCGGCCGTGCTGACCACGACAAGCTGCCGGAACGATCCAGACAACGCGACCGTCGCACACATGAGCGCGTACACACCGACCGCGATCGCCGGTGTCTTGAAGCGCGGATGCACGGCCGCGAGCACCCGCGGCAGCTGTCGACGCTCCGCCAACGCGGCCAGGTTTCGCGGAGAACACAGCACGTCCGCGGACATATACCCGGCAACGGAGAGCAACGTCGTCGCAAACAGCAGGCCTGTGCCCCACGGGCCGAACACAGCCGTCGCCGCCGCGACGAGCGGAGCCGGCGCGCCCGCCAGGCCAGTGCCGAGCACGCCCTGTGCGACCACCTGCAGTCCGATGTAGAGCGCCGCAACCAGCGCCAAGGCAAGGAAGATGGCACGAGGCACGGTGCGTGCGGGGTTCGTCACCTCGCCGCTGACGTTCAGTGCACCCTCGACGCCGATGAAGGCAAAGAACAGGAGCACGGCCGTCTGGCCGACCTGGGACGCTGCCGGCACAGCGACCCAATGCAGGTTCGACGTTTGTACGGCAAACGCGCCAACGACCACGAGCAGCACGAGGGGCGCGATCTTGGCCACGGCCAGAGTCGTCGACAATCGCGTGCCGGACCGCGACCCCCGGATGTTCACCGCCGCAAGAACCGCATACAGCGTGACGACAGCCACGACGCGCCACAACCCCACACCCAGCGCGGGAATCGCCAGGGCGACCGTGTCCACCAGCAGGTTCGCCACGGCCGCTGCCGAGACGACCGAGTTCGCCGCCCAGAGGAATGTGCCTGCGACGCCGCCCACGACCGGACCGAATGCCTCGGTCACATAAGCGTAGAGCCCGCCGGGGTGAGAGACGCGACTCCCCACCTCGGCCAGACAGAGGCCGATGAGGCTCACGAGTACGGCGCAGAGTAAATATGCGAGGACCGCGGCCGGACCCAGCACGGCGGCGGCGATTCCAGGCAAGCCGAAAATTCCCGATCCGACGATGCAGTTGACGGCGGAGGCTCCAAGACCGCCAACGCCGATCACTCGCTCGAGATGCGGCGCGGGCCCATTCCCGACGTTCTTCAAACGGTTTCCTCAGGCCCAAAGAGGCGGGCCGACACTCGTCGCCATCAGTCGGTGAACACGGTCAGCTTGCGCCACTGAATCAACCACTTGCCGTTCCGCTTGACGAGTCGGTCCTCGGAGCGGCCCATCGCGGCCGCGATCATCTTGCCCTCCTTGTCGCGACGCACGGTCTGCCAGTACGACTGGTGCAACGCCTCGCCGGGTTTCGGGAACGTGATGCGCACGCTGCTGATCACATGGTACAGATTCGACGCCGGCAATCCCTTTGCCTTGTTGTCGTCGCGCCGCTGCATGAGGCCGGTGACGATCTTGCGAATCTCCGCGTGTCCTTTGCTGATGCTGCCGTTCGAATCAATCGTGGCGTCGTCGGTGAACACGGCAACGTAGCCATCCGGATCGAGTGAATCCACCGCCCACACATACCGCGCCATCACGTCCTCGACGGCGATGCGGTCTTCGTAGGTACCCAGATTCTCCTGGGCCGTGCTGAGCACCGGCACGAGGAGTAACGCGATAGACGCGGCGTGATGCAGTCGCATGGCTGGTCTCCGGTTTCGTCCCAATGACGTCCTCAGCTCACCGATTCACTCAGTTCCCCACGGGTTGTCGATCACGAAGCGCCAGGAGCCGTCGGCTTGATGCCGCAGAACATCCGCATTGTGCCCCGTCAGCGTTACTGGTCCACCGTCTGGCCCCGTTCCGGTAAACGACCACACTCCAACAACCAGGGCCAGATCACTGGCCCGCAGGACTCTCGTCACCTTGAGATCCAGCGTGCCCTTCATCGCAATGAAACCGGCGAGCGATTCACGGACACCCGGCACGCCGTGCCGGAGGCTTCCCGGCTGACTCGCAAAAACGGCCCCCGGCTCGTACAGCGACATGAGAGCCTCCAGGTTGCCCGCGTTGATGCCATCCACGATCGCTTTGAGGACCTGCTCAGGCGTTCCCATGGGTATGCCATTCTCCTGATTTGTTTTGCCTATGCGCCTAGCTGACTGGCCAGGTCGTTGAAGTCGTGCGCAGACACGTCGACGGTGGAGTCAGCCTTGAGATCAGGCTTCCCGTTCGGCCCGAGCTCGAGCGGCCTGACGACGAACGCTGTCCGCAGTCCCACGCTCTTCGCTGCACGCAGGTCACCGAGGTGGGCAGCGACCATCATGATGTCGGCCGGCTGGAGGTCGAGAATATCGGCGGCGGACTGGTAGACCTCGCGATCCGGCTTGTAGTGGCGAGCGAGCTCGGCCCCCAGGATGCAGTCCCAGGGCAAACCAGCATGCTTCGCCATGTCGGTCATCAAAGAGATATTGCCGTTCGAGAGCGGGGCGATGATGAATCGCTTCTTCAACCGCGTGAGCCCAGCGACCGTGTCTGGCCAGGGCCGTAACCGATGCCACGCACGATTGAGTGCGTCGGTTTCGGTCTCTGACAGTCCCGTGACACCCAAGTCGACGAGAATCGTGTCGAGCGTCATCCGGTGCAGGCGATCCAGCTTGGTCCAAGGCAGCTGACCGGTTCGGACCCGGTCCATGCTTGGGCCGTAACCGGCGCGCCACGCGTCGGCGAATTTCGCGCCGTCCACGGTGAGCCCCTTGCGCCGGCCCAACTCCTCCACCTCCCGAGCCACCGAGGTGCGCCAGTCGACGACGGTTCCAAAGACATCGAAGACAAGCGCCTTGACCGCGGGCGTCTGGGAGGTCGGCCGCCCGCTGCCTTGAGCGATGCCGGCCGCAGCGGCGGGGCCAGCGCCGAGTTCTGCCCCGATCATGGCGAGAGCGCCGGTTTGCAGGAACGCGCGACGCGAAGACGACACACCACGACGACGCATGTTTCCTCCATTCTTACCGGGTGTCCAGAACCCGCAGTGCCGCCGACATGGTACAGCCGTTCGTTCGGCACATTGATGCCGATTCGTGTACGCCGGAGCATGATCGGAAAGGTGGCCTTTAACACGCCGGCCCGACACGAGCTCGAACCAACTGCGGCGAATTCACATCAATCCATACCACTGGACGGCAGACTCACGTGTCGTTCAAGTGTTCCGACATGACGGACGATGCGCTCGTCTGTCGCCCGATTCCTTGCCGCCGGCGGCTCGGATGCACCACCAAGCGGTACATGTTGCCTCGCCAACCGTCGAAGGCTCCAAGCAACGTTCCGATGATCTCGTCTTCCGCCACCGCCACGATCAGAGCCGCCGCCGGATTCGCCACCACCCGACGTACGTCCTCCACCTGATCGGTCGCGCCCATACTTGCGCCCGACTCGTGCCAGAACCGGAGAATTCGTTCTACGTCATAAGGTGTTGCTGTTCGAAATTCCATTGCTTCCAACCGTCTCTACGGCCCCAACTGTCTCCGGATAGCCACTGCGCAAGGCCATCGCCACCACTCGCTCGATGAAGTCTGTCTTCGCACGGGCGTAGGCTTCACGAGATTCGCGATTGGTCGCCCCGAGCTGCCTGACCAGGTCCAGCTTGAGCTGCTCATATTCGCGAGAGCTGGCGGCGTTTCTGCGGAGGTAGTCGCGAAACGCCAACGTTCGCCGCTCTTCAGCCCCGCCGTGTTCCACGACGTGAACGTGGTGGCTGTGCGGCCAATGGAGCGGCCGATGAAGAATGGACAGAACGAGTCGTCGGGGTCAGGCACGTGAACGTACCCGATGGCCTGAAGCCGTTCGCCATAGGTCGCGATTGGGTGAAGCGCCGCGACGGACACCTGGATATCGATGATCGGCTTCGCGCTCAGCCCGGGGACGGCGGTGGAACCGTTGTGGTCGATGCGGAGCGCCAGCGTCCCGAGAACTGTCCGAAGGCGGACCGCCTCTGATTCAAAAGCCGCCAGCCAACCCGGATCGTATGGCACGACCTTGAATGGTTCGTCGTCTTGAGCCGGCATGCTGGTCCGTCGTGTCGTCTACCCGCGTGGCGATCTGCCCCAGAGGATAGCTCCTGGCGCTCAGTTCTCTGTCGGGGCCCTCTCCACGGTGTCCACGACAACCACATCGACGGCCGCCTTCACCGGTTCGAGCCGCAAACCCCACTGTTCCTGAATGGCGGTGAAGATCGATACGTCCGGCTCAGCGCCAGCAGGGCTGCCAGCCGACAACAGCTGCGGAGTCCACTCGAGCCTCACGTCATACCGACGATCGGGGGGTAGAGCGGTCTGGTCCGACACGGGCGCGGCAACCGCCTGTGCCAGCAACGGCACGACGTCGGCAATCGAGCGGCCGTTACCTGCGATGAGGCCCGGGCGCCCCGTCAGAAAAGTTCGCTCGCCCTTTGCCTCAACGAGGCGGTGGCCTCCGGGACCCGCTCGTAACGCGAAGCCGGCCACTTCTCTCGGTTCTCGATGGGCCACGAGCTTGAATCGGTCGGCAAGCAGGTTTCGAAGCAGAACGGGAAGTTGCTGCGACTGATACCCAGCCGGCGGCTTTGCCACGATATCGAAGACAACACTGTCGAGCCAACTCGGCCCGACGATTTGACTGTCCATCACGCTGTAGGCGATTCGAAGCAGCGCGCGAAGGGACAGATTTCGTATGCGGACGCTACTCGGATTCTCGTCAAAGCCAGCCTCTACACCGCCGGTATCCCGATGAGGCGAGATGGAAGCGACTTCGAACCGGGGCTCTTCCAACGCGCCGTTCGCCTGCGCCGGAGACGCGCCAGCCCCTTGTGTGGAGACGACGCTCGCAAGCACGATCATCAAGAGGCCGACAGTCACCACAGCGCTCCGCGTAGCGCCATCATCTCATTGCGCCACTCCTGCGCACGATTCCACAGAAGCCGCGCGAACCACGCGCACCGCTCGGTACGACACGGTCGTCAACCCGCCCAGCGCAACCGCCGCGATCGCGGCGACGACGAACGACGCGTCGACGCCGCTCTCCCACACGAGCGCCGGTGCTGTGGCAGCGACCTGCCACTCAGGCCGCCCGGTGTGCCACCAGCGTGTCAGCACGACGATATCGCCAACGGAGTGCAACAGCACAGCGGGCAGAATGGAATCCGCTGCCCACGTCAGCCCGCCGTACACCGCCGACACGGCAATGTAGTAGGGCAGCATGAGCAAGACGTCGCCGGGATGATTGCCAAAGTGCAGGAGCCCGAAGAGGGTTCCATTGGAGAGAATGGCCACCACGAGACCGTAGCGTTGTTCGACCATGCTCTGCATGTAGCCGCGGAAGGCCGATTCCTCGGAGACGCCCGCGACGATTGACTGCATTGCGAGCAGGACTACCGCGGTGATGGCGGGCATGTCGGCCGGGGTACTGATGGGCGAGCCCGCGGGAAGACGCACCAGACGTGACGCCAACACGAGGAAGGCGAGCAGCGCGGCGAACCCGACGACTCCTGCGCCCAGAGCCGCACCCCAGAGGCGAGCGGACATGGGCTTCGCTCGGAGGTTCGATCGACGCCACGCGGCCCCGTCGGTCGGTCCCCACGCGCCGCCGATGACACGCCAGTACGCCCACAGGTAGAGCGCTGCCGGCACTATCGCCCACGGGAGTCTTGTGCCGACGCGCAGGTTCCATGCTCCGAGGCCGCTGGTGGGCGCGTTGCCGGCCAACAGCACAAGGATGCCGACGCCCGCCGCCGCAAGAAGCACCATGGCTCAATCCGGACCGGCTCGTTCCAACCGCGACGGCCTGATGTTCGGTCCCAGCCGCTCATCGCTCGAACGCACCAACCGGAACGCCCTTCTGCTGACCATGGGTCACACGTCCCTAATGCAAGTCAAGCGCCCGCTCGATCAAGACTTCGTCGATATAGCGACCATCGATCTTGAGGTGTCGGCGCGCCGATCCAATCACATCGAACCCCTGGCTCCGGTAGGTGGCGAGCGCAGCGGGGTTGTCTGCTCGCACAAAGGTGAAGATCTTTTCGTATCCCTTCTGACGAGCAGCTTGGAACGTCGCAGGAAACAGAGCCTTCGCGATGCCTTGGCGTCGTAGATGAAGGGCGACGTAGGTGCCAAGCGTGCCAACATGGTCGAAGGCTCGCGTGTACGGGCCAAACGGTTCCAGAACCTGAAACCCGACAACCTGCTCGTCCACCCGACGCACGACGACCTTCCATACTCCCCGCGAGGGAAACCGACCGATGTAGTCGCGCTCGGCTTCGACGCTGAACGGGATGTCAAATGCGGTATAAACCCGCGCCTCGATAATCGGGTTGAGGATCCCGATCACAGCCTCGGCATCGGCCGTCACGACGTCGCGAATCAGGAACGCCATTCACCGCCCGGGTTGGACGACCTCCTCGCCTGCCAAACCAAAGCGACGCATCTGCGCCGGCGTCGTCGTGAAGTCGCTGAAACTCAGCCAGGCTCGATTCTGTTCGTCGAGGTACATGCGAGATGCGACACTGGTTCGGCGATCGAGAAAGCGAATGTACGCCCCGCCCTTTTCGTCGGCGACAATGTTGATGCGCTCGCGGTTCCGATCGTCTCCCGTTCCGGGCGGCGCGTCGAACCCCATGCCCATCGCGCCATCCTCTCTGAACGACAATCCGAAACGCTCGGCTCCCTTGGGGTCATTGATTTTCATGCCGATCCGACGCGTGTTCCCAGGGGCGTCAAGATAGCCCAAGACCACCCGCTCTCGTCCGTCCTTGTCCTCGACGATCAACTGGCGCACACGGATGGAGTCGGCGACCTGCTGTGCCCGAGGACGAGGCATGACCGCAAGCACGATCGCAAGGGCAGCCGTAGCGGCCACGAGCACCTTCAGCGTCCGGACCTGAGTCTCCAACAAGCTTATCCGCGCACCGACTGTGCATTGTTCGTGCGTCATGGTCTTCCTCCAGTCCAGGACTCAGGCGCTCGGAAAGAATTGACTCGTGCGATTGGATCCGCCTGACGCCCAGCGGCTTAACCGCGAGCGGCGCTCACCGATGTCGCACACCAGGTGGAACTCGGAAGCGCGGGTTAGACGGCGTCTGCAAACCCGCTCAGAACAGGGCAATCGGGTTCACGGGCGAGCCCGTTCCATTCGGTATCGGCAACGGCGCGACGGTCAACATGAACTCCCAACGATTGCGCGCCGCCGCAGCCGCGCTCAGCGCCTCGAAGTCGGCACGGTCGAGCAAGTGCACTCCCAGGATCGTCAACACGAAGTCGTGCACCGCAAGGCGCGGCAGGTCTCCGGGTGGCTGCGGCACGTAGCCGGGCGTTTCCCACCCGAGCAGCGCGATATCGCGGCGCTTGAGCCAAGGAATCACAGACACGTCAAGCCCCGCAGCCCCTTCGTCGATCGGCCACGGTCCAAGGGCCTCCCTGCGAGCCCAACGCCCCCACCGAAGCAGCAGTGCATCGCCGGCCCCGACCCGCACGCCGACCTTCCGCTCCCAGGCCTCCAAGTCTGCCGGAAAGATACGCGTTCCCGGTTCCAGATACGAGACGCCCTTCAAGCGAGGAATGTCGTACAACACCGCGCGCGTCACGATTCCACCCTTCATCGTGAGCACGGAATTACGCGCAGCGCCGCCCTCGGGAGTCACCAACCCGGATACGGGATAACCGTTCCACATTTTGCCGCCGAAGAACCTGTGTGCGAAGGAATCAAGGTGGGTTGTGCCTGCCCCGTGAATGCATGGGTACGCGATGCGGTCCGTCGCCCCAGCCTCTGATGCCGTTAACATTGCCCACTCATTCGGGCACGGGACATCGACCGCTTTCACCGTCTGGGCGTTCGAGGCGAGCGACACGGTAACGCCCTCCCGAACCAGCGCCGCAGCCGCCCTGCGTTTCGCGGGTGTGATCAGGTTGAGAGTCCCGAGCTCGTCATCCTTTCCCCATCGCCCCCAGTTCGACAGTTCCGTCTGCCAGCGGTCATAGTCGGCCTGGGGAACCACAGCGGGTGCAAGTCCACCCGACGCAACGCCCTGAGACTCCGCAGTTGGACCGATGGTGCCGATCACCATCAACATGAGAGCGCCCGCAGCCAGCCAACGCATTGCTCCTCCTGTATGTGGACTCGCCGGTCTAACGTCTTGCCGCTCAGCCGCGAGCGGCGCTCACGATTGTCTCGACCCGAGCCGCCGCGTCGCTCGTCGGCTACAGCGGCCTGTTGGCCAGCTTGCCCATCGCATTCCCACCGTGGTAATACTACGGTATGAAAGTTGCGGTTTCGATACCTGACGACCTGTTCGAAACCGCCGAAACCTTGAGCAAACGGCTGGGCCTGAGCCGAAGCCGCTTGTACGCGACGGCCTTGGCCGACTATGTCGCCAAGCATCGCGGACGCAAGACGACTGACCGGCTCAACGCCGTGTACGCCGATCAAACAAGCCGCCTCGATGCGCCCGTCCGCCGGGCACAACGCCGCTCTGTCGAACGAGACCGATGGTAGTCGAACGCGGCCAAGTCTGGTGGGCTGACCTCGACGAGCCCCGCGGCTCCGAACCGGGTTTCCACCGACCACTTCTGGTCGTACAGGACGATGCCTTCAATCGCAGCCGCCTTCGCACGGTCGTCGCCGTCGTGCTGACCTCGAACCTCCAGTTGGTCGAGGCGCCAGGCAACGTGCTTATTCCAGCCAAGGCCGCGGGACTTCCGAAGGATTCGGTTGCCAATGTGTCGCAGATCATCACAATCGATCGCGACTTCCTCACCGAGCCGGCTGGCAAGCTGCGAGGCCAACTACTGAAGACCATCGAAGACGGACTTCGTCTTGTCTTGAGCTTGTAGTTTCCGCCACCTGGCTAACGCCCAGCTTCAGCCGCGGCGGCTCATCTCGGCGAGGACTCAGCTTTGTTGTGTTGATCCAGATCCACCGCTTCGGGGAAGAACCGGCGAAATCGCTCCGTCAGATCGTCGAATGTCATCGCGCACCCTCTAAGCGTGACCTGGGTTGTTTGGGTCCGCCCAACGTCTGCAACTGAGCCACGGCGCGATTCGCTCTTGTCAGTCGCGCCGTCGGCTCCACTTGCTGTGACCGGCACTCAAGACTGTCAGAACCGCTCCGCTCGATGCCATACGATGATCCGCGTGCGTATTTCGCCGTCGTCGGCAGTCACTGGATATCGAAGCTTGAGCTGGTCGCCAGACAGCTCGAAGGGTCGCACGTAGTCCACACCCACTTCGTGCGATCGAAGACTGGCCTTGACGTGATGCGTCACCGCCTGCGCGCGCTCGTCGACTTCGTACGTCCCAAAGTACGCGTAGTACCCAGTAAATGCTTCCTGGACTTCAGCAGCCGATGCCGCTGAAAGCAACCGTTGATTATCGGGCCCCCACACGCGGCCGGCCGCGAAGGTGGGGCGAGGATCACGCATGAACTGCACGGTCATTCGCCCTGAAGGCGAATAGGTAAGAACCCCCGATGGATGCGGTCCCCACCAGGACAGGACTTCGCCGTTCGGCCTGTGGTCTTCATAGGACACCAGGTCCCATATTCCGAGGAGCTCTCGCGCCGTCGCTTTCGGTGCCACCTGACGCTCTCCAGACGCCGGCGTGCCGAGACAGCACACAAGGACAACGCTCAATGTCAACGCGGGCCGGGAACGCATGCTTGTCCCCCCAAATCTCAAGTCGCTGCGGTCTCTAACGCTGCGGTTCAGCCGCGCTCATGCCCGCACCCGCGGCCGACGGCTGCAAACGCCATGTTAGCTGCCTAGGTTTCGTTGAACGCACCCGACACCGCGTAAAACGCCGGTCCGAAGTGCTCGATATTCAGCCTGACGTCGTATTCTCGGCTCCAACGGGAGACGTCGCCTCGATCACAGTACCGCTTGTAGATCTCGAATGCCGTTCCGTCGTTCAACTGCCTCGGCTGCCGCTCTTCCCTTGCGTTGAATCTGGCCCGTTCCGTGCTCCATGCTGAATCGAGAATGAGCAATCGGCCGGAAGGGGCGAGGAGTGTGCGAACCGCATCGAACAGAAGCGGCTCCTGAGCCTTGGTGAGATGGCTCAAGAAGAAGCCGACGAGCACGGTGTCGTAGACGTGCGGCTCGAATCGCTGCTCGAAGAAATCACCATGGATGAAGACACACCGGTCGAGCATA
>Ga0184628_10000285_pt1 | contig 29458 bp, 32 predicted proteins | sample PLM4_5_b1_FD_133149 | JGI IMG/M metagenome (GOLD analysis project Ga0184628, IMG submission 133149) | Groundwater sediment microbial communities from an aquifer in East River, Colorado, USA - PLM4_5_b1 | ecosystem: Environmental > Terrestrial > Soil > Riparian zone | place: USA: East River...
TAGAGCCAGCGCCCGGGCAAGGCGATCGTCGAGAAGCAATCGATTCGGAAGATCGGTGAGAGCATCATGCTGAGCCAGATAGGACATGCGCAACGACACCGCGTTCATTACGGCGATAGATGCGTCGTGCAGCTTCGAAGACAGGCTTTCGGTGGAACCTACAGCCACAACTCTATGCGCAAGGCGTTCGAACATTCCGGCGAGATAGTCCGCCAGAAAATGAAGCACGCGTGTTTCCAGCTTCGTGTATGAATCGTTCTTTGTAGCAACAGACAACACGCCAATCAGGCGTCCGGCCGATTCCATGGGAATGCAGGTGTTCGAAGTGCCCTGAAATGACCTGCCCGTAACCAGCGTTTGAAGAACAGCGTCCATCTCGGACAGCTGAATCTCATCGCTTGCAACTTCTGCGAACTCAGTATCTTCCATTGCCACGACCCGCCAGATCTGGCGATTGTCATCGCACAGCAGAATAGTGAGTCGCTCGAATTCAACAAGCTTCGGCAAATACTGCGCCAGCTCCAAAAGTAGTGTTTTGAAGTCCCGGACGCGAGAGCAGGCAGAAATGAATTCAAGAAACTCATCAAACGGGAATGAATCGATCTCGGTCGAAGTCTTGTCGGAATCCAATGAACTTTGCACCCCACGATATGGCGACCGCTACCCACGGAAGAATGGCAATCTTACCGACTTGCGATATGGGAAGCTGTTCAAAAGGAGACGATGACGTACCTGAATCCCCGGGGGCCAATGCCCTGGAATAACCACAACTGACCGCACCCGTGATGATGGCAAGAAGTGAAATAGCTGCCGTGCGCCAGCCTGCAGTGAAATCGCCCAGCTCGGGAGGAATGTAATTTTTATGTTTTTTCATGCGTCAGTTTTCGGAGTGTTGCCAGAAGGATCGGTCCGGACGTTCGAAGCTCTTTCTGATGAATGGCTGTCAGCCGTCGGAGAAGCCTTTCACCGCGGGGCTACAATGTCCACCACCTGCCATCCCAGAACCGTATGGTCCGCGGGTTTGAAGCCGGGCGCTTCAGAAACCCGCAGGATAATGCCGTTGAGATCGAATACAGCCGCGGAGTCATCTTCATGCGTCACCGGCAAGTCCAGGGTGCCGCCATAAAACGCCTTCGAACGGTCGCGGCCAAACGTGCAGATGAACGTCATTACCTTGGCTGAAGCAGGAATCGACAACAGGCATCGCCTCCGAACCGAGCAGCGATATACGTCTCGAGTTCCAGGACAGGCGGTTTGATCATGGAGTCAGCCCGATAATGGAAAGCAAGCGGCCGGTGCGCGCGCCTTCGCGCCTGTAGGAAAAGAAAAGGTCGGCGCGGCACTGTGTGCACAAATTTGATGTCACGATCTGCGCTTCCGGAATTCCTGCCTCAATAAGCTGACTTTGATTTGCGAGAGCCTGATTGAAATGTGGCTTCGTCCAGTCCGGATGCCGAAGGAAAGCCTTGGGGTCCCCGATGGCCTCAACAACGTCGTCTCCGACCTCATAACAACAGACAGCGTTATGAGGACCGATCACTGCCGTCAAATCCGATGGCGAAACCGAGTACTTTTCTGCAATGAACTCCACGGTATGTTGAGCGATACGTGCGGCCGTGCCGCGCCATCCGGCGTGAACGGCGGCAACCACCCGGGCATTGCGATCGGCAATGAGGATGGGAACGCAGTCTGCAGTCTGGATTGCAATAACGGCACCACGAACGGCGGTAACCGCAGCGTCTCCTTCCAGCGGTTCGTTGGAAGACCAGGTGTCGGTCATATCGCGAACGATGCTCGAATGGGTCTGCTTGAGTTTCAGCACCGGCCAGCCTGGCACTCCGGCCGCAGCCAGAAACCGTGAACGGTTGATGGGAATCATGGGATTGTCCGAGGAAGTCGGACCGAGCGTCAGGTTGGTGTGTTCGGCGCGCCGGGTGGAAAACGCGTGTGCGACTCCAGCAATTGCGTCGAGCGCCGGCGCGTGAAGCAGCGTTATCTGAGAAACCCGTTTTACCTGTAACATGAATTCATGATCGTTGGACTCGGCATCGATGTCATCCAGAACGAGCGCATCCGCAATTCGGTGACTCGATTTGCCTCTCGATTCATTAATCGAATATATACGGAAACTGAAATTGCATACTGTTCCACCTGCGCCGATCCGGCAATTCACTATGCGGCGCGCTTTGCCGCAAAGGAAGCGGGCTTCAAGGCTCTTGGAACCGGCTGGGCGGCCGGCGTGAAGTGGAAAGACGTTGAAGTGCAGAGACTTCCTTCAGGAAAACCCGAGCTGCACCTCTACGGCGAGGCACTCCAGCGCGCCACATCCCTGGGAGCCACACGCTTCCATGTGTCACTGACGCACGATCAGCTTGTTTCGTGTGCGGTTGTAATGTTCGACTAACGGGCGGCGAGACCATCCTGCTGAAGAGCGGTCGCACAAAGCGATACCCACGTATTGCGCGGCAGGTCTGCTTCCGGATATACGCGAATGAAATTGCTGCTGATGGCATCTCCGGAGTTCAGCACAAGCACCTCAAGATCACGGCCAATCATGCTTGCGCGAAACGCTTCGTTCCTGGACGCAATGAGCCTCCGGAGAGCCTTCGCTCGAAACTGTGAGACGTGCGAGGGAACCGGGGCGGGCATGTCTGCCGCAGGAGTTCCGGGACGAGAGGAATAAGGAAACACATGCAGGTACGTTAACGGTGACGCGTCGATCAACCGAAAGGTTTCGGCAAACTCTTCGTCGGACTCGCCCGGGAATCCGACCATCACATCTGCGCCGATGGCAGCATCTTCTATTCGCGCTCGGATAGTCTGTGCAAGTTCTGCGTAATGGGATGGAGTATACGGTCGGCGCATTTCACGAAGAATGCGGCGCGATCCGCTCTGAAGCGGAATGTGGAAGTGATGTGCCAATCGCGGTTCCTCCGCGACAAGGGAAATGATAGCCGGCGTGACTTCCAGGGGTTCGATGGAACTTAGACGAATGCGTGCCAGCTCTGAAATCTCGTCGAGCATGCGGCGTATCAACGCGAGAAGCGATGTCGGGGAATCCAGATCGCGGCCGTAGGTTCCAAGATGAATGCCGGAAACGATGATCTCCTTGTACCCGCGCTCTACCAGGCTCCGAACCTCGGCAAGCACCATATCAGGAGTCATGCTGCGGCTGCGGCCGCGAACCGACGGAATGATGCAGAACGAACAGTTGGCATTGCAGCCATCCTGAACCTTGACTATCGCACGGGTGCGGCCGGCGGATCCGGAGTGTGTGCGGGGACTGAGTTCCTGTTCGAGGAAGATATCACTGCAGAAAACTTCGGCACGGCCCGGGGAGATGAAGTCTTCAGCGAGAACGTTCATGGTCAGACGACCGACCATAGGCTTGTGTGAGTTTCCGACAACGTACTCGACGCCGGGCATGGCGGCGAGTTCTTCCGGCGCGCGCTGCGCATAGCAACCGGTGACAACGATTCGGGTTTCCGGACTGCGTGTTGCGATACGGCGAATCATAAGACGCACGTCGCGATCGGCTTCTTCGGTAACTGTGCAGGAATTGACGACAACGACGCTGGCGTCGTATGGGGTCGTCGCAACGCTCGCTCCCGCGTCGAGGAGCTCGTCCTGAATTGCCGCGCCTTCGGATTGAGAAGCCCGGCAACCAAAGTTCGCAATGTGGAAGGTTTTATCGAGCATGTTGTTTTCGAAGCCAATTCTCACACTCAGGTATCCCTCGCCTGAAGGGAGAATGTGACGCGAAGCGTCGGGGGCGGGGTAAAGAAAAGGCAATTCTGTACCCCTCGCCCGAAATGTCTCTCTATTGCTGCTGTCCCAGTTCCGAACTTACCTTCTTACTCTTCTCCGCCACCGTCACTTCAAACTTCGCCTTGTACTCGACCAGCTTTGCCGCCAGTGATTCATCCGCCAGCGCAAGAATCTGGACCGCAAGAATTCCCGCGTTTGTTGCACCGGATTTGCCAACACCCATGGTGGAGACAGGCACACCCGGCGGCATCTGCACCGTGGCCATCAGTGCATCGAGGCCGGACAGCGGTGAGCTGTCGATCGGAACACCGATTACCGGAAGAATCGTTTCGGCCGCCGTAACACCTGCCAGATGCGCCGAACTGCCGGCGCCCGCAATGATGATCTTCAGGCCACGCTGTCGCGCGCTGCTGACATACTCCAGTGTTCGATGAGGTGAGCGATGCGCGCTATAAACTCCGATTTCGTAAGGCACGCCAAACTGCTGGAGAACCTTCGTCGCCTCTGCCATGACTGGGGCGTCGGAATCACTGCCCATAATAATTCCAACAAGTGCTTTCGCCTTTTCTGTCATCGTTGCTTTGCCAATCCCTTCTTTCCAATGTCTCTGCGGTAATCCTTGCCGTCGAAGTTTATCACCTCACATGCGGCATAGGCTCGATCGAGAGCCTGCGACAGTGTGGTGCCGCGGGCCGTGACATTCAATATTCGTCCCCCCGCAGTCACTACGTTTCCATCTTCCATTCGTGTTCCGGCGTGATAAATCTTCACTCCCTCGAGCCGACTTGCCTCTTGAAGTCCGCTGATGCGCTTTCCGTTTTCCACTTTTCCGGGATAGCCACTTGCCACCAACACGACCGAAGCCGTGGGTTCGCTGGTCCATTCCAGGGACCGTGAAGCCAGGCGATGCTCCTCCATATCGATGAGGACTTCCAGCAGATCGGTCTTCAGCCGAGGCAGCAATACCTGAGTTTCCGGATCCCCGAACCGCGTGTTGTATTCGAGCAGCTTTGGACCGGCCGCAGTCATCATTAAGCCGGCATAGAGAATTCCCGTAAAGCCGGCCGCGTTATTGAGCGTCGGCTGAATGATGGTACGCATCACAACGGCACGTTCTTCGGGCGTCAGAATGGTATCGCTGGAATACGCGCCCATCCCGCCGGTGTTCGGCCCCTGATCGTCATCGAAGCGCCGCTTATGATCCTGAGCTGCGACCATCGGCTGAGCAACCTTGCCATCAGCGAACACATGGAAGGACGCTTCCTCCCCCATCAGGAATTCTTCGATCACCAGTTTTCCGCCTGCCGCTCCGAGGCTCTTCACTTCCATGAATTCGTGGACCGCGCCGCGCGCCTGCTCTTTCGTTTCCGCAATAACCACACCCTTTCCGGCAGCAAGGCCGTCCGCCTTAACAACCGTAGGGTATCGAACGGAGTCGAGCCGTGCGTACGCTTCGGCTGCTGTAGCACATGGCCAGAAATCAGCCGTTGGAATCTTATGGGCCTTGAAGAATTGCTTGGAGTACGTCTTGCTGGATTCCAGCTGCGCATTCTCCGCATTCGGCCCGACGATCTTAAGTCCGCTGTTTCGAAAGAGATCCACGACTCCCAGACTGAGTGGCACTTCGGGTCCCACAAAAGTGAGATCTGTCTTTTCGTCGCGCGCAAAATCAAGCAGCGCAGCCACATTGTCTGCGGCAATGGGAACGTTTGTCGCCAGAGATGCAGTCCCTCCGTTACCCGGCGCCACAAAGATCTGCTTCACTTTGGAATTCTGCGCGATCGCATCCACGATGGCGTGCTCGCGTCCACCCGAACCGATCACAAGTATTTTCATCTGGTGGAAACTTTTATCTGGGTGAGGATTTCGTTTAATGCGCCCGTGCGATAACCGTCCACATCGAGCGTCACGTATTGGAAACCGATCTGTTTGAATTCGCGGCTGAGATTGTCGAAAAATTCCATGCTGAATCCGTTCACCATTTCTTCACGTGCAATTTCAATACGTGCAACATCGCCGTGATGCCGGACGCGGCACTGACGGAATCCCATGGCCCTCAGCGCTTCCTCGCCCCGGTCGATCATGCGCAGTTTGTCCAAAGTTACTTCAGATCCGTATGGAATTCTTGAAGAAAGGCACGCGGATGCCGGCTGATCCCAGGTGGGCAGGCCATGCAGCCGCGAAAGCTCCCGAATCTCCGCTTTGTTCATTCGAGCCTCGATAAGCGGACTTCGTATTTCCAGCTCCGATCCGGCCTTGCGCCCCGGACGATAGTCGCCGGTGTCATCGAGATTGTTGCCGTCCACGACGAATCGAAAGCCACGCTGGCTCGCCATGGCCTGAAGTCTGGAATAGAGATCATGCTTGCAGAAGTAACAGCGATTTGTTGGATTTGCGGTGTAATTCGCGTCTGCCATTTCGCCGGAATCAATGGATTCGTGCCGAAATCCGTACTTTTTGACGAGTCCCGATGCGACGTTTCGCTGGTAGGTTGGGTAGCTGGGGCTCTCAGCGGTAACGGCCAGAGCGGCATCTCCAAGCTCCCGATTTGCGATAAATGCGAGGTAGGCGCTGTCGACTCCGCCGCTGAACGCGACGATACAGGAACCCATACCTCGAAGAATTGAAACCAGCTCCCGTTCCTTGTCTTGCGGCATCTGGTAATTGTAGCGCTTGACAAAGCTGCGGCGAATTCGAAATATAGGTTTAGTTATGCATGCAACACTGCTGCTAAACGCGTCGTACGAACCACTCCGGATCATTTCCTGGAAGAAAGCCCTCACCCTGTTTTTCGCCGGCAAAGTTGAAGTCATCGAAGAACACGATCGTGAAATTCATGCGATCACGTTTGCGATCAAGCTTCCGTCGATCATCCGACTTCTGAAATATGTGCGGGTGAAGAATCAGAACAAGGTGAAATTCTCCAGAGCGAACATCTACGCCAGAGACGACTATAGCTGTCAGTACTGCGGGAAGAAATTTCCTTCGGAGGATCTCACCTTCGATCATGTGGTGCCCGTCGCCCGGGGTGGACTCAAGCGCTGGGACAATATCGTCGCGGCGTGTTTCCGATGTAATCACCGGAAGGGTGGGCGCACGCCCGAAGAAGCGGGCATCCGGCTGATCCGTCCCCCGACGGAACCGCACTGGCTGCCGGCGATTCATGTTACCTTCAAGCTCAAGTCTCCGCCGGAAAGCTGGCGGGACTACCTCTATTGGAATATCGAGCTCGATATATAAGATGACCCTGCAGGAAACAATTCAATCGCACATGGCCGATGCCATGCGCAGCAAAGATTCGCTTCGCCTCAGTGTGCTGCGCATGATGAAGACCGCCGTCAAGAATAAGGAAGTTGAGAAGATGAAAGCGCTCGAAGAAGCGGAAGTCCTTGCGGTACTGAATTCGCTGGTGAAGCAGCGGCGCGATTCTGTGGAGCAGTTTCGAAACGGCGGCCGCGAGGAACTCGCATTAAAAGAAGAAGCCGAGATCAAAGTGCTCGAAAAGTACCTTCCTGCAGCGGCTTCGGATGACGACATTCAAAGTGCAATAAACACGGCGGTACAGCAAACGGGGGCGGCATCCCTGAAGGATATGGGAAAAGTAATGAAAGCCACACTGGCACTGCTCGCCGGAAAATCAGCAGATGGCGGCCGTGTCAGTCAGCTGGTTAAGGAAAAGCTGGCGTGACCGATGTGGACAGTGCCGAACCTGACGTTACGATTCACGACCTCATCGTCTTTGAAACGCCACACGTGCAACTCCGCAATCTCGTCATTTTCGATTCTCCCGACATCCGCCTGGACGAGCTGACGTACTTTTCAACTGGTGAAGCTCCTCGAAAGGGCCAGTTCCGAGAATGGACGGAAAGCCTTGTTGGCACGGTAATATTTGTACTCGCATTTACCACTCTAATCGCACAGGCAACGCAGGTTCCAACCGAGTCGATGAAACCGACGATTCTGGTCGGCGACCATTTCTTTCTGGATAAGGTCGCGTTTCCCGGAAACTATCCGGAACCTTTGCGCCCTTTGCTGCCGCATCGAGCGATCCGGCGCGGCGATATCATTGCGTTTAAACCTCCCGCCAGCGCGTCGAGTGACAATATCCCCTTCGTGAAGCGTGTCATCGCTGTTGGAGGAGACACCGTTGAAATGCGGAGCAGAAACGTCTACGTGAACGGAAGAAAGCTGGACGAACAGTATAAGATTTACGCCGACTACTCACCGGATACGAGCCGCGATAACTTTGAACCACAGATGATTCCACCGGACAGCTTCTTTGTCATGGGCGACAATCGCGACAACAGCAATGACAGCCGTTACTGGGGATTCGTGGATCGCAACTCCATTATCGGCAAGCCGCTCTTCGTTTACTGGTCTTACGAAAGCGATCCGTGGACGGGTACGGCCGCGACGTTCCGGGAATGGCTGCAGGGTTACACATCCATTGGATTCCACTTCTTCAGCCGAACCCGATGGTTTCGATTTGGAACCATGATCCATTGAGTGCCCGCAGAAGAAGTTACTAAGCCTCTAAAATGCGGGTGCCCTGGTTCTTTACGAACCAGGGCGTTCATTTCAATGGAAGCTTAAAATTAGGAAGAAAAATTATAATTGGCTGGACTGAACGAAATCGAACAGTGGTAAATATGAAGTGGCTTTAATTGGAAAGTCTGATGCATTTGCAGTTCTTATTTTAGTGGCCACGCCGTTTCTGTCAATCGGAATCTCCTGATGGGTACATTGTTCCTTGTTGCCACACCCATCGGAAATCTGGGCGACATCAGTCAACGCGCAATCGACACTCTGCGAAATGCCGACATCGTCGCATGTGAAGATACACGGCAAACTCTGAAGCTTCTCACCCACTTCGGCATACAAAAGCCTCTGACCAGCTATCACGATTTCAACGAACGCGAAAAGGCGATAGAACTTGCCGGCAGAATCGAAAACGGCGAAGTCATCGCAATGGTTTCCGATGCCGGAACACCCGCGATATCCGATCCGGGATTCCGGCTTGTTCGGCTATGCCGCGAACGCGGGATTCACGTTGTCTCCATTCCCGGAGCCAACGCCGCCATCACCGCTCTCTCCGCATCAGGGCTGCCGTCCGACCAGTTCCTGTTCGTTGGCTTCCTTCCACCCAGAAAGTCTGCGCGTCGCGAACATCTCGAGACTCTGCGAACTTTCCACGGCACACTGATTTTTTATGAAGGACCGCACCGCATTCAAGCCGCCCTTGAAGACATTCAGGATGTCTTCGGCGATCGCGAAGCCTGTATTGGCCGCGAGTTGACCAAGCTTCATGAGGAGTATCTTTTTGGAAAACTCTCGGAAGTTCGGCAAAGGGTCAAGGAGCTTGGGGAATTCGTAATAGTTGTCGGTGGATTCACGGGAACCGATGATGCAGCTCCACGCGAGCTAACACGAGAATCCGTCCTCAGGACGCTTGGAATTTCGCGGAATCAGCTCTACGATCTCTTCTTCAAGAAGTAAAAAGGGGAATGACACGTCTGTCCCCTTTTTTTACAGCAGGGTTTCGTCCAGCGACGCCGGACCGGCGATTTCACGCACGGACTCGCGCCCATCTTCGCGCTCATCGATGTCCTCGTCCTTCATTTCCTCATCATGTTCCTCATCATGGCCCATGAAACTCATGAATTTGTCGCGGGAGCCCTGAAAGAAATGGTTGATCATGCCATTCACCGCGGCATCCCGGACATCTGCAAACCCGACGGTGGGTTCGTAGTAGTGAGTTCGGGACTTTAGCGCCCGATGGAGGAACCCTTTGAGGAAAAGGCGATGCATGATCGTCATTACAGTGGTGTAGGCCAACTTGCGGTGAGGGTGGATTGCGACCTGAACGTCTTTGACAGTAATGGGATACCGCTGCCATACCGCCTTCATGATGTCGAGTTCCAGCGGCGTCAACACTAACGAACTATTCCGATTCCGTACCTGTCCTTCGATCTTCAAGTAGTTCGATCATCTCCCTTGCGCCTTCTTTACCGGGGGCATGTAAAGGAATTGAACGAATGCGAAATTTCATCCGGCGACGTGGAAAATCAATTTCGACGATATCGCCGACTCGCATCTCGCGTCCGGCCCGTGATTCGTTGTCGTTCACTATGACGCGTCCAGCGTCACATACTCCCTTTGCGAGGGTCCGGCGCAGAATGACCCGACTCCACTTTAGAAACAAATCGAGACGCATCAGGTCCAATTTGTTCGGAAAGCCGGCATTTACTGTTCTTTGGGAGGTGCAGTATCGGAAGCCCGGATTGGCTTAGTTGAGGCGCCCGTATCCGTAAATCCCGGATACACTTCAACGTATCCCTGGGCACGCAACCTGGTCAGATAAGCACGCACTTTTGGTTCGGCGCGCTGGTCCATGAGGATATTGAAGATTTCGGTCTGCGCAGTCTCGAACGAAAGAATTCCCCCATCGTGCTTGTCCAGCAACTTCAAAATGACGAGGGTGTGATTCTGAGGATTCGTCATCGTTTCGGTGACCTCTCCCTTCGTCAATTTCCGGACAATCGCTTCCATCTCCGGTGAGGCCAGACCATAATTTCCGTCACCGTCCCGTTCGAAGAAACCAAGGGCCCCGCCGTCCTGACCGGTTGGATCTTCAGAGTACTTGCGCGCCACTTCTGCAAATTCATCGCCCTTCTTGAGGGCTGCCTGGGCGTCGGCCATGGTCTTGTTCTTCGCTTCGACTTCATCGGGGGACAAACCGTCGGTCGCCACAGCGATGATTCCGATGCCTACACCGGGTGGTCGATCGAAGTCCTTTTTGTGGGCCTCGTAGTAAGCCCGAGATTCTTCAGTCGTTATTACAATTTTTCCGGTCACTTCGTGATGAAGAACCTGCGATCGCAGATTTCTGTAACGAATGCTGTCCTTAACCTCATCGATTGAAATTCCCTGCCGAATCATTGCAGCTTCCATAGCTTCCTGGGTCGGGAAATTGTTGTCGACCCGCAGCTGCTCGACCTGTTTGAGTACTTCCAGGTTGGCGTCCAGACCCAGATCGGTTGCTTCCTGCAGGATGAGGTATTTGTCGATGAGGTCTCTCAGTATGTCCTTCTGACGCGCTTCCAGTGCCTGAAGCAACTGCGCTCCCTTGAGTTTCGCCTGCTCCGTCAGTTCGGAACGAATGTCGTCCTCCGCATGTTTGAGTTCAGATGCCAGAATGATGTCTTTGTTCACCTTCGCAGCAATCTGGGAGACAACCTTCTGTGGAAATGCGGGAACCGACACAACGATGGTCAACGCGAGCGCGGCGGCGAATCTTTTCATCAAAACTCCTGTGTGCATCTTATTTCCCTATGCGATCTCACGCAAGATTTCACCAATGCTGGCAAAGAGATCGGACCGCGGACCGGTGCGGCCAAGACGTAACGTTGTGGGCGGGGCAAACGAGAGCCCCTCACCTCGCCCCACCAGTTCGATAACGCGCTCCGGATCGATGCGCGCCGACTCGTGAAATCGAATATCAATGCCGTGAACCGTTCTTTCAATGGCGGTAACACCCCTTGCGCGTCCGAGAACCCGGAGGCGTGCATACTCCAGAAGATTGCGGACAGGAAGTGGCAGCTCTCCGAGCCTGTCTTCCAATTCGCGATACAAATCATCCACTTCGGGTTCGGAACGAGCCGAGGCAATTTGTTTGTATATGCGCAAGCGCTGAAGTTCATCATCGATAAAGTCCGACGGAATCTTTAAATCGACTTTCAAGCTGATGGCGGTCTCCACGTCCGGCAGTTCCATGCCGGTGCGAAGCTCTTCGACGGTCCGTTCGAGCAACTGACAATATAAATCGAATCCGATGGCTTCGATATGTCCGTGTTGCTGTCCTCCCAATAAGTTACCGGCACCTCTAAGCTCCAGATCGAGGGCGGCAATACGAAAACCGGCCCCAAGTTCGCTGAATTCCTGAATTGCCGCGAGGCGGCGGCGCGCAATAGGAGTTAACGAATCATCAGACGGAATCAAAAGGTAGGCGTAAGCACGCCGATTGGACCGGCCCACACGACCCCGAAGCTGATAAAGCTGAGACAGGCCAAACTTGTCCGCGCGATTGACAACAAGTGTGTTTGCCAGCGGTATATCCAGCCCGTTCTCGATGATCGTCGTTGCGACAAGAACATCGAATTCGTGATGCATGAACCGCGTCATGATGGATTCGAGTTCCTTTTCCCCCATCTGCGCATGCCCGACGCCCACGCGCGCCTTCGGACAAAGCTTTCGAATCAGGTCTGCCAGCGAGTAAATCGATTCGACACGATTGTGCACGACATAAACCTGGCCGCCGCGTTCCAATTCAAAGTTGACTGCATTTTCAATCACCAGAGGACGGAACTTCACGACTACAGTCTGAATCGCGAGTCGGTCGCGGGGTGGTGTTTCGATCACCGACATGTCGCGCAATCCGCTGAGCGCCATGTTCAAGGTCCGGGGAATCGGCGTCGCAGTCATCGTCAGAACGTCGACCTGGGTCTTGATTTGCTTCAGCCGTTCCTTATGAGCTACTCCAAACCGCTGCTCTTCATCGACGATCATCAGCCCAAGATCCTGAAAGTGAAGATCTTTTGAAAGCAACCGGTGCGTTCCAACGATGATGTGGATTCGCCCGGCTTCGGCTTCTGCCAGGATCGCCTTCTGTTCCTTTGGCCCAACGAATCGACTGAGCATGGCGATCTTTACCGGAAATGCGGCGAACCGTTCCTTGAAGGTTTCGAAATGTTGAAAACACAGAATCGTCGTAGGGGCGAGAACCGCCACCTGTTTCCCGTCCGACACGGCCTTGAACGCTGCGCGCATTGCCACTTCGGTTTTTCCATAGCCCACATCGCCGCATACCAGCCGGTCCATGGGTATTGGATTCTCCATGTCCTTCTTGATGTCGGCGATTGCGGTGAGCTGGTCGGGCGTTTCGTCGTACTGAAACGCTTCTTCGAATTCCTTCTGCCATTCCGTATCTTCGGAAAATGCATATCCACTGGCGACCTTGCGCTGCGCATAGAGTTTCAACAGCTCCTGCGCCATATCACGAATTGCTTTTCGAACTCGTGTTTTGCGCGCAATCCAGGTGGTGCCGCCCAGTTTATCCAGCAACGGCTTTGCGCCCTCGGAGGAGGAATACTTCTGCACAAGATCCAGGCGCTCCAAAGGTACGTAGAGGCGGTCGTCTCCCTGATAGAGAACGACCATGCATTCCCTGTCGTGGACGAGCGTAATGCCGTGATACGTGCCAATGCCGTGATCGATATGCACGACGTAATCGCCAGGCTTCAAATCCTGAAGATCCGAAATGAACGCGGATATTTTCTGACGCCGGCGATGCGGTGTCGCCAGCCGTTCGGTTTCGTCGAAGATGTCGCCCTCGGCGTAGATCTCCAGCGTAGCGTCCGGCAGACGCATACCTGTCGAAATCCGCCCGATGCCTATCACCGGTGCGGCCACTTCGTCGGTCACCTTGATCGGCTGTTCACCGAATTCCAGTCGAAATGGAACGTCGTACTCGTGAAGAAGATCACGCAGACGTTCGGCCATGCCGAGGGTGCTTGCGAGCAGCACGACCTGATTTCCCTTCCCGAATGAAGTCCGTATACCTTCGGCCATGTCTTTGACCCGGCCATGCCATTTTGTGATGGGTTGTGAGCGGATCAGGAAACGGGAGGGACTCTCGGGATCTTCCGCCCCGAGCTCCTCCAAATGAACTCTCCGATGCCGGGGATGAGGCTTTGCAAACTCCTCCGGCCCAAGAAACATTGCCTCCGGAGGCAGCGCCAGATTGCCGGCCGATTCGGTCTGATCGAAACGATGCTGCAGGAGCGAAAGAAATTTATCGTGTTCCTCGCGAAGAACATCCGGCTCATCCAGAACGAGAACGCATCCGTCGATGTAATCGAAGATCGACGATTCGAGAGGAGCTCCCAGCGACAGTAAAAACTCGGCACCCGGGAACATGGCGCCGCCATCGGCGAGATCCACTTTTTCCGCCAGATCTCTTTCGAACTTCTCGTCACTCCAGCGTTGGCGTGCCAGGGGTCCCCACTGGCGAAGGAGTCCGCGATCGACAATGGTGTCTCGCATCGGAAGAATGTCGATGCGCTGTACCGGGCCGCTGGACCGTTGATCCTCGAGATCGAACTCGCGGAGGGAATCGACTGTGTCGCCAAAAAATTCGATGCGAACCGGGCTGCGCATCAATGGGGAAAAGACATCCACGATTCCGCCACGAACCGAAAACTCACCCGGCCCCGCCACCGGTTCCTGACGAATATAGCCCGCGTTTGCGAGGTGCTCGATGAGAAGCTCCTGCGACAATTCGTCGCCCATGACGATGTGCAGACTGAAGCTGTCGAACGGTGTGGGTCCTGTCAGCCGGGTACAAATGGACCGCATTGACGCGACCACGATGTCGGTCTGTTTGTGCCGCAGTTGCCAAAGGGATGTTGCACGAGCCTGCTGAATATCGGCGTGAGGTGGCAGACCGGCATAAGGATCAGCTTCCCATGCCGGAAACGGCGAAACCCTGCTGACCGCAATGCTGGAGCCGGAACTCCCTGAAGTGTTGATTGTGGAATGAAAGTATTCCAAATCCGAGACGAGGTCCGGAATGTCCCGGTCGTGCGGAGTGACGACGATAATGGGACGGCGCACGGCATGCCAGAGGCCTGCGATGAAAAGGGAGCGCGCACTCCCGGCAAGCCCGGACACGATAACATCACTCTCTCCGCGGAGGGATTCGGCGGCAATGCGGCGGAAATCCGCAACATCGGAAATACGCGACAACAGTTTTGGAATTCGCTTTTCGAGAACGTCCATTTCGGATTGGCTGGCCATCAGTATTTCTTTGAATCCAATTCAGTCCGCACTCGTTCGATCACGCCAGTCGTGGACTGCCCGGCGACAAGCGGAAGCGCCTCAACCTTGCCACCCCACCCTTCGACCTCCCGCTGGCCGACAATGTTGGCGGTCCAGTCCGCACCTTTGACAAGTATGTCCGGGTGAACGATCAGAATGGTCTCCAGCGGAGTGTCTTCATCGAAGGCGCAGACATAGTCCACCATGTGGAGGGCTCTGAGCAATTCGGCCCGTTCGGCTTCTGGAAATACAGGCCGGCCGGGTCCCTTCAAGCGGCGGACGGAGTTGTCGCTATTGATCGCGACGACCAACGCATCGCCAAGCTGGCGTGCGCGGCTCAACAGGTCAAGGTGACCAGGGTGAATGATGTCGAAACACCCATTGGTGAAGACAACTCGCTTTCCTGAACTCTGCAGTCGGCGCACGTCCTGCCCAACGGAGTCTCGGGTCTGGATGGAAACCACGTTTGAAACCTTCGGTCCGCTAGTATAGCATCGCCTTCTGTGCGGATTTGCCTCACCGTGGCACTCCTTTCCCTTCTGCTTCTGGCTGGATTGTATTCCAACTTGTCCGAGTTTCGTCAGAGTGGCACCTTCGCGACGGATCCGCCGTCACCGTATGTCCACTACACGCCCCAGGGGAGGGAACTCGGACAGATTCTCGTCGTGCATGGGCTCGATTCGAGTAAGGAAATGATGAACCTGCTCAGCCTCGGGTTATCGGACGCGGGATTCAACGTTTATGCAATGGACTTGCCCGGGCACGGAGACTCGAAGGTTGGATTCAATGCGATTCTGGCGGGTCAGGCGATAAATGCGGCGCTGGACTCGCTTGGACCGAATACGATCGTAATCGGTCACTCTCTGAGTGGCGCACTGCTACTGGATCTCGCGGCAGACCGTTCATTTGGGACAATGGTGCTGCTCTCGCCTGCTCCCACTCCGGTCGATGGAATTCGCGCGAGTCGTGTGCTGGTACTGACTGGCCGGTTCGACTTGCCGAGAATCCGGTCATTTGTTCCCCGGCTGAAAGACGCAGGGGCGGGAAGCATCGAACTGCAGACGGTACCGTGGTCCGGACATGCCGGATATATACTTCAACCCGGCACCATCCGCAAAATTGTTGCCTGGCTGGGAGGCGACGCGTCCCGGTTGAACACAAGCCGCCGGATATTCTTTTCACTGCTTGGAATTGTTTCTGCGATGCTGATCGCGGTCCTGTGGTTTCAGGGCAGTTCGATTGCATCAGAACCAGTGAACCCGCGAAAAACAATTCTCTTGTACATCTCGGCCTGCACGCTTGCCCTTTTGATTTGCGGTGCGGGTGTCGTGTGGACTGGCCTGCGGCTGTTTGCGACAGACTATCTCGTCAGTTTCGTCTTGCTGATGGGAATCGCGCTGACCCCGTGGACCATCCGGAAGTGCACCCGCAAGTTTTCCCAAATTCCTGTCGGCCTTTTTGCTGCCGCCTGCGTCATAGCATTTGCAGTTTTCATCGGATCTGAACTGGTGCATTTGACGGTGAATGGCGGGCGACTTTGGCGATTTGCTGCGATCGCCCTTGCAGTTCTGCCGTTGTCTTTCGCAGACGAAGTTCTATTGCGGACGATACGGCCATGGTGGAAGGCTGCCGGAATAGCGGCGCTCACGCGCATTCTGATGGCGTCATTCATGGTTACCGGAGTGTTGACGACGAATCGCAATGACGCCTTTCTGGTATTGATTGTTCACTTCATCGTCCTGCTGTGGATGGCGCTGTGGCTTATCGGTGAGTTGCTTCGGCGCCGAACGCAGGATCCTCTGGCTACCGCTGTTTTCACTGCTTTGATTCAGGCCTGGATCTTTGCCGCTGTTTTCGTGCTGACTTAAAACTGCAATTCCCACTGGTTAGCTGCCGGTAAGGGTAGTTCGTGGCGGTTCGAGATCGCGCCCGAAGCTTTGTTTAGAAATTGTCATCCTGTATGTACAAACGGGTAAACTCCGGCGGCTAAGCTCATGGCAGGGCAGCGCTGCCAACGTGAAAGAAATCTGCGAAAGCGCCGGAATTGATTCCGTGGATTGCATTGTTTCCGGATTGCCGTGGGCCACGTTTTCAAAATCGCTGCAGGTGGAATGTCTCGATGAGATGATGCGCATTCTTAAGCCTGGCGGACGGTTTGCTACATTTTCCTATCTGCACAGTGGAGCCCTCGCGGGGTCGAGACGATTTGCGCGGCTGCTGCTGGAATATTTCAAGACTGTTTCGAAAAGTTCAGCGGTCTGGATGAACGTGCCGCCCGCCTTCGTCTATCGCTGTCGCCGGTAACGATACCCACCGCCCGGTAAGAACTCTTGACCGCCGGATGCCGGGGCTGTATAAATATTCACTGCGATGCATAATTATTCGGTCGCCGTCGTCGGCGTCACAGGGTACTCGGGCCGCGAGGTCGACCGCCTGTTGAAATCTCATCCTTCAATTCATGTCAACGGACGCTTCACCTCAAAGGGCGACGGCTCCGCAATTCAGGCCTACAGTCTCGCCGCAGTGAAGAAAACGCGGCCAGACGTTGTCATTACCGCGACTGAGCACGAAGTCTCGATGCGAATTGTTCCCGAACTCGCCGCCAGTGGGCTGCGCGTGATTGATATGAGCGGCGCCTTTCGAATGAAGGATGCGGCGTTATATCCGAAATGGTATGGATTCGAACACACCGCAACGGATCTTCTCTCGCAGTGCGTCTATGGAATGCCGGAATTGTTTGCCGACAGTATCCGCGGCGCAAAGGTTGTGGCGAACCCCGGCTGTTATGCGACGTCGGTAATACTGCCGCTCACGCCGTTATATTCGGACGGCGTGATTTCGCCGAAGTCCCTTCTGGTGGTCGATGGGAAGTCCGGAGTCTCCGGAGCGGGTCGTCATCCGAAACTCGAAACCCATTTTTGCGAAGTGAATGAAAATCTGAAAGCGTATGCCGTATTGCGCCACCGGCACACACCAGAGATGCTGTCCTGCCTGCCTCGAGCGCTGGCTGACAACTTTGTCTTCACACCGCATCTGATCCCGATTACGCGCGGGATCCTGTCAACGATTGTGTTTCAGCACGTGGAAGGAACATCAGCGAGGTCTGTCCTGACAACCGCCTATGCGAACGCGCCGTTCGTGAAAATTATGCCCGAAGGAGCCTTGCCGGACATTCATGGTGTCGTTCATACCAATGAATGTCAGATCGGAATTGCGACGTCGGGAAAGAATACGGTAATCGTGTCCGCTATCGACAATCTGGTGAAGGGCGCCGCAGGCCAGGCCATTCAGAATCTGAATCTGATGCTCGGCTGCGAGGAGGAAACCGGGCTGCACCCGAGGCTGTCGCAATGACCGGAGTAAACGTAATCAAGATCGGCGGCGCGCTGCTGGAGAAACCCGATGCCGCCGTCGCACGCATTCTTGCCGGAGGAGCCGCAAAGTTCGCGGTCGTCCATGGCGGCGGTATACAAATCACGCGCATGCTGGAAAAGATGAACGTGAAGTCCGAGTTCATCGACGGACTGCGGGTCACCGACAATATCGCACTAGGCGCCGTTGCGGCCGCGCTCCTGGGCGAAGTTCACACCGGGCTTGTTGTCGCGCTGCAGAAGGCAGGCATTCCGGCAGTTGGCGTCTTTGGGGCAGTCCGGGCGGAGACGAAGAGCGGCCCATGGGGATTGGTGGGAACCAATGTTCGCGCCGATTCGGCGATGCTCGGTCACCTTCTCGATAATGGACACGTCCCGGTGATCCCGACTCTCGCGATCGGGGAATCCTCTCTCTTGAATGTCAATGGGGATGAAACGGCGGCTGCGGTCGCTCTGGCCCTGAAGGCGCAACGCTTGATATTCGTAACCGATGTCGAAGGAGTGATGGACGCCGAACGAATAGTGATTGAGCGAGTTCCGCGGGAAGTCTCCCTGGCGGATGCTCCGTTTGTCAGCGGGGGAATGAAACCGAAGATTCGCGCGGTGGAGGCGGCGCTGGCCGGCGGCGTGGCCAGTGTGACGGTGGGCCGCACGATTTTTGGAGACCTCTTGTGATCGTACGCGCCGCACATCATGACGACATTCAAACGATGGTGCGGATCATTGCCCACCACGCTTCCCGGGGACTGATGCTACCGCGGTCAGCGAGCGCACTGACAGCCTCGCTGGATACGTATGTCGTTGCCGAAGAAGATGGCGAGATTGTCGGCTGTGGCGGTCTGCATTCCTATACCACCGACATGGCCGAACTATGCGCACTGGCAACCGCGCCGGAAAACTCACCGAATGGGACGGGACGCGCTCTCGTGGATGCGCTGGTCGAACGTGCGCGAGCGGACAGCATTAGCAGAGTGTTCGCACTCACTCTGGCTCCTGGATTCTTTAGGAAGATGGGATTCAAGACTGTGGAACATCGCGAGTTGCCGCTCAAGGTGTGGACGGATTGCGTTGCGTGTCCGAAGTATGGGAACTGCGATGAAATTGCGATGGTGCTGGATCTGGGCCGGTCGGCGGCGGCGTGAAGCTTGAACAGACTGGCGGGAGAAGACACCCCTCCTGAGTCAGGAGGGGTGGCGCGAAGCGCCGGGGTGGTTCCAAAGGAAACACTTGTCAGTGCGAGGCTTGGAACCACCCCTCGCGGGATCCGCTTCGCGATCCCGCTGCCCTCCTGACTCAGGAGGGCAGTTCCCCGGGGTTCCAAATCATTCGTAATTGTTTGTTGAACTAGATCCCGGCCGGCCTTGTGAACGATTTGTCTTTGCGCGCGACTATATTCGCCGGCAAAAGATAATCAGCAGGAAGATCGGCGAAATCGGCCGAGAAACTTTTCAGATCCACATCCGCAAGTTGTTTCCCTTCCGCCAGGGCAGAACGAACGGCTCGCGCTACAATATCGTGGGCGGTTCGAAACGGAACTCCTTTTAGAACAAGGTAATCGGCCAGATCCGTTGCGCCCATGAAGGAGTCCGATGCGGCTTCCTGCATGGTTTTCGCATTCAAAACCACGGTTCGAACCGTGAGGCGCAACACGCTCAGTGTCAGCCGAATGTTCTGGAATGCCGTCAACATAGCTTCCTTGTCTTCCTGCAAATCCTTGTTGTAGCCGGTCGGCAAACCCTTGACGACCGAAAGGAATCCGCTCAACAAGCCTGCCGTCATTGCGGCCTTTGCGCGAATCAGTTCCAATCCATCCGGATTCTTCTTCTGCGGCATCAGGCTGCTGCCTGTGGTGACCTTTTCCGAAAGCTCGAGAAAGCCAAACTCGGTCGAAGAATAAAGTATCCAGTCCTCCGCAAGCCGGCTCGCATGAGCCATTGCGATGGACGCGTTCGCAAGAAACTCCAGGACAAAATCCCGATCCGAAGTGGCGTCGAGTGCATTTGCAGATACGCGGGTAAATCCGAGCTCTTTTGCGATGGCATGACGATCCAGCGCGAAGTTCGAGCCGGCGACCGCTCCCGAACCCAGAGGCATGACGTTGATGCGTGAAAGCGACCCCTCAAACCGTTCACTGTCACGGCTGAACATCTCTGCATACGCGAGACAGTAATCGCACCAGCGAATCGGCTGAGCGCGTCTCATGTGCGTGTAGGCGGGAAGCAGGACATGCGGATGACGGCCCGCACATTCGCTGAGCGCCAGCATAAGCGCTTCAAGATCCGCGACGACCAGCTCTACGGCCTTGCGGACGTACATACGGAAGTCCGTGGCAACCTGATCATTGCGACTCCTGCCGGTGTGGAGCTTTAAAGCAACAGCTCCGACTTTCTCAGCCAGAGTGGCTTCGACAAACGAGTGGATATCCTCGTAAGGCATCGCCTTCACTTCATCTGGAGAATACTGGCTGAGTATTCCTTCGAGGCCGCGATCAATCGCTTTCCATTCTTCTTCGTTAAGAATCCCGGCGCCGTGAAGACCTTTGGCGTGGGCTCTGCTGGCACGAACATCGACCTCCAGAAGAACGGCATCGACGGGAAGAGACCGATTCATCTTCTCGAATACCGGATCCTGCTCTTCTTCAAACCGCCCTTTCCATAGCTTCATGGATGAGCCTGCGCTGCGAGTGTGGCGACGTCGGTGCGGTAGAGACTGTTTGGTGATTTCCGGCTCTTGACCACGATATTCCCCTTATACAGGGTCATCGTGATTGAACCTTTCATATTTTCATTCGTCTTCGCAAAAAATGCGTCGAGCGCTTCCCGAAGTGGAGTGAACCAATGTCCGTCATACACCAGCTGGGCGTAGTTGATCGCGAGGATTTCCTTTTGATGGCGTGTTTGCCGGTCCAGAACGAGAGATTCCAGCTCGCGATGAGCCGCCGTGATCAGGGTGCCACCCGGCGTTTCATAGATACCGCGCGATTTGACGTTTTCGCTGCAGTCTTCGACCAGATCCACGCGGCCAATGCCGTTGGTTCCCCCGATTTCGTTCAGGTCTTCGATGATTTGAACAGGGGGTATGGAGATGCCATTGAGTCCGACCGGAACTCCGCTTTCAAAGTCGATGGTGATTTCGCTTTCGCCATCCGGGGACGCGCTCGGATTCATGGTCCGTTCAAAAAAATCCTTCGGAGGCGCCGCCGTCAGGTCGTCAAGAGTTCCTCCTTCATAACTCATGTGCCAGAGATTGGAATCATGACTGTAGGTGCTCTCGTCAGCTGCCGTGACCTGAATTCTGTGCTCGCGCGCGTACGCGAGAGCCTCGTACCTGGATCGAATGTTCCATTCCCGCCACGGAGCGATGATCTTCAATTGCGGTGCAAAAGCGTTATAGGCGCGTTCAAAACGGACCTGATCGTTTCCAATGGCAGGACAGCCGTGCGCCAGAGCATCTGCGCCTTCCTGTATCGCAATTTCAATCTGGCGTTTTGCAATCAGAGGCCGGGCGATGGAAGAACCGAGTAGGTAGGATCCTTCGTAGACGGCTCCGGATTTCAGAAGTGGCCAGAGATAACCGGTAACGAATTCCCTGCGAAGATCGTCGATAAAGACTTTTGAAGCACCGCTCTGGATGGCTTTCTCTTCGAGTCTGTGGACTTCCTCGTCCTGCCCGACGTCGGCAACTACGGCGATAACTTCACACCCATAGTTTTCTTTGAGCCACGGGATGATGATCGAGGTGCCCAAACCGCCCGAGTACGCGAGCACGGCTTTCTTCACTAGCTGCTTCATCGTGATTCTCCAGGAGCGAAATCAAAATTGCCTTTTCTGCCGGAAGACGATTTGCCGCCTGGCGGAAAACGAGCGAATTGTCGGAGTCGATGACGGGGTCCGTCACCTCCAGGCCGCGGTGGGCCGGGAGACAGTGCATGAAAAATGACGGCTTACCGGTTTTTGCGAAGAGCCGTTCGTTGACCTGATAAGGGCGAAATATTTCGTTACGTTCCTTCGTTTCGCTTTCCTGCCCCATGCTGGTCCAGGCGTCGGTGTAAATGGCATCTGCGCCTTCCACAGCATCAGGATCGGCAGAGTATGTGACCTTCTCGCCGGGCAGAGGGCCATAGCCCCTGGGGCCGATCGCACGGAAGGAAATGCCGGAAAGCTCGCAGGCTTTCCAAAGTGAGCGGGAAACGTTGTTCCAGTCCCCAACATAGGCGACAGTCTTGTTTTCAAAGCCGCCCCAGACTTCCCACAACGTCAGGACATCGGCCAGGGCCTGGCAGGGGTGTTCCCAGTCGCTGAGTGCGTTGATAACAGGTATCGTCGCAAATGTCGCAAGCGCCTCCAGATCCACATGCCGGTAGACGCGGGCCACGATGCCATCGACCCAAAGCGACAGATTACGCGCAAGATCGGGGATGCTTTCGCGTTCTCCGAGCTGGCTCTCTCCAGTACCGAGAAGTATCGGCCATGCGCCCAGCTGCCGGATAGCGACTTCAAATGTAACGCGAGTCCGCAGAGACGGCTTCTCAAAGATCAGCGCCAGGTTTTTTCCTGCAAGTGCAAAGTCGCCGCGATTCTTCCGTTGATCGGCGGCCAATGAAAGCAATTGAGAAAACTCGGGCGCCGACAGTTGACCAAGCGACAGCATGTCTGCATAGTTATGCATCATATTGCATAAGTATGCGTATAGGCCGCCCGGGGGTCAACGATTTTTAATGTTGTACGATTTGCTATAATCGCCGCGCACCGGACCTGATTATGAAGAAAATCCGCCAGAAAGCCATATTGGACCTGGTTCGAAACCAGGAAATTGCAAGTCAGGAAGAATTGCTGGAGAAGCTGCTTGCGCGCAAGATCGACGTTTCGCAATCCACACTGTCCCGCGATATTCAGGAATTGGGCCTGGCAAAAACTGGCGGGGTTTATGCCGTGATGGGTACAGAGTCCGCTCCGGCTTCCGATGATTCCGTTCGCCGAATTCTTCGTGAGTTTCTTCTTGAAGTGGCGGTTGCCCAGAACATTGTGGTGTTGAAAACCGGTGTGGCCAATGCTTCTACGGTATCTCTGGCGATCGATAATGCCGGCTGGCCGGAGGTTGTAGGCAGTCTTGCGGGAGACGACACCGTCTTTGTCGCTGTTCGCACTCCGAAGGAAAGTCAGGAACTGAAGCTGCGTATCATGGCGTTCCTAAAGTAACGGCGGCGCATGAAGACGAACCTCGCCTGAATCCGGACAGTCCTCCAAAAGTTGCTGGATGGTGCGTTTGCTGATGGGGTCTCGAAAATCAGGTACGAGTTCCGCCAGTGGAACCAGGACGAACCGTCGATCCGCGTATCGGGGATGGGGAACAACAAGGTTGGTCGTTCGAATCTGCTGGTCGCGGTAGAAGAGGATGTCGATATCAATGGGGCGCGGCCCTCGGGACTCGTCACGGACGCGGCCGGCTTCGCGTTCAACAAGAAGACAGGATTCCAGTAACTCGAGAGGATCCAGACTCGTATCTACCTCCACAACCGTATTGATGAACCACGCCTGGTCTATATGATCCCGGGGTTCGGTCAGATACAATGAAGCGCTTCGCCGGAAGGTGATCTGCCGTTGATCCATGGCGGCGACGGCTTCGCGAAGATGCGCTTCGCGATTGCCCATGTTGGAACCAAGTCCGAGAACGATTCTCATATATTGAATAATGATGCACTAATTATGAAAGCACGTATAACAGAGACTCCGCTGGCGGGCCTTATGGTTGTCGATATCGACTATTTTCAGGATGAGCGCGGTTTCTTCATGGAGAGCTGGAGTAAAAAGGATTTTGCAGCTGCGGGTATCCATGCCGACTTCGTGCAGGACTCCCATTCCGCATCACGCTACGGCGTTCTTCGTGGTCTGCATTACCAGGATTTGCGAGCGCCCACGGGCAAGCTCGTGCGTTGTACTGTGGGGCGAATACTGGACGTGGCAGTGGATTTGCGCGCCGGCTCGCAAACATACGGAAAGTCTTTTACTGTCGAGCTGACGGATAAAAACAAGTCGTTGCTTTGGATTCCTATCGGTTTTGCGCATGGATTTGCCACGATGTCGGACTACTGCGAAGTTCAGTACAAGCAAACTGATTTCTACAATCCGGAAACCGAAGGTGGCATTGCCTGGAATGATCCGGAAGTGGGCATTTCGTGGCCGTATACGGACCCCATACTTTCCAAAAGGGACCAGCTGCAGCAAAGCTTCGCGGAGTATCGAAAGAATCCGGCCTTCCGGTAGCTGTATTCTTTTCGAGGCGAAAGTAAGGTGGTTCCGGATGAGGGGTGGAACAATTTCCCCTGGGATGTAGGCACAATGGCGATTTTCGTTAAGGTCGACCACGGCATGGGCGCGATCGTCGATATCGATTGAAATGGTGACGAGCCGGTTCACGTCGAATCCGTTCTGCATGCGCTGGCCGAAGCAGGAATCACCTGCGGCTATTGATCATATCGGTGAGGAGTTTCCAATTTCCCGAGTAATGCACAAGGTGGTCGTTTCAATCCAGCCGGACGCTCACTTCTCCTGCAGCGCGAAAACGAAAAGCATCACTCCCGACAGAATCAGTACCCACTAGCGCTCATTCTGCATTACAGGAATTCCGGGGACGGGGGTATTAATACCCCCGTCCCCGGAACTTGCACTCATTTCGAGGCGATGCAATCGCGCGGTTACGTTCAGTATTCTGTGTCGTGAATCTCTTAAATGCGGTGGCGTCGCTGTTGATCCTTGCGCACGCGAATGGGCCATGATAATTCTCTCCACGTGGACCGCCCAAAATACAAATGAGTAACGTTCCAACCGAACAGCAAGTTCTGCGTCAACTCCGAAACGACGGCAAGCTGATCCCGTTTGTTGGGGCCGGTCTGTCTCAGCCTCTGGGCCTGCCGAGTTGGTCCGGCCTGATTGACACCATTGCAACCGAACTGGGATTCGATCCCGAGGTGTTCAAGTGCAACGGGAGTGATCTGCAGCTTGCCGAATACTATGTTGCGACGAAAGGAAGTATCGGCCCTTTGCGCAGTGTGATGGACAGAGCCTTCAATCCAACCGACGAGGAGATCCGCAGATCCGGAACACACGCCGCACTCGTGAATATGAAGCTGCCGGTGATCTATACGACCAACTACGACGAAATCATCGAACGCGCATTTCAGCTCCGGGGCCGTTCCTGTCACACGATTGCGAATATCGACGACATATCCACGGCGCCGGGCGGAAACGACACAACTCATGTCGTAAAATTTCATGGAACTTTCAGCGATGATGCGAGCCTGGTCCTGACGGAGTCGAGCTACTTCGATCGGCTCGAATTCGAGTCCGCGATCGATATCAAGTTGCGCGCGGACACGCTCGGGAAATCTCTGCTGTTCGTCGGCTATCAGCTTGCTGACGTGAATATCCGCTATATGCTATACAAACTTCATAAACTTCGTCAGCACGTTCGCCGCGGCGCCAATCTTGCGCCAAGCGCGTTCCTCACGACTTTTGGCACTGGAGACATTCAGAAGACTTTGCTTGCGCGGTGGGACGTTTCGATCATTGAATTGAACCCGCTTGATAAAACAGGAAGCATGGAGACTTTTCTCGAGACACTGATATGAAACTCTACTTTGTCACCACGAACGTGAACAAAGCGGAAGAAACTCAAGAATACTTCGCACAGTTGGGACTCCAACAAAGGATCGAGCTTTGCATCGTCAATCATGATCTTCAGGAGATCATGGATCCCAATCTTGAAGTCGTCGTACGAAGCAAGGCTCTCGAGGCCTATCGTTTTCTGAAGCAACCCTGTCTCGTCGAACACGGTGGGCTTTTCTTTGAAGGACTGCCTTCGTTGCCAGGACCGCTTGGGAAGCTGATCTGGAATGCAGTAGGCGATCGCATGTGCGGCTTTCTGCGCAAGGAAGATACGCGAGCTGCCGTTGCCCGGGCCACTGTCGGCTACTGCGACGGACGGCGCATTCAATTGTATCCGGGGGAGATGCGTGGAGACGTTGCGGAAAGCGCCCGCGGCGATTACAACAAAGCCAACTGGGATCCGATCTTTCTTCCTGAAGGCAGCAGTGAAACTTATGGAGAAATGGGCCGGAAGCGGAAGCTGGTCACGTCGCCTCTGAATCGTGCCTGGGATCGATTTCTGGCAGACAAGTTTGGGCCGGCCGCCAGATAAGGATGAACGGGATCCATCACGATAACAGTGTATGCGATTGCCCCTCTGCGTCCCTCAGTTTGAGCGGCTCATTTCGCGGTATTTCCTGACGGCGATGTTATGGGCAGCGAGGGTTTCAGAAAAGGTGTGGCGGCCGCCAGTAGTGCGGACGAAATAGATGTAGTTCGTTACAGCCGGCTTTATCGCAGCTGCGAGGGATTCATAGCCGGGATTCGTGATCGCGCTGGGAGGAAGGCCCGGGTAAACGTAAGTGTTGTAGCGCGAATTGAATTTGAGATCCTTCAGCGTTAATTTCCCGCGATATCGGTCCTCCCGCTCGAGCGCATAAATCACCGTGGTATCGCACTGCAGTAGCATTCTTTTCTTCAATCGATTCTGGTAAACCGAAGCGATCGTAGCGCGTTCGTCGTCCTCTGCGGCTTCCGATTCCACGATGGAGGCCAGAATAACGGTTTGCCGCAGATTTGCCGGCCACTGTTCGGACGGAACACTTTGATGTAATTTTCCGATCACGTCGTGAAACCGCGCGACCATGGCTTCCACTGCAGCTTGCGGCGTCGTTCTGACCGGAAATGAATAAGTTTCTGGAAAGAGATAACCTTCGAGAGAATCGGCATCGGCGTCGAGATCATGAACCAGCGCCACGGAGCCCTTTGCCGCATTCAGGAACGCTTCTGCGGAACCAAACCCCTGTTCTTCCCATTTCACGGCTGTCTGGCGGACTGTCACTCCTTCGGGAACCGTGAACTTATGCAGGTAGATTCGTCCGCTGGCAATCTTTTCAAGGACTTCGCTGACAGACATCGGCCTGTCGAACAAGTACTCGCCGGCCTGAAGTTTTCCGCGGTAGCCGGTCAACGCCAGATATCCGAGTGCGAGGTATTCACTATTTATAAGGTTGCGCCCCTTAAGCAACCGGACGACGTCTCGCGAGCCGGCGCCGCGTGGAATTTCAACGATGATGGGACCCGACCCTGCAGAATGAGAAACATGGAATTGCGGCTGGAGATAAAAGTACCCGGCCACCCCGATCCCGACCAGCAGAAAAAATAAGGTAACCGGGATGCGACCAAGTTTCATCATGGAATGGTCTTGGTGAGGCTGTTCAAGTAGCTCTGGAGAATGAACATAGCTGCAATTTTATCCACGTGCTTCTTTCGTTCGCGCCAGTTGAGTCCCATTTCCTCCAGATGTTCCTCGGCAGCAACGCTGGTCAGACGTTCGTCCCAGTAGACAATTGGCAATGCGAGCTCCTGTCCCAGTCTTCTGCCAAATTTCATGACCTTATCTCCCTGACGGCTCGGCCTTCCATCCATGTGGAGGGGGTTGCCGACAACAATCTCGTGCACCTCGTATTCTTCAGCCAAGGCACGCAAATGTCGAGCCTCAGCTTCAAATCCGGAGCGCTGAATGGTGGACTTTCCCTGGGCCGTCATCAATAATGAATCGCTGATAGCGACCCCGATTGTTTTGTCGCCCACGTCTAATCCCATAATTCGCATGTTTTTCCATGATACAACGTGGAATTGGACCAGCTATAATGCCTAGCACGATCTGGAGGTCATTTTGAATCCCAAGGGCAAATACGGAGTCTTGCTGCTCTCTTCAGTTTTGGTGACATACGCCATTGTTGGAGGGATGCTTCACCGAGTCAGTGCGCAGGATGGATCATATCGTGAGCTTGCACTCTTCAATGAAGTTCTCGACAAGGTTCGGAATGATTATGTCGACAAGCCATCCTCCGATCTTGCTCTCACCGGCGCGATCCGCGGACTGATCGAAACGGTCGATCCGGAAGGTGGGTACCTGAGTGCGAAAGACGTCGCCTTCTACAAAGCCTTCGATCCGCTGAAAACGCCCGGAATTGGTGTCATTCTTGGCCGTACTCGCGCGGGCTACCCCATGATTCTTTCGGTATTGCCCGACGGGCCTGCACAGAAGGCAGGCCTGATCACGGGCGATATGATTGAATCCATCGATGGATTCCCGACTCGGGAAATGAATCTCGTCCAGGTCGATGGCTTTCTGGCGAACCCTCCGGACAAGCCGGCCAACCTGATTGTCATGCTTCGACGAAACAATTTTGACCCCGAATCCATGACCTTATCTCGTGGCGTCGCGAAGGCACCGGCTGTCGAATCCAAAATGCTTGAGAACAACATCGCCTATGTGCGCGTACCGATGCTGAGTTCCGGCAAGGCGGCGGAAGCGCGTAAGAGCATTGATGATCTTTTGAAGAACGGTGCCAAGAGCGTCATTCTGGATTTGAGAGCCAGCGCCGGCGGAGACGAGTCGGAGGGCATCGCGCTCGCAAATGTATTCATGGATTCCGGTACGATCGGTTATGCCGTGGGACAGAAATCCGAGAAACGGACACTGACGATTGATCCGCGAGCTTCATTAACCAAAGCTCCCGTCGCCGTGCTGGTCAATGAGGGAACGTCCGGCCCGGCTGAACTGGTGGCCGGAGCTATTCGCGACAGCAAGAGGGGTCAGGTCGTCGGATGGACAACATTTGGAAACGGATCCGTACAGAGGCTTATTCCCATGGATGATGGCGCAGCCCTCTTGATCGCCGTCGCCCGATACTACACGCCCACGGGCAAGGATATCGAGGAAGTCGGCATCGAACCGCAGGTGAAAATTTCGGCACAGGAAGAAGAGCGGGTCGACTTGAGTGCGGATCGGGAAGTCGAAATTCCTGTTGCTCCCAAGAAAGATGTTCCGGCAAATGAGGACCGCCAGTTGGACAAGGCGATCGAAATCCTGAAGGATCCGCAGGCAGCAAGGAAAGCGGCCTAAGTCTCAGGCGTGTGCTTCTCCAGTTAAGTAGCGTCTCAAAATCCTACGGCGCCCAGACCGTTCTTCGAGACGTTACCTTCCAAATCAATCCCGGAGAAAAAGTTGGCCTCATCGGGACCAATGGCTCCGGCAAGACCACTCTCCTTAAAATTCTTTCCAATGCACTGGAGACTGACGAAGGCATTGTCAGCCGCAGAAGCGGTCTGTGTACGGGAACCCTCGAACAAATTCCGGACTTTCACGAAAGCACGACTGTTTTGGACGAAGCCCTCCGATCCTTCGCCGTCCTCATCGCTGCAGAGAAAGAACTGGCTGTTCTGGAGCATGAAATAGCAGTTCACGCCGAGCCTCAGCTCCTGGATCGATACGCCACCCTGCAACACGAGTTTGAACACAAAGGAGGCTACCGGTTTCGATCGATGGCGGAGGCGGCGGTCCTCGGAATA
>Ga0184628_10000286_pt1 | contig 29433 bp, 23 predicted proteins | sample PLM4_5_b1_FD_133149 | JGI IMG/M metagenome (GOLD analysis project Ga0184628, IMG submission 133149) | Groundwater sediment microbial communities from an aquifer in East River, Colorado, USA - PLM4_5_b1 | ecosystem: Environmental > Terrestrial > Soil > Riparian zone | place: USA: East River...
ACCCGCCGGGGAACGCCGAGAACATCCGTTGCAGCGCATCTCTCCTTGAAGCTCGCTCGCACGTCGTCGAACGACCTGCGGATACGGTAGCGCGTCCGGTCGCGAGGCGAATCCCCAGACACCGGAATCGCCTGATACCCCGATCGTGTTACTCGGCCATCTTGACGTGGGGGCCGGCTTCAGCCGGCCCTGGGCCGCCTGAAGGCGGCCCCCACCTCTGATTCGCAACGGGCTCTTAGAGCTGGATGATGCCCCGGCGGACCGCGATCGTCACGGCTTCGGTGCGATCGCTCGCGCCGAGTTTTTCCATGATGTGCTTGATGTGGACCTTCACGGTCTCTTCGGAAATGGACAGCTTCTCGCCGATGTCGCGGTTGCGGCTGCCGCTCGCGACATGCTGCAGCACGTCCTTCTCACGTTCGGTGAGGAGCTCGTCGCCCATGTGCTCGGCGAGATGCGCCGCCACCTCGGCGGGAATGCGCTTCCTCCCCGCGTGGACATGACGGACGACATCGGCCAGCTCCTTGGGCGGCATGTTCTTGAGCACATAGCCCCGGGCCCCCGCTGCCAGCGCCCGCTGGATCTCGACGTCGCCCTCGAAGGTCGTGAGCATGACGATGCGCGCTTCGGGGAAATCGGCCCGGATCGCGATCATGGCGTCGATGCCGCTCAGGTCCGGGAGCCGCAGGTCCATGAACGTGACGTCGGGCTGATGCTCGCGAAAGCGCTGCACCGCCTCACGGCCGCTGGAAGCGTGCGCGACCAGCACCATGTCCGGCTGGCTGTTGACCAGTGCGGCAATCCCCTCTCGAAACAAGGGGTGGTCGTCGACACTGAACACGCGAATCTTGGCTGGCTCACTCATGGTTGCGCCTCGGTTTGATCGCTGCTGACGGCGGAGTCTGGAACGCCACGTGGTTGGGCACCGTCAGCTCGATTTCGGTACCAGCCGTGGGGCGGCTCCACACCTTGAACCCCGCCCCGATGTTGCGGGCGCGCTCGCGCATGCCCGAGAGCCCCCAGTGACCGTCGCGGCCCGACTTGAGCACGTGCTCGTCGATGCCGCGGCCGTCGTCCCGGACGGCCATTCTCAGATGGCTCGGGCCGTACTCGATCTCGATCTCGACGGATCCGCCGCCAGAGTGCCGGAAGGCGTTGGTCAACGCCTCGCGGCCGATGCGGTAGACGTCGTCCCGGATGAGCGGATGCAGCGCGCGTGGCTGCCCTTCCACAATGACGCGAAAGCCGACTTTGTCCTGCACGGCCAGTTCGTCGGGAACCCGGCTGAACGCCTGCTCGAGATCGTCTGGCGCGGTGCTGGTCGAGCGCAGCCCCCGCACCGCGTTGCGTCCCTCGTCGATGACCTGCCGCATCAGGCGGCCGACATGGTTCAGCGACGCCTTCGCCGGTGACTCGTCCGGCACCTGATCGGCGGCGACATGGAGCTGGAGCGACGCGCTGAGAAACCCCTGAAGCAGCGTGTCGTGCAGCTCCTGCGCGATGCGAGTGCGCTCCGCCAGGCGCTCCTCGAACCGCAGGTTGAGCTGATGGGCCACCCGCATCACGCGAAGCCGATACACCGCACCGCCGGCAAACAGGCACGCAAGCAGGACCACGAGCTGAAACCACGCCGTCTGGAGCAGCTTCGGCTCGACGACGAACCGCACTTCCGCCTCCGACCCGTTCCACAGGCCGTCGCCGCTCGACGCCGTGACGCGGAATCGGTAGCTGCCCGGGCCAAGGTTCGTATACACCGCCTGTCGCTCCGCCACCGGGCGATTCCAATCGCGATCGAAGCCATCGAGGCGGTAGCGAAACAGCACGCGTTCGGGCGCGGACAGACTGAGGCCGGCGTACGCCAGCGTGATGCGTTGGCGGCCGGACGGAATGGTCACGACATCCCGCCCCGCGATGGGTTGCCCGTCCGCCGACACCTCCTCGATGTGGATCAACGCAGCCATCGTGTGCCCGTCGACGCGTGCGGGATCGACCACCGAGAGGCCACGAAGCATCGCGAACCAGATGCGCCCGCGGGAGTCGGCCACCACCGTGCGATGGCGCTTGACGCCCTCGAGCGCCATCAACCCGTCGGCGACGCCATATTCGCGCAGGTCGGTATCGCCGAGGAGCCCCTGCATGAGGCCGGCCCGATTCACCCGGAAGACCCGATCGGCGGTGCTGATCCACAGCCAGCCGCTCCGGTCCTCGGCCAGGCCCATGATCGACCGGCGCAGGACGTCCGGCTGATGCGGCGGCGCCTCGACCTGGCCCGCGCGAAACATGGCGAGGCCGCCGGCGGTTCCGGCCCACACCACGCCGGTGGAGTCCTGCAGGAGCACGTTCACGTCGTTCGACGGCAACGCGTCGGCGGTCGCATAGCGCCGCCACCCGCCGCGGGAAAACGTGCTGATCCCGTTCGGCGTCGCGAACCACATGGTGCCGTCGGCGCTCTCGATGATCGAGGCCACTGTGTTCGAGGCGAGCCCCGTCCCGGTGTCGTAGTTCGTGAAGACACCGTCTTTGAACCGGCTGACGCCAGCGCTCAACGTGCCGGCCCACACGGCGCCGTCGCGGGCGCGATGGACGGCATACACGTTGTCCTGCGCGAGGCCGTCGGCACGCGTGAAGCGGTCCACCGAAAACGTCTCACCCTGCGCGCGGATGCGGGTCAGCCCGCCGCGTTGCCGGCCGACCCACACCTCGTCCCCGCCGCCGCCAATCGAGTAGACGACATCGTCGCTGAGTCCGGCCTCGGTGACGGGCCGGACACGCCCGTCTCGCAGGTAGTACAGCCCACCGTCCGTGGGCGCCAGCCAGGTCCGGCCGGCTGCATCGATATACAGCGGGCCCATCGCGTTGGACGGCAGCCCCTGGACGGTCGAAAACGTCGCAAAGGCGCCATCGCGCCAGCGCTCGATACCGGCCGTCGTGCCGATCCAGAGGTTGGCGTCGCGGTCCTCGAAGACCGTGGTCACGTTCCCCCACAATCGTGGATCGCGGTCGTCGCGCGCCGACACGCCGTCGCGGTTGACGCGCAGGAGCCCCCTCGCGCCGGCAGCGATCCAGATGTTCGATTCGCGATCCCGCAGCATCGCCAGCGCGGGCAGCTGCTTCAGCGACTCGGGCACGCCGGACGTCGTGACGTCCGTGCCAGTCCAGCGGGCAATCCCGCGGTCGGTGCCGATCAGCAGTTCACCGTCTTCCCCGGGCAGCAGACAGTTGATCTTGTTGTCTGGGAGCCCCTGGGTGATTTTCGAGATCCGGTCGCCCCGCACACGAAGGAGACCTGCGTCCCGGGTCCCCAGCCAGACATCGCCGTCTGGCGTCTCGGCGAGCGAGATGGCGAACGAGTTTGGCATCTGTGATGCCGCCACGACAGTCGTGAAACGCCCGCCGCGGTACGCCACCGCACCCTGGCCGAGCGTGGCCATGAGAATCGAGCCGTCGTTCCGCCGGATCATGGCCGTGACCACCGAGTCGGGCCGTCCCGGACTGGCGACGATGTCCTCGAACCCGCCATGGCGATAGCGCACCAGCGCGGGTCCGCGCAGCCGGGCCCACAGGCTGCCGTCGGGAGCGGGAGCCACACCGAGCACCGTCGGACCCGAGCCGGCCGTGATCCCGGACGGCTCGAAGAGGCGAAAGCTCAATCCGTCGAACCGGACGAGCCCCTTGTCCGCCGCAATCCAGAGATATCCATCGTCGCTTTGGCTGATCGCGTGCACCGGGCCGCCTGGAAATCCGCGTTCGCTTCCCCACTGGTCGCGCAGGTATTGCGACATCGCCCGTTCGGGATCGATAGCGCGCACCGGCGTCGCGAGGCACGCCACGCCGATCAGGACCACGGGCAGAACGGCGAGGCGGAGCCGCCGACCGCGGCTATGGGAGGTACTGAAACCTCTCAATGACGACCTCGACATCGCTCTGCGGGGGCACCGGGGAATACCGGAAGAAGTACAGATTCATCCGCACGCGTTCGGTACCCGGGATCGGCACGCCCGACGTGAAGTCGTGCTCGGAAACGAGGGGCTCGGCGGCGGCGGAACCGGTTCCGCGAACGGTCCTGAAGGAGGCCCGGCCCGGCTCCCAGCGGAACGAGTGCGTGAGCCGGCCGGCCGGAGCGGCGAAGCGGACGACGTTGGCCGGCACGTAGTAGGGCTGAATGACGTACTGCGCGTTGGAGATCGAGCGGTCGCCCCATTGGCTGATTTCGATGTCGAGCTCCCGATGATTCTGGTCGGCGCCCTGGTCGTCCCAGGTGAGAAGTCCCAGCGCCGCAGCCGGATCGAGGCGGGACGTGTCACGCACGGTGAACATATACGTCCCGTACCCCAGCGACCGCGTCAGGAAGACCTCGGCGCTCGTCCAGAGGCCGGCGCGCTGCGCAAGCTTCAAGTGCAGAAACCCGCTCGCGTCGGTCCACGCGTTAGCGGGATCGTAGTCGTTGTCCCCCCCGCGATCGCTCGGAATCGCCCGCAGTTCCCATTCGTATCCGCTGAACGACACCGTCTGCCGCTTCCGCTGAACGAAGTCGCCGGTCCCCTTGACCGTCGCCACAGCCAGCACCGGCCCACCCGGCTGAGGTAGCGTGTCGGTGGTCGCGGGGGGACGGAAGCCGGCGTCGACGAGGAGCGCCGCGTATTCAGTCCCGAGATGAATCGTGTTCTTCCAGGAACCGTCGGCCTCGATGCGGGTGAACGGCTGCACCGTCAGTGGCTGCACCCACCAGACGCCGCTCTTGGCAAACAGGACGATCTGCTGGTCGGGGCGTGCCCCGCTGGCACGTCCGGCAATAGGCGCCATCTTCGCCGATCCACCGGCATCCGCCAGCGGCACGGTGGTGAACTCGACCGCCGGTTGCCTTCCCACCGGCGAGCCGCATGCGGCTCCCAGGACGCAGGCCGTGAGCATCAGCACGCGCAGCACGTCAGTAGCCTAGCCGCTGCGATCCGAAGCGCCAACACCGTCCGGGTGACAAACATGTACCACCTCCGTGGTAGAGCCGAGTCGCCACACGACACGGCCACCGCGTAAAATTCCTCGCGACGCTATCCCCCTGTTCGATGACCGAAGTCGAGGATTCCATGCAACACCGCTCTCGCTCTGTGATGGCGTGGGTGAGCGTCGTGCTGATCGTGCTCGCGATGTGTGTGGCGCGCGCGCAATCGGGGCGAGGGACGATTCGCGGGCAGGTGACGGACGCGAGCGGCGAGGCGATTCCGTCGGCGGCGGCGTCGGCCACGAACCAGGACACCGGCGTCGTCACGACGGCGAACGCCGACGCACGCGGGCGTTACGCGCTCCTCAACCTTCCGGTCGGGCGCTACACCATTGCCTTCGCCAAGGCGGGATTCGCCGAGTTCACACAACCGAACGTCAGCGTGGGCGTCGACACCTCGCTCCAGCTCGACGCCGCGCTGCAGATCGACGGCGTCAGAGACACGATTCGCGTCACCGCCGTCGGGCTGCTGCCCACGCAGGCCAGCACCGTCGGGACGGCGCTGCAGAATGCGATGGTCACCCGCCTGCCGCTCAGCATCACGAGCGGCCGCTCGATCGAGAACTTTGCCTACGCCATCGTTCCGGGCGTGGAGGGCACGAACTGGTCGTCGAACATCGTCGGCGGCGCGCCGTTCAGCAAGGAGGTGCTGCTCGACGGCACGTCCGCGACGATTCAGATCCAGGGACACATCAGCGAGTCGTCGCCGCCGATGGAGGCGGTGCAGGAGTTCAGGGTCGACACCAGCGGCATGGCGGCCGAATACGGCCGCACCGGCGGCGGCATGTTCAATTTCTCGCTGCGCTCTGGTAGCAACGCAGTGCACGGCAGCGCCTATGGACAGCTTCGCAACGAGGCGCTCAACGCGAACACCTGGATCAACGACTACCTGGCAGCCGCCGATCCATCGCGCGCGGACCGGTACGCAAAGCCACGGGATCGCCAGCACCTCGGCGGCATGAGCCTCGGCGGGCCTCTCAAGGCCAACCGGACCTTCTACTTCGCCTCGTTCGAGGAGTATCGCCAGACGCGGACGCAACTCGGCCCTCTCGATCGCACCGTGCCGACGGCCGCGTTCCTCGACGGCGACTTCGGCGCGCTGCTGGACAGCAGCACTCAGCTTGGCCTCGATGCCGTTGGCAACCCGATCTACCGTGGGGCGATTTTCGATCCGCGGACCGGCCTCGTCTTTCCCGGCAACGTCATCCCCCGTGCCCGTCTTTCACCGGTGTCGCAGACAATCGCCACGGTGTACCGCCAGGCGTACCAGCCCATGGTGGCCGGCCGGGTGAGCAACAATGCCGCGGGACCTGCCTACGTCGATCCGTCCTTCAGGCAGCACCAGTTCAGCGTGAAGGCCGACCACAACGTCACGAACGATGCCCGCCTCACCGGGTCGCTGATCTGGACCAAGCGGCCACGGATTCTCGCGGATCAAGGAGGCGTCTGGGACCCCGGCGACGAGATTGGCGGCCCCTTGGCGAAGTCGCGCAAACACGAGGTCACGACCTACCAGGCGCGCCTCGGTCTCAGCCAGGTGCTCTCCCACTCGCTCCTGCACGTCGGCACCGCGACCTACAACCGCTTTCGCAACCCGAGCACCAGCGGTTCGTCGGGCGGAGACTGGCCGCAGCAACTCGGCCTCGACGTGCCCGGCGCCTACGGCAGCTTTCCGCAGATCAACTTCGGCGACGGCATCAACGGCATCGACGTCACCGACGTCGGCTACGGGATCAGCAACTTCTACGTGGCCAACGTCTTTCAATACAACGACAGCCTGACGTGGGTGAAAGGCCGGCACCTGCTGAAAGCCGGCGGTGAAGCGCGGCTGATGCAGATGAACAGCCACGGAGACCGCGCCTATCTGGAATACAACTTCAGCCCGACCCAGACCGGCATCCAGGGTGGTCCGCTGGCCAATCAGGTCGGTTTCGGATTCGCCAGTTTTCTTCTCGGCGAGGTCGCGAGAGCCTCTCAGCACGTGCCGACCGATCTCTACGGACGCCGGAATTACGCCGCCCTCTTCGTCCAGGATGACGTCCGCCTGAATGAACGTCTCACGCTGAACCTCGGCCTGCGCTGGGAGACGACCGGCGGGTGGCGCGAACAGTACGGCCGATGGGCCAACTTCAACACCAGCCGGGTGAATCCGGTCACCGGTGTACCGGGCACGCTCGAGTATGCCGACGAGGTCGACGGCTCCTTCGAAGGCGCGCGCGACTACAAGGAATTCGGACCTCGTGCCGGTGTCGCGTATCGACTCACCGAGAAGACGGTGCTTCGCAGCGCGTACGGCCTGTTCTACGCCCCGGTCGGGCTCAACTACTGGGGCGGCGTCCCCTACAGCTTCGCACCGGGATTCTTCGGCACCAACGACGTTGCGCAGACGCCCAGCGGCACCGCGGCGTTCAATTGGGATCAGACGGCGTACCCGGGCCGGCTCGTGCCGGCGGTCAAGGATCCTGCCTACACCCAGTGGGGTCTGGTGAGCGTGAATCCGGAGTCCCTCGACGCCGGCCGGATTCAGCAATGGAACGCCGGCGTCGAGCGCGAACTCGGCGGGGATCTCGTGGTCGGCGCGCAGTACGTCGGCAACAGGGGCACCCGGCTCCAGTCCGGTGACCTCGAACGCAATCAACCCGACCCTGCCGCCCTGAAGCAACTGCTGCGGTCGGGGGCCGAGTGGAACTGGGTGTCGGACCCCGCCTCTGCGGCCGCGGCCGGCGTGCGCTACCCTTACCCGGGCTTCGCGGGTGCCGCGTGGATGGCCATCACGCCCTACCCACAGGCGGCCGCCGGCTATGGGCCGCTCTTCTTCGTCGGGTCGCCCCTCGGGCAATCCGATTATCACGCGCTCCAGTTGACCGCCAACAAGCGGTCGTCGCAGGGAGTCTCGGGCTCATTCAGCTACACGCTGTCACGTCAGCGCGGCAACCTGGAGAGCGCGTTCCAGGAGCGGTGGACGCCGGGCCCGATTCAGGACGTGACCCAGATCGATCGGGAGGCGACGGTGATCGGCCCGGCCGATCGCACCCACGTCGCCAAGGGCTTTGTCGTCTGGTCGCTCCCGTTCGGCCGTGGACGGCGTTTTGCGAACGGGGGCACCGCGATGATGGATGCCCTGGTCAGCGGCTGGACCATCAGCGCCCTGGTGCGATACGAATCAGGGCTGCCGTTGGCGGTGCGCTCCGGCAACTCGTACGCTGGATGGCCCTATCCGATCTACGCGAACCGGAATGCCGCCGTCCCGCTCGAGACGTCGTTCGACGGCGATCGGTTCGATCCTGTAGGCGCGGCGGCCGCCGGCAACCGCTACTTCAACCCCGACGCGTTCAGCAACCCGGCCTATGGCGATCTGGGCACCGGACCCGGACGATTTGCCGAACTGCGCGGCTTTGGCGGCGCCTACGAGGACCTGGGCATCGTGAAGGACATCCCCTTCGGCCGCAGCCGCGTGCAGCTCAAGTTCGAGCTGCTGAACGTGTTCAATCGGCACTACTTCGCCGACCCGGAGACCAACCTTGGCAGCCCGTCGTTCGGCCACGTCACGGGCACCGGCTGGCAGACGCCGCGGCAAGGGCAGATCGGGATCCGCTTCGAGTGGTAGGTCGCATCACATCAGACGGCTGTTGGTCCCCGTCACGGTGCGAGCCAGCTCGGCTGAAGCCGCCATGGAAGTGCTCCCCTCGGCTGCGTTGGACAACTGCGGAAGGATGACCGAAGGCGTTCTCGTACACATCACCGGATCCCGCGATTGGCGTCTACACCTGTGGCGGGAACCTCGAGTACCACCAATTGGTGATGACGTTCAAAGCGAGTGCACCCATCATGCGGACTAGCCGGATGCACTGCTGCAACCAGCCGTGGAGGTTGTGATGTCACAGACAAGTACCCCCGGGCATATCAAGAATGTCGTGCTCGTCCACGGTGGCTTCGTGGACGGATCTGGTTGGGAGGGCGTCTACCACGCCCTGAAGAGGGGCGGGTACACCGTCACCATCGTCCAGAACGCCACGATGTCGCTGGCTGACGATGTGGCGACGACTCGGCGCGCGCTCGCGGCACAGGACGGTCCCTCGATTCTCGTCGGCCACTCGTACGGCGGTGCCGTGATCACCGAGGCCGGCACCGATCCACAGGTTGCGGCGCTCGTGTACATCGCCGCCTTTGCCCCGGACCGGGGTGAGTCGGTGTCTGCGCTCATCAAGGATCCGCCGCCCGGCGCGCCGGTGCCACCCATCCTGCCGCCCCAGGACGGTTACTTGCTCCTTGATAAAATGAAGTTTCCGGCATCGTTTGCCGGTGACGTCGACCCGGACAAGGCGGCCTTCATGGCCGACTCGCAGGTACCGTGGGGAGTAGCAGCGCTGAGCGGCGCGATCACCGAGCCGGCCTGGAGAATGAAACCCAGCTGGTACTTGCTCGCGAGCGAGGACCGGATGATTCCGCCCGACGCCCAGCGGCTCATGTCGAAGCGGGCAGGTTCGACGGTCGTGGAGGTCAAGGGCAGCCACGCGATCTATGTGTCGCAGCCGCAGGCGGTGGCCTCACTGATCGCCGAGGCCGCTCACAGTGTCAAGCTCGTCGCGACCACCTGACGGGTGCCGCGACTCATCGAACGCTGCGGTTGCGGAGTCCATCATCCATGCGTGCCTCTGTATTCTTCAAGCGCTCGGCGCTGCTGCTGCTCGCCCTCGCCTTTCCTGGCACCACGGCGGCCCAGGTATCCGAACCGCAAACCCGGCAGGCCGCAATCGAACAGGCTCAGGCCGAGAAGGCGAAACAGCTGGTGCCGTTCGAGATCAGCAAGGGCGAACGCCTGATCGGCAGGTTGGATCGAGCCCTCGTTGGCGAACGGCGAGGCCTGCGTCCGTACTTTGACAGCGCCTACAGTGGCGGCGGTTTTACGTTGGGCGCCGCCTATACGCGCTACCTGAGGACCTACAACACGATCGACGCCCGTGGCAGCTACACGATCGCCGGTTACAAGAAGGCCGAGGTCGAGTTCGCTGCACCGCGCCTCTTCAAGCGTCGCGGCCAGCTCTCGGTCGTCGCCGGCTGGCGCGAAGCGACCCAGGTCGGCTTCTACGGCCTGGGAACCGCGACGTCATTGGACAATGAAACGAACTACGGCTTCCAGGAACCCTACGCGTCGGCCCTCCTCACGCTTCGCCCTACGCGTCGGACGTGGCTGCTGCGCGGGGGCCTGGAGTTCGCCAAGTGGTCCCAGCAACCCGGGACCGGAACCTCCCCGTCGGTCGAGACCGCGTACACGCCCTCCACCCTGCCCGGCCTGGGTGCCGAGCCGACGTATATCCACGCGCAGGGCACGTTCGGCTTCGACTGGCGCACCGCTCCGGCGTACGCGCGGCGCGGCGGCTTCCTCGGTGTCACGCTGCACGACTACACCGACCGTGACGAGGCATTCGGCTTCACGCAGGTCGACTACGAGGCGATCCAGCACATCCCGATCCTGCGCGAGACGTGGGCGATCTCCTTGCACGCACTGGCGCGAACCGCGGTCGACAAAGGCGAGCAGCAGATCCCCTTCTTCATGCTGCCCTCGCTGGGCGGCGGCTCGACGCTGCGAGGGTTCACGAGCTGGCGCTTCCGCGATCGGAACAGCCTGCTGCTGCAGGGCGAGTGGCGAATCATGGTGAACCGCTTCCTCGACACCGCCGTGTTCATGGACGCCGGCAAGGTGACGGCCAGCAAATCCGACCTCGATTTCACGGGGCTGAAGACCGACTACGGCCTCGGCGTGCGCCTCCACGGGCCGCTGACCACCGCGCTGCGGGTGGAGGTCGCGAGAGGCACGGAAGGCACGGTCTTCGTCTTCACCACCGGCGCGGCATTCTGAGGCAGACTCCCATGGGCACACGACCCTCGTCCCACACGCACCGGATCCTGATCCTCTCGGCCGCCACGGTCATCGCGCTCGCCGGCTCCGCCGTGACCCAGTCGCCGCGCTTCTATCCCGATGATCCGCTCGCGCGCGAGCCGGAATCGCAGGATGCCGCTGCCGCCAGGCCCAACCAGATCGAGACCAACTACGAGATGGTCTACAACCTGTTCGTCAACCCCGGCTACACACCGTCCGGCACCCGCGCGCAGAACATCAACACGATCGACGAAGTGCCGGACTCGAGCTGGTTCACCAATCGAATCGGGGCCGCGCCCATCACCGCCGAACAGATCGCCCGCGGCACCAACACCGGCGCGCCACCCGATCCGTCGCGCTGGGTCCTCACCAGGGAGAAGACGTCCGGTGCCCATCCGGGCTTCACCGCCCGGGATGCCAAAGGCGACACCTGGTTCCTCGAATTCGACCCGCCGTACTACCCGGAGGGGGCCACCGCCGCGGTCGCAGTCGCGACCAAGATCTTCTGGGCGCTCGGCTACAACCAGGTCGAGAGCTATCTCACGACGTTCGATCCCAAGCGGGTTGAGTTCGACCCGCAAGCGACGCTGCGGCGCCCCTCCGGGGCGCGGACGCCGTTTACGCAGGATGACATGAACGCCATTCTCGAGCGGGTCGCGCGGCGCAAGGACGGCACGTACCGGGTCATCGCCGGCCGGCTGGTCGCCGGGACCATCCTCGGCAACTTCCGGTTCGAGGGTGCACGCTCGGACGACCCGAACGATCTCGTGCCGCACGAACACCGCCGCGAGCTGCGGGCTCTGCGCGTCTTCGGTGCGTGGACCAACCTCACCGACCTGAAGGCCGCCAACACGCTCGATGCGCTCGCCGTCGTCAACGGCCGTTCCGTGGTCAAGCACTACGTGCAGGACGTCGGCTCGACGTTCGGCATGTGCAACGAGCTGCACGAGTGGGACCTCAGCTACGAGCACTTCTACCAGGCCGACACGACGAGGCGACGGCTCTTCTCCTTCGGCTTCGCGCTGAGCCCGTGGCAGACGATCGACTACGAGGAGTACCCCTCGATCGGCAAGTTCGAGGGCGACCGGTTCGACCCGCGGACGTGGCGGCCGCAGACGGCGACCAGGGCCTACATGGAGATGCGCGACGATGACGCGTTCTGGGCCGCGCGGCGCGTGGCCGCCTTCAGCGACGACTTGATCAGGGCCGCCGTTCACACCGGAGAGTTCAGCGACCCGGCCGCGGAAAAGCACCTGGGAGACGTCCTGATCAAGCGCCGCGACAAGATCACCAGCCTCTACCTCACCGCGGTGAACCCCATCGTGTCACCGCGCCTCGACGCGGCCGGGCGATTGAGCTTCGACAACGCCGCGGTCGCCGCCGGCGCGGCGCCCGCTCCAACGGCCTACCGGGCGTCCTGGTCGCGTTTCGACAACGCCACTGGCGAGACCCGGCCGCTGGGGGACACCCAAAGCCGGACAGCCGTCATCGATCCGCCGGCGAACCTGCCCCCCGCCGCCGGCAGCATGATTGCCGTGGCCATCTCCGCGGACAGTACGACCCATGCGTCATGGCAACAGCCGGTGCGCGCGTACTTCCGCCGCGAGGGCGAGGGGTGGAAGCTCGTGGGGCTCGAGCGGGTGCCCACGGCCAACTGACGGACGGGGACGCTAGTACTGGAGCGTCAGGACGGCATTGCGGACCAGGGCGATCACGTTCACGCCGTTGGTCAGCCCGCAGCAGCCCGCGAAGCGCACGTCGATTTTGTGCGTGCCCGGACCGATGGCGGCAAAGAAGCTGTACGCCACCATGCGCGTCAGGTTCTTGTCGGTCTCCTCGGGGTCCCACACCACCGGCGCCTGCACGGTTGGAATCGAATACGGGAAGATGGCATGTCCCTGCATCGGTTTGCCGTCGACCCGCACCTGGAACATCACGTGGTTGTCCTGCGGCTCTGCGAGGGCGCTGAAGTGGACGATGAGGCACGTGCTCGCCGCCGTCGTGGCGATACTGGTCGCGATGAGCGGCTTGGGATCGAAATAACCGGTCGGGTCCGGATTCCCCAGCGCGTCCGTATTGAAGTTGACCGTGGTCGTGCGAACGCCCGACGACTGCGCCCTCACGATCTGCGCCACACTCGCACAACGGGCTACCCCCGTCTGCGCCAGGGCATCGGTTCCGAGTCCAACGAGCAGCAGCGCCACGGCTGCCGGAATCACGCGAGCTGGGTTCGACATGCTGTTTCTCCTGTTCGGCGATCGTCGTGTGCCGCCCTGATCGAGCTTCCGAGCTCGCGTGAGGTCTGGAACCACTCAACCGCTTTCTAAAAGGAACAACGCGGCGCACACGGCGCCCGAACGTCACGGACCAGGTTGGCGCTCTGCCGGGACCGTTCAGCCGTTCGTTCTTGCGCGCAGGAATGCTTTGAGCGACGCCTCGAGATGGACCGGCAACGTGGAAGCGGTTGCCTCGCGCAGAATCCGTGGCACGGCGAGGTAGGACTCGACAAACGCAGCACACCGCGGACATCCGGCCACGTGCTCGTCTAGTGCCGCACGCACGTCCGGCGGCACCACGCCTTCGAGATAATCCATCAACAGCTCGACGCCGGACACGCAGGCGATCGGCTTCATGACTTGACTCCGACGAGATCGGCCAGATAGCCGCGCAGCATCAACCGCGCGCGGTGGACGCGCTGCCGCACCGTGGCGGCGTCCACGCCGAGCGCGTGCGCCACGTCGGCGGTGGACATTTCCTCGAGATCCCGCAACACGAACGCGTCGCGATAGAGCTCCGGCAGCCGTGCGATGACATGGCGAGCCTTATCGGTGAGGAACTGCCGATCCAGCAGTTCGTCCGCGTGTGAGGCGACCTGCAGCTCCGCAGGCGTGGCGGCATGTGTTCCCTGAGCATCGAACCTTGGCAGGAACATGTCGAGCGACTCGGCCGGGCGACGCGCCCTGGCCCGGCGATGCATCAGCGCCGCGTTGCTCGCGATGCGATACAGCCAGGTTCCAAACTGTGACTCGCCGCGAAAGGACGGCAGGTGGCGGTAGACCTGCAGGAAGGTCTCCTGCAGCACATCGGGCGCGTCGGTCTCGCTCGTGAGACGGCACGCAAGCCGAAAGATGCGCACCTGATATCGCTCGACCAGCGTTTCAAAGGCAGAGTCGTCCCCGGCCGGAGCCCGCGCGGCGAGCGTCTCGTCGCTCGGCTCCGCCGCAGAGACGACCATGCTCCTGCAAATCATATGGTCACGCCTTCAGATGCCGGTGCGCCCCCGCGTGTGACAACCGCCGCCGTTGTCACACGGCCGCCCTGCCCGGCATCCCACAGTCGACGGCATTTCACGTCGCGGGACTCCGCCCCTGGAGTCCGATTCGCCTGGAGGTCACACATGACAACGTGGTGGTGTCGGCACGTTCCGTATCTGGTGACAGCGGCCCTGCTGCTGGTGAACGTGGGCGGGTCGCAGGCGCTGGCGCAGAGCGATCACGAGCACGCCCTCGTGGGGCAGCAGAAAGCATCGACGCCTGCGCAGAGAAAACACGCCAACGAGCTGGTGAAAGCCGTGCGCGATGTCACGGCCGGTTTTCAGAGCCCGGATTTGCTTCCCGAGGGCTATCAACTGCTGTTCGGCTGCGTCAGCGGAGGCGAATTCGGCGCGATGGGGCTGCACTTCGTCAACCTTGGCCTGGTCGGTGACGGCAAGCTGAACAAATACACGCCCGAGATCGTGCTCTACGAACCGCTGCCGAACGGCAAGATGCGCCTCACCGGCGCCGACTATCTGGTGTTCGCGGCCGATTGGGATGCCAACCCCAACCACCCGAAGGGTCCCCCGGAGCTCGACGGACAGTGGTTTCATTTCTTCGAAGCGCCCAACCGCTTCGGGCTTCCGGCCTTCTACACACTCCACGTCTGGGCCTGGAAGGACAACCCGAACGGCACCTTCACGAATTGGAATCCCAACGTCTCCTGTGACGGATTCAATCCGCCGCCGGCTCCGTTTCCCTGAGCTTGGGCGTAGGATCAGGGACATGGGGCGCGTGGTTCTGCTCGCGATGCTGGTCGGTGTCGCCCAGACGGCGATCTCCGGCCAGACGCTCGTCGTGCTTCACATCCGAGCCGCCCTGATCGATGCGACGGGCCGGGCCACGCCGGTGGCCCGTCACGCCTTGCTGATCAGCGACATCCCGGCGACCAGGGAGCCGCGCCGAATCGTCACCAGCGTCGATGGCACGGCCGACGTGAGGCTGCGGCCCGGCCACTACATCGTGGAATCGGACCAGCCGGTTGCGTTTCAGGGACAGGCGTATCACTGGACGCAAACCCTGAACGTCGTCGCGGGCCGCGACTCGGCCCTCGAACTGACGGCCGCGAACGCGGTGGCCGAGGCGATTGCACCCGGGACGACGAACGCCGCCGGTGCGGTCGCCACCGACCCCTCGCTGTTGCTGCGGCCGTGGTTCGACAGCGTCGTCGAACTGTGGACGCCGACCGCACACGCGTCAGGATTTCTGGTTGACGCAGCCGGACTCATCGCCACCAACCAGACGGTCGTTGGCGACGCGACGTCGGTTGAAGTGCAGCTCTCGCGCTCGATCAAGGTGGCCGGGACGGTCGTCGAAGCCGACCGGAACCGCGACATCGCGGTTATCCGAATCGATCCAACGGTCATGGCGTCGATCACACCCGTGCCCCTGGGTTGCTCGCGCACCAGCCCACCGCCGATTGCGCCCGGGCAGGAGATCGTCGCGCTTGCCGTTCCGCTCCGTCAGCAGAAGGGCATGCACTCGGGAACCGTGAGCCGCGTCGGTGCGAATATCATCGCGTCCGACCTCACGCTCGCCACTGGCGGGACCGGCGGACCCGTGTTCACGGCCTCCGGCGACCTTGTGGGAATCACTGCGCTGGCGGAGGAGCGCGATGAGCCGAGACGCGGTGCGACGCGCGTCGTGCGCGTCGGCCAGGCGTGTGAGGTCATGGCGGCGGCGGTGAAGAAACTGGCGGCCGTTCCCGCTCCAAGTGCGACGCCTCTTCCCGTTGAGCCGGTGGAGCCGGCTCCCGTCGCCACGTTCAAGGACGCCGTCCGGCGGCGCGCCGGCAGCCTGAAGCCCTATCAAATGGCCGCGTCCGACTTCGACGTCGGGTTCATCACGCCGGTGCTCAATTACGCCGCGCAATCGCAGCCGAATCAGACATTCAGCAACTGGTCCGAATACGTCGCCGACATCCCGCCCGTGCTGTTCGTCCGCGTGACACCAAAGATGGTGGAAAGCCTGTGGGCCAAGGTGGCGCGCGGCGCCGCGCAGACACAAGGGATGGCCTTGCCGGCGATCAAGCACCTGACATCCGGCTTCCAGCGGCTGCACGCCTTTTGCGATCGGACCGAGGTGACGCCAATCCACCCGTTCAAACTCGAACTACGGCTCACCGAGACGGAGGCGATCTACGAAGGTTTGTACGTGTTCGATCCGGCGGCCTTCGGACCAGAGTGTGGAACGGTGACGCTCGTGCTGCATTCGGAAAAGGAGCCGGAGAAAGCCGACACGCGCGTCGTCGATCCCAAAGTGCTGCAGCAGATCCGGCGCGACTTCACTCGCGAGTGACCGGCAGCGTGATCGAGAACGTCGCGCCGCGGTCGGGGTTGTTCGCAGCCGCTATCTTGCCGCCGTGGCGTTCGATGATGGAGCGGCAGATCGACAGGCCCATTCCCAGCCCTTCCGGTTTGCTGGTGACGAAGGGATCGAAGATCGACTCGAGCTGTTCTGCGGCGATTCCCGTGCCGCTGTCCTGAACTTCGACCAGCACGTTCGATTGATCAATCGAATGCGTGCGCACGACCAGGCGCCGCGCGCCGTCGAGTCCGCTTCCGCTCATGGCGCTGAAAGCATTGAGCATCAGGTTCAAGACGACCTGCTGGAGCTGGACGCTGTCACCCTTGACCGGGCGGAGGTCGGACGACAGGTCGAGGTGGACCGTGACCTTGTGCAGGTTCGCGTCGCCGTGCACGATGCGTTCGACGATGCCGATCACAGTGTTCACATCGACGTTGGCCAGGCCCGCCGCCGTGCTGTCGCGCTTGAGCATGGCGTGCAGGCCGCCAATGACGTCGGCGGCGCGATCGGTGACCTCGCGGATGTCGGCCAGCGTGCTGCGGACCTTCTGGAGATCGGGTTCGGGTGCGTCGAGCAAACGCACGCCGACGTAGGCGTTGGTCAGGATCGCGGCGAGTGGCTGCCCCAATTCGTGCGTCAGGGTTGTGGTGAGCTCGCCGAGCGTGGCCACGCGTGCGACGTGCTCCAGCTCTGCTCGATGTTGGGCGGCTGACGCCTCCGCCTGCTTACGGGCCGTGACATCCATCGACACGCCGAACAGCTTTGGCGCGCTGCCGTCCTCAGGCCCCACGCAGCGACCGCGCCCATGAATCCAGCGGACCATGCCATCCGCTTGCTGCACGCGATACTCCATTTCGTATTCGCCACGCGTCTCGAGCGCCTGCTTGATCGCACCTTCACGCGCGGCGCGATCCTCGGGGTGCACGCGATCGACAATTGCCGAAAAATCCAGGCGCGCGTCTGGGTCGAGCCCAAAGAGCGAGCGTCCCCGCTCGGTCATCCACACATGGTTGCCGGACACATCCCACACCCACATGGCCAGGCTTCCTGCTTCCGCGGCAAGACCCATCAGGTTGGCGCTCTCACGCAACGCTCCTTTCGAGCGTCTTTCCTCTTCGATGACCACCGCGAGCAGCATCAACGGAGTGGCGGTCACCAGGAGGAATAGCTGTAGTGCCAGCGCATTCTCGGTGGGGGTCTGGGCCAGGAACGGGCCGTGCCCGCGCATGGTTCCCCAGATCGCCTGGAATGTAATGCTCAACATCGAGACGCTGATGCCACCAAGGCCGAAGCGGAGCGCCGCCCAGATGAGCAGAGGAATCGGCGTATACAAAAGAGCGGGCGACGTGTTGGGACCCGCGGACGTGTTATCGAATACGAAGATCCCCAGCGCCACCGTACACGCACCGAGGAGAACCGCTTCCAGCACGCGCCGGGGAGACAGGGCTCTGGGGCGTGCGACGAACAGATGGTGCGCACCCAGCAGAAATGCCGGTACCAGCACGACGGTCGTCACCGCATTCGAGACTCCCAGGTTGCGCCATTCGATCCAATAGTAGGTGCCGAAACCGTAGGAGACCGTAAAGGACGCCCCCCAGAAGGCGGTCCCGAACGGAACGAGCACCACCGCGACGAGGACGAAGAGAATCGCGTCCCGAAGCGTGATCGACTTCACGGGAGACTTGATCAGAATGCGAATCCCCGCCGCTGCCGAGACGCATTTCACGGCGTCGAACGCCTCGCAGGTCAGTGCGTACATCGGCGGCCAGTCCGCCTGCTGGGTCGCCAGAAAATGAGCGCTGACGGCGGCGAGGACGTAGGCCCACCAGTGCCGGGTAGGGACGAGCAGCAGGATGCAGAGCAGAACCGCCTGCGGGGGAAAAAACAGGGAGACTTTGCTGTCGGGGAAAGTCAGCGCCCAAGCGATCTGCGTGGCGGCGTAATAGCAGACGGTGCTCGCCAGGACGGAGGACACCGTGCGGAGCGATGCCCCGGCGGAGCGTCCCTCTGATGCGGCGTTTATCCGAGCCGCGAGTTCGCGATTCGGAAACCGTTCACGCTGAACAGCCTGCAAATGTGTGGCCGGAAATCTATCACATCTATTTGGGGCTCCTCGCTTAGCGGCTTACCTCCCGCCACCTCGCTGCTTCACCCGGGGAATATCCTGGCAGCTTCCCCTGCTCAAGCTGGCGGGCGAGGACCGGGTGCTAGTATCAGCGTCCGGGAGGGCAGTGGATGGCGAGTGGGGCGGACATTGGGCAGGACGGTGTGGTGAACGCCGCAGCGAGGATGCGGCTCGCACGTCAGCTCGACGCCGCGCAGCAGATCACCCACATTGGCAGCTGGGAATGGGACCTGGCCACAGGAGTCGTGACCTGGTCCGACGAGATGTACCGCATCTATGGGCTGGCGCCGCGGTCGTGCGCGCTCACACTCGGGGAGTTTCTCGCGCGTGTGCACCCTGACGATCGCGAGCGCGTGCAGCGCGAGGTGGCGGCTGTCGTCGAGCGCGGTGGTCCCTTCGGTCATGTCGAACGCATCCTTCGGCCGGATGGTTCGGTGCGCAAGCTCGACACCCTCGGCGAGGTACTCGTCGACACTCACGGTCGTCCGGTCTCGGTGATCGGCACGTGTCGCGACATCACGGACGACCCACGAGAGTTCGCGCGGCTGGTGCAGGCGGGCGAACAGCACGCTTTGGAGAAGCTCGCGACCGGTGCGCCCCTGCCCGACGTCCTCGCCGAGTTGGTGGGGCTTGTCGAGGAGATGGCGCCCGAGGCCATGGCCTCCATCCTGTTGATGGACGACACCGGGACCCGTATTCAGCACGGCACCGCGCCATCGTTGCCGGACGCGTACAACCAGGCCATTCACGGCGCGACGATCGGCGCGCAGGCCGGCTCGTGTGGCACCGCCGCGTTCCGCCGCAAGCCGGTGTTCGTCACCGACATCGAGACTGACCCCCTGTGGGAACCGTATCGCGACCTGGCGCGTGCTCACGGCCTGCGCGCCTGCTGGTCGTTTCCCATCCTGGCCACCGACGGCCACGTCCTGGGCACGGCGGCCGTGTACTACCGTCAGCCGCGGACGGCCGACCCGACGGTGGTGGAGCTCGTGTCGCGCGTGGCCCATGTGGCGGCCATCGCCATCGAGCGCCGGAAGATCGATGAACTGACGCTGGCCCTGTCCGAACGAACGGAGGCGATTCGCGAGGACGAGCGCACCAGCATCGCCCGGGAGCTCCACGACCAGTTGGGCCAGGCACTCACAGCGCTGAAGTTGGACATGTCCTGGCTGGCCCGGCGGCTGGGTGGCGACGTCGCGGTGATCGACAAGCTCGAGGGGATGAAGCAGGCCGCGGACGGCATCATCCACTCGATTGAGCGCATCTCGGTTGGGCTGCGCCCCGGCATCCTGGACCTCCTCGGCCTCGAGGCGGCGATCAAGTGGCAGAGTCATGAGTTCACGACACAGACCGGGATCACCTGCGACTTGCGCTCCCGGCTCAATGATTTCAAGCTGGACAAGGATCTGGCGACCGCCGTGTTCCGCATCTTCCAGGAGTCGTTAACCAACATCACCCGCCACGCCAATGCCTCGCGGATCACCGTGGACCTCAGATTTGAAGGCTCGGTCGTTGTGCTCGAGGTGGCGGACGACGGAGTCGGCCTGGCCCCACCCAGATCCCGCGGCCGCTCGCTCGGCCTGCTTGGCATGGGCGAGCGCGCCCGCCGCTTGGGCGGCCAGTGTGTCGTCAGCCAGCGCGAGCCGACAGGCACCCTGGTCTCGCTGCGAGTTCCGTTGAGCCGGGACCAGGGTCTCCACAAAAGCTAGCGCGACAGCTATCCGATCTGGCCCTAAGCGTGCACTTATGCAGCTGGGGTTCGCCACATGACCATCGCGCAACGGCTCAGGACGAGGATTGCGGACGCCGAGGCCCGAGCCGACCGGTTGCGACAGATCGCCAAGCATCCGACTGTGCACGACGAGATCAGCGCAGCCAAGGCACACTTCCGAGAGGCCGGGACCTGGCTCGACGAGAAGGTCGAGACGGAGATCGATGGGGCCACGATCGAGAACGTCGAGTTTGCATTGCAACTCGGCGAGCGCCGGCTGCGGCACATTGAGGAGGCGTTGGATCACTTCGGTCCCGGGGCGATCCTCGACACGATGCTGTAAGACATCACGTCGGGGATTCGGAGAGAAACCGTTCGACGAGCCGAACCGTGATCTCGGCGTAGTCGGTCTCCGTCGGGGCGCTCGACGCCTCGGCAAGGTAATCCCCGTGCCCGCTCGGCAACACGAGCAAGCGGGCATCAGGAAACAGCCGCGACAGCTCGACGGCGTGTTCGAGCCGAGCGACGTCCCGATCTCCCGTAATGACCAGCGTCGGTGCGCGCACGCCGCGAACCGCCGCGTCAGGCACATCCGCAAATGACGCCATGCGCGCCGCATCCTTGTCGTGCATGGTCTTCAATTTCTGCGGATCGGGATTGACCGCCAGGAACGCGTCCTTCAAGGCCTGCGGCATGTTGGAGATGTCCGCTTGCTGGATGAACTCCCACAGTTGCGGTTGCGCGCCGTCGCGTTTCGTCATGGATGACGCGAACACCAGCTTGCGTACAAGCTGCGGATGCCGAATCGCGACCTGTAGCGCCACGGTTCCGCCGTTGCTGAAGCCGAGGAGATCGGCGTGCGAGACCTCGAGGTGCCGAAGCAGCCCGGCGACATCGTCGGCCGATCGCTCGAACGTGACCGGCAGATCGCGGTCGGACGTACGTCCGTGCCCCTGCTCCTCGAGGGCAATCACCCGGCGGTTGCGCGCAAGGAACGGGAGCACCCGGCCAAAGTTCGAGTCGATCGTCGAGCCGCCGCCGTGAAGAAGCACGAGAGGGGTCCCGTCATGGCGGCCGTGAACTTCGTAATAGATGTCGATACCGTTCACGGACGCCCGGCCGGCCTCGACGGGAAGGACGAGAGGTTCGGTCATAGCCTCTGCAGGATACCCACTTCCAACCAGGGGTTGCACCGGACGGCGGCTGCTGCCATCATGCGGCCGCGGCGGAACCGCAGTCGTCAGGCTTCAGAGTCACGAAACCCAATCGCGAAGGTCGTTCATCATGCGCAACTTCATCCTCGGCGCCGCCGCCCTCACAGTGATGAGTCTGTCCGCCGGTCCGGCGTGGTCCCAGGATCTCGGACCCATCGGGCCGAGCCCCTATGTGGCCGTCGACGGCTGGTTGAAGCCGTTCGATGAGGGCTTCACCTTCGGCGGCAACGTCGGCGTCCAGCCGGACACGCCGAACCGCATCTTCATCGTCCAGCGGGGATCGACCCGGTTGCCGAACCCGGTGCCCCCCGGATATCTGGGCTACGCCGGTTCGATCGGCATCGCCACACAGAAGGGCGAAGGCCGGGTCTACAAGAACATCATCTTCGTCGTCGATGGCACCGGCAAGGTGATCGAGGCCTGGAGTCAGTGGGACCACCTGTTCGCGAGAACAGATACGGAAGTCGGGGTGCATCGCGTTCGCATCAGCCCCTACGATCGCGAGCGCAAAGTGTGGGTGATCGACGAGTCGTCGCATCAGATCTTCGTGTTCTCGAACGACGGCAAGAAGCTGGTGATGACGCTCGGCGAGAAGAATGTCGCCGGCGCCGACCGCAGCAATCATTTCAACAAGCCGCAGGATGTAGCGTTCCTGCCCGACGGGCGGGTGCTGGTCGGCGACGGCCTCGCGAACACGCGCGTCGTGGTGCTCGACGCCCAGGGCAAGTATCTGAGCGAGTTCGGGACGAAGGGGACCGCCCCCGGCCAGTTCATGACCGTGCACGGCGTCACCGCCGCGCCTGACGGCACGGTGTTCGTTGTGGACCGCGATGGCCGGCAGGTCCAACTGTTCCGCGAAGCGCAGGCCGGGAGCTCGAAGTTCGAGTCGATCGCCACCTGGAAGGGGTTCGAACTGCCGCTCGACGTCGTCGTGAGCGGGAACGACGTGTGGGTGTCAGACCTCGGGAAACCCAAGGTGATCAAGTTCGATCGGCAGGGCAACCGGTTGTACACCTGGTTCTGGCCTTCGGAGGGGCCAGACCGGTTCCGTGAGATGCACACCATCACCGTCGACGCCGACGGCAATCTCTATGGCAGCGACAACCAGCTCGGGCGGACTCAGAAACTCGTGCCGAAGAAGGATGTCGACCCGAAGTTGTTGCTCAAGCGATAGGGAGACCCAATGAGAGACTTCATGACGAGCGTCTACGGCAGGGTGCTGGTGCTGAGCGGGCTCCTCGTCTTCTCGGTGACCGCGCTGCAGGCGGCGCGGTTGACCCTCTTCATCGACGGCGACAATCGCACGCCCTATGACGCCTCGCGCGGCAAGGTGGGCCGAGCGGAGTGGACGGCCGCTGTCACCGCGCGGAAGGGCGCCATCCTCACCGACAACTTCAACGGCGTGAACATCGACGTTCCCGAGGGGAAGGAAACGCCCGTCGGCCACTTCAGCATCTTCTTCACGCAGACCGGCGGGGTATCCACCCAGGCCGGCAACACCGCGAAGCTGAAGCACCCCTCAGGTGTGTTCGTCGGCGCCACGGGCACCGGCTCGACGAACGGAAAGAACGACGAGCAAATCGAAGGCATCGAGCTCCGCTACGAGACGGGTGCGCAGAAGACCACGGCACTCGAGCTGCGGTTCAATCCGCCGATCTTCGCGTGGGCGGTCGACGTGTACTCGGTGGACGGGAAGGGTTTTGCGCCCTATCGCCGGGAGAATGGCGACCACACGACGCTGCACATCCTGGGGCACTCGTACGATCTCGCCCAGATCTTCACCTACGCCGGCAGCGGCTACGACAGCTTCTTCGGCATCGTGTCCGATCAGCCGTTCGACAAGATCAGCTTCACCTCCGGCGGCGACGGTGATCGGTGGAGACTGGATAACGTCTCCATCGCCCGGTAGGGCGACGACGCCCCTCCCCCTACCTCGGCTGCCCCAACCCCAGCCGCAATTCCCGGTTGGCGCGCCCGTGCACGCGCGTGCGCCCTAACGTTTGAGCGCGTCGAGCCGAGAAGGGTATCGGGGGACGTGTGCAAATGTGGAACAACGACGAACAGAAAGACGTACGAGTGGCGACCGTCGGTATCTCCATCTCGATCAAGGGCGAAATCAGCGGATCTGAAGATCTGACGGTCGACGGTCAGGTCGATGGCCGGATCGACCTGCCCGAGCACTCGCTGACGGTCGGGCCGAACGCCACCGTCGTGGCGGACATCAATGCGAAGACCGTAATAATCTTTGGCACCGTCATCGGGAGCGTCATCGCTCGCGAAAAAGCCGACATCCGCAAGACCGCCTCGGTCGAGGGCTCACTCACCTGCGGCCGCCTCGCCGTGCAGGAGGGCGCCACCATCACCGGCAAGATCGAAACGAAGAACCGGGCGGCTTCGGCCGACCGCACCAAGGCCGAAAAGGCCGCGTAGCCTCACGGGGCCGCTGACACCGATCTGACCCCGGATCGCATCCGGGCATTCCCCGGGCCGGGGTCGGGCCGCAGGTCCGCCCGCCCCCAGCCGCTCCCCTCCTCGCCTGCGCCAGCGACGCCCCACCCTTCATTCGTCGGTCCGGCGCCCGATGTACCCGTGAGTAATCCCCCCGCTCACATACGCGCCGACCACGTCGCCGCGCGAATTGATCCCCAAGGTGCGGGTAACCGTCGCGCCGGGAAAATCGATGGTCGTGAACTGCCAGTCCGCATCGACCAGAAATCCGTGAACCTTCCGATTCGAGTCCGTATAGACGCCGACGATTTCGCGCCGGGCACTTATGTCCCACGCGGCGGTCGAGAGGCTGTCTGGCACGTCGAACGGCGCAAAGTTGTCGTGCTCGAGGAGATAGCCGTGGCCATGATTGCCGGCGTCGGACCACAAACCGACGATCCGCTTTCCGTCGGGCGTGGCGCCGTTGTGCATGCTCATGCCCATGTCGAATCCATTGATACCGGCTCGATTCGTGATCATCCCGTGCATGGTCTCCATCGTGTCGGTGTCGTGATAGCAGCCCAGGATCGTGCCGTCCGGAAGGATCCGCTGCGCGATGGTGTTGGTGTGATCGGGATGATCGAGGCGATGGAACTCGCCGTTCCGGGTCAACAGATACCCGTGCGCCGGCACCGTCGTCGGCTCGTTCGCCAATCGATACGTCCCGACGATGTCCCCGCCAGGACCGATGCCGCGGGCGTCGGTCGCGACCACCGGGTTCGACGGATCGACGCTCGGGAAATCGATGGGCGTCACGATGCCGCCGCTCGACACGAATCCGTGCAGCCTTCCTCCTGCCACATACCAGCCGACGATGTCGCCGGCGGCGTTGATACCCGACGCCACCGTCAGCGTGGCACCCGCCACGTCGACGGCGGTGAACTGGAACGGGCCACTGCTCGCGCGAGGCGCCGACCCGAGCAACACCGAAGAACCCGCGATCACCAGAATCTGTGCGCACCGTACGAGTTGCGACCGCATCCGCATGACGTCTCCTTGGGAGGGCCGGGCCGCGCTGACTGCCCCGATTCGTCACACGGATCGGCGGGACCCCTCAGAAGGGATCGCGCAAACGCGGGCCAAAACGGCTCACTCGATACAGCGGGCCGGCTTGCGGTCGCGGCATCAAGCCCCTATCCTGTTGGTCCTGCAGAGCTTCAGGCTCCTCATGTCCACAGTCCACGACGTCACGGCGCTTCTCGATGACTGGAGCCGCGGAGACCGGCGGGCCCTGGATCGCCTGCTGCCGCTCGTCTATGCCGAATTGCGGCGGGTGGCCGCGCGCCAGCTGCGGCGCGAGCGCACGGGACATACGCTGCAACCAACCGCGCTGGTGCACGAGGCGTACCTCCGCCTGGTCGAACAGCGCAACGTCGAGTGGCAGAACCGCGCGCACTTCTACGGGGTCGCCGCGCAGGTCATGCGCCGGATCCTCGTCGACCATGCGCGCCGGCAAACGGCACGAAAGAGGGGCGACGGTGCGCAACGGGTGCCGATCGAGGACATCGCGGAAACGGCGGCGGCCGAAGTTCCGGTCCTCGTTCTGGATCACGCCCTGGGCCGGCTGGAGCAGCTCGATCCCGGTCTCGCCCACATCGTCGAGCTGCGGGCATTCGGCGGTCTGACCATCGACGAAGTGGCGCACGTGCTGAACGTGTCAGTGTCGACGGCCAAGCGGGACTGGCGAACCGCGAAGGCATGGCTGAGGAACGAGCTGGTGCCGGGGAGTGGGTCATGACCGCGGCCGGTTCTCGCTGTCCCGTATGACCGACGCTCGATGGCTGCGCGTCAAACGGCTGTTCGAAGCCGCTGTCGAACAGCCACCGCCCGCGCGTTCTGCGTTCGTGTCAGCCGCTGTCGCAGGCGATGAGACGCTGCGCCGCGACGTTGAAGCGCTGCTGGGAGCGGACGCGGCCGACGACTCGCTTTTCGAACAGTGGCCGGCGGCACCCGAGTCGTTGCTGGCCGAGTTGCGGGAAGCAGCCCGCCTCCATCGCTCGGACACCAGCTCGTCCCCCGGGCTGAGCGCGGGCACTCGTGTGGGCAACTACGACATCGTGGCGCCGCTCGGCGTCGGAGGCATGGGCGAGGTGTACCGCGCGCGTGACGCGCGCCTCGGACGCGATGTCGCGATCAAGATCCTGCCACGCGCCTTCACGACACATCCCGAGCGGCTCGCTCGATTCGAACGCGAAGCACGTGTGCTGGCGGCGCTCAGTCACCCGCACATCGCCGCAATCTACGGTATTGAAGAAGCCGGCACCACGCCGGCCCTGGTGCTGGAACTCGTGGAGGGGCCAACGCTGGCGGACCGCATCACGGCGGGCCGCATCGGTGTTGAAGAAGCCCTCACGATTGGTCGGCAAATCGCTGATGCGCTTTCGGCAGCGCACGAGAAAGGGATCGTCCATCGCGATCTCAAGCCCGCGAACGTCAAGGTCACAGAATCCGGTGTGGTCAAGGTGCTCGACTTCGGGCTGGCCAAAACCGATGGCGAGGGTGCGACACCGGCTCTCGTCCACTCACCGACGATCACGCTGGACGGGTACGCCGACGGCGTCATTCTGGGGACCGCGGCCTATATGAGCCCGGAGCAGGCGCGCGGAAAATCCGTGGACAAGCGCTCTGACATCTGGGCCTTCGGCTGCGTTCTCTACGAAATGCTCGGCGGTCACCAGGCGTTCCATCGTGACACCGTCTCCGACACGATGGCCGCGATCCTCGAGCGCGACCCCAACTGGCAGCTGCTCCCGTCGGCAACGCCAGCGAGCATCCGTCGTTTGTTGCAGCGATGCCTTCAGAAGGATTTCGCCAGGCGGCTGCGCGACATCGGCGACGCGTGCCTCGAGCTCGATGACGCACTGGGCCGATTGCGGAGCCGGTCGCGGATCGGACGATTGGTCGATTCCGCGAGGGAGCGACGGCTGTATGCGCTGGGCGGAGTCATCGCGGTGTCGATGGCGCTGGCCGTCGGCCTGTTCTGGCGGACAGGGACGGCACCATCGGAGGCGCCGCAGCTCTTGCAGCCGACGTTCACGCAGATCACCTCACAGTCAGGACTCGAGTGGTTCCCCAGCCTGTCGCCGGACGGCAAGTGGGTCGTCTACGGGGGCGACGGCGACGGCAACCGCCATATTTTCCTGCAGAGCACGACCGGTCAGACGCCAATCAATCTCACGGCCGATTCGCTGGATGACGACGATCAGCCGGCGTTCTCGCCGGACGGCGAGCGCATCGCGTTTCGATCGAGCCGCGACGGCGGCGGGATCTTCCTCATGGGTCGCACCGGAGAGGCAGCCCGGCGGCTGACGCGCCGTGGCTTCAAGCCCACATGGTCACCCGACGGCCGGGACATCGCCTTCACCACCGAGAATGCCGATCTCGATCCGCAGAACACGCTGGGGCTGAGCTCGTTGTGGGTCGTCAACGTGGCAACCGGTGACGAGCGGCAACTCGGACAGGTCGACGCCGTGTTGCCAAGCTGGTCGCCGCACGGCCAGCGGATCGCCTACACGACCAGAGGCGCGATCGCGGGGAGTACACGGCTGGATATCTGGACCGTCGATCGTTCCGGCGAAAACCCGGTGGCGGTGACCACGGATGGCGCCAGGAATTGGAATCCCGTCTGGGCGCCCGATGGCAGGCATCTCTATTTCGCCAGCGGTCGTGGCGGCCCGATCAATCTGTGGCGTGTTCCCATCGACGAGGCTTCGGGACACCCCTCCGGCGCCCCGGAAGCGGTGACCACACCGTCACCGTTTGTGGCTCACATCACGCTGTCGGCGGACGGCACACGGATCGCTTACAGCTCGATTCTCCGCAGCCGCAACATCCAACAGCTCCGGATCGACCCTGCGACCGGCACCCCCCGAGGAGAGCCGACGTGGGTCACCACAGGGTCGCGCCTGTGGGCCAACCCTGATCCGTCTCCAGACGGCAAGTGGGTGGCGTTCTACTCGAGCGTTCAGCCCGAAGGGGATCTGTATGTGGTCCGCAGCGACGGTACAGGGTTGCGGCAGCTCACCAGTGGAGCCGAGTCGATCGATCGGATGCCGCGCTGGTCACCTGACGGGCAATGGATCGCCTTTCACGCGATTCGCGGCAAGGACCAGTACTTGTGGAGGATTCGCCCGGACGGCAGCGATCTCGAGCAACTCAGTCCGCTCGCCGACGCGATCTATCCGACGTGGTCGCCCGACGGGTCCAGGATTGCGGTGCTCATGGCCGCGGGCATCGGTCATTCCGACAACAATGTGTACGTCTTCGACTCGGGTCGGCCCTGGACCGATCAACACCCTCAGGTCATACTTCCACCCACCGACAGTCGCGACGAGTTCGTCGTCAATGCGTGGTCGCCCGACGGAACACAGCTGGCCGGTCAAGCAGGGCTGGCGGCGCGCGGCATCCTCACCTACTCGCTGCGATCGAAGAGGTTCGAACGCCTCACCGATTTCGGTGGCTACCCGGTGTGGCTGCCCGACAGCCGGCATGTGATGTTCGTGTCGGGTGGACGGGACTTCAACGTCGTCGACACGCGCTCCCGGAAGGTCGAGAAGGTCTGGTCGGTTCAGCGTGACGTGATCGGGCCGCCGCAGCTGACGCGAGATGGGCGAGAAGCCTACTTCTCGCGGCGCGTCACCGAGGGCGACATCTGGCTGCTGACGCTCGGCACGCCAAAGTCAGCCGACTGAGGGCGCCACCACAAGGAGACGGAGATGACCATACGCCGAGCCGCAACGCTGACGCTGATCGCCTTGAGCATCGGGAGCTTCACGTATGCGACGTATGCCGTGACCTACGCGCAGCGTTCGGCCTCGGAGGCCCCCGCCTTGACCGCGGCGGACTACGTGGAGATTCAGCAGCTGGTCGCACGCTACGGGTTCGCCCTCGATACGGGCGCGGACAACGGCTACATGCTCGCCGATATGTTCGCACCAGGCGGCAGCTTCAACCAGATACAGGGGCGTGAGGCGCTCGCCGGACTGGCGCGTGGCGGACGTCGCGGGCCGTTGAACGTCCGGAACATGAGCAACTTCGCGATCATCAAGCCGTCGCGCGAGGGCGCCACGGGAATCCAGTACGCCCAGGCCATCAACTTCGGCGAACGGGACAAGAAGACGCCGACCGAGATGGATCACTTCGCCCACTACGAGGACGAATTCGTCAAGACGGCCGACGGCTGGCGGTTCAAGTCGCGCCGGACCTTCAACGAAGGGGGCTCGCTCCGACCAGCCTCCCAACGCACGCCTCCGGCAACGGACAGTTCACCGACGCGCTAGTCCCCTGGAACCGTGATAACTCACCTAATTCCCGGGCGGGGCATCCCGGCTGGCTGCGTTGCTCATCGCTCACTTATGCCCAATAAGCTCGCTCTTCGCGCCTTGCCATCCGGGCG
>Ga0184628_10000287_pt1 | contig 29422 bp, 25 predicted proteins | sample PLM4_5_b1_FD_133149 | JGI IMG/M metagenome (GOLD analysis project Ga0184628, IMG submission 133149) | Groundwater sediment microbial communities from an aquifer in East River, Colorado, USA - PLM4_5_b1 | ecosystem: Environmental > Terrestrial > Soil > Riparian zone | place: USA: East River...
CTCCGCTCACTGCCAGCCAGGCGCACACACCACCGGCACTCGAGCACCTCGTGAAGACGTGCCTGACGAAGAACCCTGACGACCGGTGGCAGGCTGCCAGCGACGTCAAGCGTCAGCTCGAATGGATCGCCGCGAGCGCCCGATCAGGGGCGACGGAGTCCACAGCTAAGACACGTGCCCCCCAAGGACGTCGTCTGGCCAAGACCGTCGGAGTGATCGCGTCGCTCATGGGGCTCATCGTCGTCGGCGCGCTCGCCTGGTCCATGCGGACAGAGGAACCGGCCGCGCCGCCGCGTGTCACGCGCACGACGATTCCGACGTCGGGTGCGGCGGCGTTCGCCAATCGCCCCGGTCGCGGGCTGGCGATCACACCCGACGGGACGCGCCTCGTTTACATCGGCAACAACGGCACCCAGCTGTTCGTCCGCCCGGCCGATCGATTCGAATCGACGGCGATTTTTACGTCTGTCGGGCCTCTGAACCAGGTGTTCATCCTGCCCGACGGCAAGTCCGCGGTGTTCGGGGAGGCCAACACGCTCAAGAGGGTCGCCCTCACCGGTGGACCGGCCGAGACGATCGTGCAGGCCATCGCTGGATATGGGGCCACGTGGGCGCCGGACAACACGATCATCTTTCCCACGATGGATCGGCTCGCGGGCCTGCAACGCATATCAGCTGCCGGCGGCGACCTCACCATGCTGACGCGGGCAGTCGCGGCGCGCGGCGAGCTCAACCACGTCTGGCCCACGATGCTGCCAGGCGGGCGAGCGGTGCTCTTTACGATCACCGCCCCCACCGGCGGGCTCGATGCGGCTCAGGTCGCCGTCCTCGACCTCGGGACCGGCACATACAAGGTGTTGGTACCGGGCGGCAGCGACGCGCACTATGTCTCGAGCCAGCGTGGCTCGACGAGGCGCGCTGAGCGCGAGGGCGGGTACCTCGTCTACGTGAAGGGGTCCACGCTGATGGCCATCGCGTTCGATCCCGACCGGCTGGAGACCAGCGGAACGCCCGTGATGGTGTTGCCGCGCGTGGCGACCAAACCCATAGGAAGCGGCGATTTCGACGTGGCGGACGACGGGACCCTCGTGTACGTGGAACCGCCCTCTGGCACCGCGACGGCTCGCACGCTGGTGTGGGTGGATCGGCGAGGGCTGGAGAAGCCGTTGTCGGCATCGTTGTCCCCTCGCGCCTACCTTCAGCCACGCGTGTCGCCCGATGGGACACGCGTGGCGGTTGCGATCGACGACGACGAGAACGATATCTGGGTGTGGGATGTTGCACGCCAGACGCCGCTCAGAAAGTTGACGTCCGGTTCGCAGACAGACTTCTTCCCGGTGTGGACGGCCGACTCGCATCGTGTGATTTTTGGCCGCCCAGGTGGCGGTCTCTTCTGGCAGGCCGCCGACGGCACCGGTAAGGCCGAGCCCCTCAACACCGATTTGGGCCAGGCGATGCTGCCCTCCGGTATGACGCCGGACGGCACGCGCGTGCTGTTCTCGTCAGGCCCACGGGATGTCAGAGCGATGGCACTCGACGGTCGTCGCGTGGAGCCCGTGGTTCAAACGGAGTTCAACGAGCGCAACGGCGTCGTTTCGCCGGACGGCCGCTGGCTGGCCTATGAATCCGACAGGTCGCTGAGATTCGAGATTTACGTCACGCCCTTTCCTGACGTGAAGGGGGGGACATGGCCGATCTCGACGGCCGGTGGCACACGGCCGCTGTGGGCGTCAAACGGCAAGGAGCTGTTCTTCGTGGCGCCCGACGGCGCGATGATGGCCGTGCGGGTCGATCCACGGGGGAGCGCATGGAGTGCGGGCAGCCCGATGAAGCTGTTCGAGGGGCCGTACGCGACCGGGGCCCCGGCAAGCGGCCGGAACTATGACCTGTCCGCGGACGGCAAGCGCTTCCTCATGGTCAAGCAGCCGCCAGGCAGTCAGGCCACCGCGCCACAAATCGTCATGGTGCAGCACTGGGTCGAGGAGCTGAAGCGGCTCGTGCCAGCCGCACGCTGACGCCGCCGTTCGCTTCAGCCCCGACGTCCAGGCCCTTCGTCAGCGATATCCCCGACCTGGTCGAGATCGAGCGCGTCGGAGCGGCCCAGGTCGTCACGCACATCGCTCACGAACCCACGCTCCCGCGAGTCTTCCGTTTGCGGCCCTGGCGCATCCTTCTCGTGCCACCCGAATTCCGTGCCCCAGCCAAACTCTGTCGCCCATCGTGTTCGCATGACATGTCCTCCTGCGATTCACGAGTCCTTGGACGGAATGTAACCCCGTTCGTCCTTCTCGTATACCCCCTTGCAGAGCTTGTAGAGCATCAGGACGGGGACCTCAACGGGTTCGAGGAATCCGCCGGCTATCAGCGGGCCGCTAGGGCTTTGGCGGGACGGGCGGAGGCAGTCCGGCGAGCACCGCATTCCTGATCGGCTTGATCGTCCGCAGATACGCGAAGATCGCCTTCAGGTCCTCGTCGGTCATGTTCTGGTAGACGTCCGACGGCATTGGCGGCATGACCGCCGTGCCATTGGGTTTCTTCCCCGTGCGCATCGTGGTGACGAAGCTCGCCTCGGTATACCGCGTCCCGATGCCGGTGGCCGGATCCGGCGTCAGGTTGGCCGCGATGCTGAAGCCCCACGGACCCGCCCATGCCGTGAGATCGGCAGACGCGTGCACCTCGGTCTTGGTGGGCGACGGCAGCTGCGTCGTGGACGGTCGCCCGGAGAGTGCGCGCGTGAGGTCGGGAGTCATGCCCTGGACTTTCGGCGAGTGGCAGTCGTGGCAACCGGTGATGGTCACGAGGTAGCGGCCGCGTTCAACCTGCGCGCCGCCGGCAGCCGGCTGAGCCTGCGCCGGCGAAGACATTCCGAGCAGCACCGCTGCGGCAAGGACAGCCGACGCTGACGACGCGCGGCGTGAACACAGGCGGGACAGATTGTTCATCTCGGGCACTCCATGATGGCGGCGGCCGTTTGCGCCGTTCGAGCCAGGAGTGTATCCGAAGTTGTCGCCCCCACCGTCGCGGCAGACTACTATTGCCGTCGATGACGCAGGCCAGGGGGCGACGATTCATGATCGCGGCAGCCCTGTGCGTCTCGACAATCGCGGTGGCCGGTCAGGGGCGTCCCGCTAACGGACCGCCGCAGACACCACCCCGTGGCGCCCCGCCGCCTCGTGCGCTCGCATCCGAGGTTCCGGCCGACGCGTCCTTTCAGCCACACAAGATCGCGGGGAATCTCTACTACGTCGGCACGCGAGGGCTCGCGGTGTATCTGCTGACGACGCCCGTTGGACACATTCTGATCAATGCCGTGTATCCGGCGTCGGTGCCGCTCGTGCGCGCCAGCGTCGAAGCGCTCGGCTTTCGCATGGCCGACATCGAACTGATGGTGAACAGTCACGCGCATCCGGATCATGTCAGCGGGAATGCCGATCTGAAGGCGCTCACGGGCGCGTCCGTCCTCGTCATGGACGACGACGTCGAGGTGATCAAGAGCGGTGGCCGGTCGGACTTTCACTACGCGAACCAGGAGAACTTCCCGCCGGGACCGGTGGATCGCATGCTGCACGACGGCGATCACGTGAGCCTGGGTGGCACGACGCTGACCGCCGTGAAGACGCCTGGCCATACCCGCGGCTGCACCACCTGGGCCTTCAGCGTCACCGACGCCGGGCGCAGCTACAACGTGGTCATCCTCTGCAGCATCAATTTCAACCCCGGATACCGGCTCGTCGACAACGAGGCATGGCCGGGGATTGCCGGCGGCTTTGCGCACACCTATCGGGCGGTGGCCGCGCTGCACCCCGACATCTGGCTGGCACCGCACACCTTCATGTTCGGACTCACCGACAAGTTCGCGCGGCTGCAGGCCGGTACCGGTTCGAACCCGTACGTCGATCCGGAGGGGTTTACGTCCTACGTGGCGGCGCGGCGCACGGAGTTTCTCGAGGAGTTCGCGCGGCAGATGCAGCGCTGACAGGCAGGACATGAAAACCCTTCGCACGCAAGTGGCGATCGTCGGGGCCGGCCCGGCCGGCCTGATGCTCGGACAGTTGCTGCATCTGGCAGGCATCGACTCGGTCATCGTCGAAGCCCGTACGCTCGAATATGTCATCGAGCGAGTGCGGGCGGGCGTCCTCGAACAGTCGTCCGTCGACCTGATGATCGAGGCGGGCGTCGGCGATCGGCTGCGGCGCGACGCCCTGTTCCATGACGGCGTCTACCTCAACGTCCTGGGTGAACGCCGTCGAATCGACATGGCGAGCCTGACCGGCGGCCGCCGCATCGCCGTCTATGGCCAGAACGAGGTCGTCAAGGATCTCGCGCAGGCACGCAAGGACAGTGGACGCCCCGTGCTGTTCGAGGTCGCCGACGCTCGCGCGCACGACATCGACTCGCCCCGGCCGAGGCTCCGGTTCACGAAAGACGGAGAAGCGCACGAGATCGCGTGCGAGTTCATTGCCGGCTGCGACGGGTTCCACGGCACCTGCCGTGGAACCATCCCTGGTGAATCCCTCCGCACCTACGAGAGGGTGTACCCGTTCGGGTGGCTCGGGATCCTGGCGAATGCGCCTCCGTCGAGTCCCGAGCTGGTATACAGCCTGCACGAACGCGGCTTTGCCCTGTTCAGCATGCGTTCGAGCTCGGTCACGCGGCTGTACCTGCAGTGCGCGCCCGACGAGAATCTGGCCGAGTGGCCCGATGAGCGGATCTGGGAGGAGTTGGTCGCTCGGCATCAGAACACGGACGGATGGACGCCAGCGACCGGGACCATCACGCAGCGGGGCGTCACCGAGATGCGCAGCTTCGTCGCCGAACCGATGCGATTCGGCCGCCTGTTCCTCGCCGGCGATGCGGCGCACATCGTCCCGCCGACCGGCGCGAAGGGGCTCAATCTGGCGCTCGCGGACGTGTGGCGGTTGTCGCGCGCGTTCACCGAGTACTTCCGCGCCGGACGGTCGGACCTTCTCGATCGCTATTCCGACGAGTGCCTGCGTCGTGTGTGGCGCGCCCAGTGGTTCGCCTGGTGGATGACCTCGATCCTGCACCGGGACGACGCGAGGAATTCGTTCGACTTCCGCCGTCAGGTCGCGGAGCTCCACGACGTGACGTCGTCGCGCGCCGCCATGACGACGTTCGCGGAGCACTACGTCGGGCCGCCGCTCGAGTGAGCGATACTCTGGCTGCGAGGGAATTCCTCGAGGGAGAGCACTGATGAAGCCGATGCTGGGGCCAACGCTGTTCGCCGCCGTACTCCTTGCGCTGTCGTCTGCCTCGGCGCAGGGCCCGAGCGCTCCGCCAGCGGCGCCCGCTCGCGCCAAGGTCGCGGTCAAGGCCATCCCGCGCCTGGCGGACGGCAAGCCGGACATGCAAGGGGTCTGGACCAATCAGACTTTTACGCCGCTCGAACGGCCGGCGCAGTTCAAGGACAAGGAGTTCTTCACCGCCGAAGAGGCGAACGCGTTCGCCAAGCGTGCGCTCGACGACGTCAAGGACGTGCCGCGGGGTGAGGAGGTCAAGAGCGACGCCGACATCCATTACGACGACGGCATCTGGCTGCTCGAGGGCTACCAGAAGGGGGCGATGCTGCGGACGTCGATCATCACCGACCCGGTGGACGGACGCATCCCGCCGCTCAATGCCGAAGGCCAGAAGCGCACTCAGGCCCGCGCGGCCGCCCGGAAGCTGATCGGGCCGTTCGACAGCGCGCAGGCACGCGGCCTCTCGGAACGCTGCATCTACTGGGCGCACGAAGGCCCGCCGATCCTGCCCACCGGCTACAACTCCAATCTGCAGATCGTGCAGGCGCCGCAGCTGTTCGTCATCCAGCCGGAGATGATGCCGGTGGCCCGCGTCGTGCCGCTCGACGGCCGTGCGCGGCTGGGGTCAGCCGTGCGGGGCTACCGCGGCGACTCGCGGGGGCGGTGGGAGGGCGACACGATGGTCATCGAGACCGCGAACTACAGCGAGAAGACGGCGTGGCGCGGGTCCTCGGAGAACCTGACGGTGGTCGAGCGACTCACGATGACGAGTCCCACGACCATCCGGTATCAGTTCACGGTCGAGGACACATCGACGTGGACGCGCCCGTGGAGCGGCGAGTACGAGATGACGCGCATCGAGGGTCCGCTGTTCGAGTACGCGTGCCACGAGGGCAATTACCAGCTGCCGTCGATTCTGAAAGGCGCGCGGAAGGCAGACGAAGCCGCCGCACGGCAGAAGCCCTAGCCCAGCCGGCGACGGCGTCAGTGCGAAATCGCCGCATCGCACGTTTCTTCTTCCAGCAAACCGTTGGGTGTCCTGATGAGGGTTTGCGCTGGAGGTATGGGCGATGGCAGATCGAGCAACGAGTTCACCAATCCTGCGCTTCGATGCCGCGTTGCTGAAGAAGGATCTCGCCAAGGCTCGAGACAACCTCTCGGCCGTCGTGCTCCGGGGCGAGCATCTCTGGCTCGGTGGTGACGAGGGGACGTCCATAGACCGGATGACTCGCGACGGAAGCGGGAACTTCGGCAGCCACACCCGGTTCGAGCTCAAAGACCTGCTCACGCTTCCCGCTCCTGCGAAGGAAGAGATCGACATCGAGGGCCTCGATGTCGACGATGGCTACCTGTGGCTGGTCGGTTCGCACAGTGCCAAGCGAAAAAAGGCAGACAGTGAGAAGTCGCTCGCAGACAACCTGGACCGCATCGGCAAGGTGGAGATGGAGGGCAATCGCTTCACGCTGGCGCGAGTGCCGTTGAACACGAGCGCTGAACCGGTCGCCAGGCACGAGTCGCGCACCGCGGCGCGCCTCGAGGGAGATGCTGATGGCAACCTGTTGACGGCGGCGTTGAGGGACGATCGTCACTTTGGGCGCTTTGTTCCGAGGCGCGCCAGCGGCCAGTCGATCGACGGGATTCCCAGCAAAGACAACGGGTTCGACGTCGAAGGGCTGGCCGTGTCGGGCAATCGCGTGTTCGTGGGCCTGCGGGGTCCCGTTCTTCGCGGCTGGGCCGCGGTCATCGAGTTGCGCGTCACCGCTGCATCCGACACCGTCTTGTCGCTTGAGCCGCTCGGAGTCGCGGGTGCGCCATATCTGAAGCACTTTCTGCAGCTCGACGGGCTCGGCGTCCGCGAGTTGTCGATCCACGGCAAAGATCTCTTGATCCTCGCCGGTCCCTCGATGGACCTGGACGGCCCGGTGTTCCTCTATCGCTGGAAGAATGGGCTCGAGGCCGGGGCGGACTCGATGACGTGGCGCCAGGATCTCATCAAGGTCGTCACGGTGCCGTTCGCGGAAACGAAGGACCACGCCGAAGGACTCACCATCGTCACCCGCGCCCCGCTCTCGGTCCTCATCTCCTACGACTCGCCGCAACCGTTGCGTCTCGATGGCGCCGATGGCAGCGGCGTCAAGGCCGACATCTTCGACGTGCCGCTGTGATCGCGGTGGCGATCGCCGCTCAGTCACCGCGCAGCACGACGATCGGGTCGACGTTGGCGGCGCGACGGGCAGGAACGATGGACGCCAGCAGTGCGACCAGTGTGAGAATCGTCGTGGCGAGGAGGAGCAGCGACGGATCTCGCGGCTGCACGTCGTAGAGCACCGCGCTCAGGAGCGGTGCCAGCGCGGTGGTCCCGGCGAGGCCGATCGCCACGCCGAGCGACGTCACCAACAACCCCTGGCCAAGCACTGCCCGGAGGAGCCTCGACGATGACGCGCCAAGCGCTGCGCGAATGCCGATTTCCCGCCGGCGCAACGTGACCGAATAGGCCAGCACACCATACATACCGATCGCGGCGAGCGCGACGGCGACGGCTGAGAAGGTACTCATCAGCACGGTCTGCATGCTGCTGCTGGCCGCGGACGTGGACTTGAGCCGTTCCAGCGTGCGGACGTCCAGCACGGCCTGGCTCTTGTTGATGTCGAACAAGGTCTTCCGGATGGCCCGTTCCAGGCCGTCGGGCGCGACCGTGGCGCGCACGACCAGGTTGGCGAAGTACACGGGACTCTGCTCGTACGAGGCGTACACCACGCTGCTGGTGTCGTCGTTCAGAGCGTCGATCTTCTCGTTGGCCACGACGCCGACAATCTCCCAGGAGATGTCGGGGCCCCGCCGGGTCTTGCCGGGGAGGATTTCGGGATTCAGGATGTGCTGGCCGACGGGGTCTTCGCGGGGGAAGTAGCGATTGGCCAGCCGCTCGTTGATCACGATGGCGGGAACGCCGCCGCCGATGTCCCGCGCGTCGAGGAATCGCCCGCGCCTGAGCGTCAACCTCAGTGCGGCGAAGTAGCTGGGCGTCACGACCTTGAAGAACCCGCCGCCGCGGTTGGCCCGATCGACCGCCGGCCGGTGCTCCACCTGCATGGAGAGCCCGTAGAGGCAACAGGCCGTCAGCGGCAGCGCGTTCGTCACCGCCGTGTGCTGAACGCCGGGAATGGCGTCGATCGAGGCCTCGATGGTGCGCAGGTAGGTCTTGAACTCCTCTGGGCTGGCATAGTGGCTGCCGGGAGGAAAGCCCGGCACGGGCAGGCTCATGGTGAGGACGTTCTGTGTCTCAAACCCGGTGTTCACGTTGATCAGCCCGACGAAGCTTCGGATCAACAGCGCCGACCCGCAGAGCAGGATGAACGCCACGGCCACCTCGCCGACGACCAGCGCATCCAGCAGCTGGCGTCTCGCGGCGCTCGGTGTCGCCCCACGTTCACGCATGGCGCCGGCCAGGTGCAGGCTGCTGGCGCGGAGGGCCGGGGTCAGCCCGAACAGGATGCCGGTGACGAGCGACACGGCCACAGCGAACGCTACGACGCGCGCATCGAGCTGGACGACGGCCTCGCTCGGAAACATGTCGCGAGGCACGGCGTTGGTCAGCCACGTGATCGCGGCGTAGGCGCCGGTGATGCCGAGCAGACATCCCGTGCTGGTGAGCAGCGTCTGCTCGATGAACAGCTGCTGGACGAGGCGGCGCCGACTGGCGCCGAGCGCGGCGCGCACGGCCACTTCAGGCTGTCTGGTGACCGCGCGGACGAGCACGAGGCTCGCAAGATTCGAACAGCAGATCAGCACCAGTCCCGCCACCGCCGCCGCCAGTGCGAGCAGCGACGTCCGGAGTTGTGGGCCGACGATCGAGTCGGCGTACCGCTCCACGATCACGCTCCACGCCCGGTTGGAGGCCGGATTGTCGGCGGCGATGCGCCGCCCGATGGCCTCCATCTGGGCGCGAGCCTGCTGCAGGGAGACTCCCGGTTTGAGGCGCGCGAACGACGCGTTGAGCCAGCGGTAATCCCAGTTCAACTGCACCGGCCTGAACGCGAGCGGCTGCCAGATCTGGGCGGCCCCGCGATCGAACGCGCTGTCCCCCGGCATGACGCCGATCACCGTGTACGGTTCGGCATCGAGGCTGATCGTCGTGCCGACAATCCGCGGATCGGATCCGAACTGCCGCCGCCAGAGCGCATCGCTCAGGACGACGACGTGCTCCTTCCCGGGCGTGCTCTCCTCGTCGGCAAACGTCCGCCCCAGAGACGCCTGGACGCCGAACACATCGAAATAGCTGGCGGTGACACGCCCGACGCGAAGTGGAACGGCGTCAGTCGACCCGGTCATCGTGACCAGGCCGGCCTGCTGCGCCGCCATCTGTTCGAACACGGTATTGTTCGCTTGCCAGTCCAGATACGCGGGCGTCGAGATCCACGAGGTGACGCCGGTGGGGCGCCGTTCGAGCATCCGGACGATGCGGTCGGCGTTCTCGTACGGCAAGGGTTTCAGGAGGACGGCATCGACGAAGCTGAAGATGGTCGTGGCGGACGCGATCCCGATCGCCACGATCAACAGCGCCACGAGCGAGAAACCCGGATTGCGGGCCAGCCCGCGACATCCGTATCGAAGGTCCTGCCAGATCGTGTCGAGCATCGGAGTCCTCAGGTGTCCGGGACATCGCGATCTCGTCGCACAGAGCATGCCACGCCGCAATCCTGCAAAGCGCGCAGGAAGGGGCGAGTGTGAAGAGCACCGCGTGCGGAGTCTGTTCGATCGTGGGACAGGAACGTCCGGCGGCGCACGCGTTACGCCGCGGCGTCGCGCCGCCGTCGCGGGTCACCGGTCCGCGCGGGCGCGGCGGTGAGGCGGATATCGGCGAGCTGAAAGCCGTGCCGCTCTGCCCAGGCGAGCGTCCGGCGAACACCGTCCTCGGTGACCGGTCCTACCGACCCGTTCGACCGCACGCCCTCGAGCCCCATGAGCAGCGTCTCGGACATGCAGGCCAGCGCGTGCCCGCGCGGCAGCGCGATGCCCCCGATGGCGAAGTCGTCGTTGGACGGCAGCCGGACGATCCCTCCACGAATGACCAGGACGTCGGGCCTGTCGCGGCGGACCTGGTCGGACACGTCGTTCGGCAGGGAAATGTCGCAGATCGCCACGGGGCCGTCGGCGAGGTGTCGGGGGTAGATGAGCGGCTCGGGTACGTTCGAGGCGGCGACGATGAGCTGGCAGTTCGAGATCGCGGCAATGTCTTCGGCGACGCTGACGCGCACCTGCGGCGCCACCGCGCGCAGCCGCGCCAGAAGCGGCCGGATCTTCGGGGAGGCGACGCTGCGGACCACCAGCACGAGCTCGCGGACGCTCGGCGCGATCATCGTGGCGTAGGTGCTGGCGATGTTGCCGGTGGCCCCGACGACGGCGAGGCGTGCGCCGGCCATGTCGATGCCGAGTTGGGCCGCGGCCTGACGAACCGCCAGAATTCCCATGCCGGTCGTCAGCGAGTTTCCCGTGGTCACGCCGATGCCGCCGGTCCGAACGCGGCGGCAGTTGGCGCTGATGATCGACGTGTAGCCACCGAAGCCGACGACCTGATTCCCGCGATCGCGCGCGAGCGCCACGGCCGACTCGAGCTTCTGCAGGATCCAGTCGCGGTCGGGCCCCTCCAGCGCCCGTGCAATCTGGCGCGAGGTGAGCGTCAAGCCGATGAAGCTCAGATGGACGGCCGCCCCTGCGGGTGAGTGCACGTCGAGTTCGTCGAAGATGCACGGCTCAATCAGGCGGCTGCTGTCTTCCAGATATGCTTCCAGCGCCTGCGGCTCGAGGCTGGCCAGCGACGGCTCGAGCTGCGTGATGTCGTCAGCCGCCAGGAGATGACCGATGAACGCGACCCGCTCCGCGGTCCGCGGACGCTCGGTCTTCCACGCGCGCGGCCGCTGGCTGTAGTCGGCGATCGCACCGGTCGGCGCGAAGCGAAACGCCGTGAGGTGCGCGAGATCTCGGGAAGCGATGGCCCGGCAGAGCGCTTCGATCCCATCCGCCGTGCGCTGGATCTCGTCGTCGGTCACGTAGGCGGACGGTTCCAGGCGCAGTGTGAAGGGCTGTGTCAGCGTCGGCGCCAGCCGGATGGCGTGCACGTTGAGCATGTAGGCGGCGGCCGTGTATCCCAGATGCCCCTGCTGCGACAGCATCCGCAGGATGTGCGAGTTGGCGTCGGATTGGTCGCGGAGCTGGATGCCGATCATCATGCCCCTGCCGCGCACCTCCTCGACGACGTGCGGGTAGCGCGCCCGCACAGTCTCCAGCGCGTCGATCATGCGTTGGCCGCCCTCGGCGCAACGGCGCATGACGTCGTCCTCGTCGAGCAGGTGGAGCGCCTTCAGGGCGATGCCGCAGCTGAAGTCGTCCTCGGCAAAGGTGGACGTGTGATGGAGCGAGAATTCCCCGACGAACCGCCGGCGCTTGACCAGCAGTGCGCCGATCTTCGCCAGCCCGCCCCCGAGCGACTTGCCGAGGCAGATGTAGTCGGGCTCGAGCCCCAGTGCCTCGGACGCGAGAAACGTGCCCGTTCGTCCCATGCCGGTCTGGATTTCGTCCGCGACGATCGGGATGTCGTGCCTGGCGCACACCTCGCGCAGGCGTGCGGCGAAGTCGGCCGGAAGCGGCTTGATGCCGCCTTCGCCGGCAATCGGCTCGAGGAAGACCGCGGCGACCTCGTCGGCGTTCGCACACGCCGCGTCCAGGTCCGCCGGATCGAGCGGATCGAGAAACCGCACCTGCGGGCCCATCGTCTCGTACGGGTGCCGGTAGGACCAGGTGAACTGGATCGAGCCGAGCGTCTTCCCGTGGAAGCCGCCCTTGATTGCCCAGAACACCGGGCGGCGGCGCTCGAGGTGCACGTGCTTGATCGCGGCTTCGATGGTCTCGGTCCCGGAGTTGGTGAACGTCACCACGTAATCGCCCAGGCGACGGCACAACGCCTCGGCCAGGCGGGCGGCACCGTCGCGGCACGACGCCTGCGCATGGATCGGCACCTGTGCGTCGAGAAGACGCCGCGCTTCGGTGACCAGTTCCGGGTGATAGTGGCCGAACAGGTTCGCGCCGTAGCCGCCGAGCATGTCCAGGACACGGACGAGAACGCCGCCGCGCCGGTAGTACATGTAGTCGCCGGCTGCCGTGACATACGTTGCGTCGAGTCCCAGCGCCTCGAGCAGCGGAACCATCGCGGGCCGGCAGAAGTGTCCGTAGCTGTTCATCGATCCCTCGGGTGTGCCCCGTCCACCGCGGCGACAAGTTCTGACGGTGTTGGCCGCGTCAGTAAGGTCAACGATGCGCGGCTGGGAGTTGAACCTGATCAGGCTGGGACGCCGTGGGCGGCGGCGAACGGACAGGAATGTCCTGAGGGAGTCGCGCTGGACGCTGGTCTGGATGGCACCGGCCGTTGCTGCCGCAGCGTGGCCCGCACGCCGTGCCGTGGCAGCATGTCGAGGATGCACTCGACCTCCTCGCGATGTCCCGGCACGAGCGCCAGCCGGAAGCGCTGCACGACCATGGTCATGATCAGCAGCATCTCCATCGTGGCCATGTCGGCGCCCATGCACAGACGCGGGCCGCCGCCGAACGGGAAGTAGGCGTGGCGCGGCCGCTCCTTGCACCGCGCGGGCTCGAAGCGGTCGGGGTCGAAGGCCTCGGGGTTCTCCCAGAATTCCGGATGCCGGTGTGTGAGGTAGGGGCTGAGCAGGATGGTGGAACCGGCCGGAATACGGCAGGAGCCGATGCGGTCGTCGGACTTGGCGTCACGCGGAATGACCCAGACGGGCGGGTACAGGCGCATCGCTTCCTGCAGCACCATGTTCGCGTAGGGGAGGCGCGGCAGATCGGCCGCGACCGGCACGCGATCGCCAACGACCTCGCACACTTCGTCGTAGAGCCGCCGCTCGACCTCTGGATGCAACGAGACGAGGTACCACACCCAGGCGAGCGCCTCGCCGACGGTGTCGTGCCCCTGCTGCAGCATGCCGAGAATCTCCTCGTGGAGCTGCCGGTCGGTCATCGGCGATCCGCTCTCCGGATCGCGCGCGTCGATCAGCATCTTGAGAAAGCCGGGCGCCTCGCCGCCCGCGTCGCGCGTGCGGCGCAGAATGCCGTCGATGTAGCCGTGCAGGACGCGCATGGCGCGGTTGAAGCGGCGGTTGCTCGGCGTGGGCACCCACAGGGGCAGGGGCGCCAGTGCCGCCACGCGTGTCTTGAGCACGGCCAGGGCCGTCTGGGCCGCGCGGCTCATCTCGGGCACGTCGGCCCACATGTCGAGGCCGAAGAGCACGTCGCCAATGACGACCAGGGCCAGCCGGGTCATCTCGTCGTAGATTCGTAGCTCGCCACCGCTCGAGGCGACCGTGTTCCAGCGCTCCAGCATCTCGCTGGTGTGTGTCGTGACGATCGGGGCGAAGCCGACGGTCCGCTCGCGCTTGAACGACGGTTGCACGCGGTGCCGCTGCCGGCGCCAGGTGTCGCCGTCGGCGACGAGCAGGCTGTCGCCCCAATACGGCTTGATCCGATCGAACACCCAGCCCTTGCAATAGTTCTGGTGGTTGTCCTGCAGGACGTGCTTCACGTCCGCGGGATGGGTCACGAGAAACGTGCGGCCGGGCAGATCGAGACGCACGACGCGGCCGAGGCGCGCCGCGTCGGTGACCAGCTTCACCGGGTCCCGCCGCCACTGCCGCAGATGGCTGGCGAGCAGCGCGTGGCCCGGCGGGCGGGGCGGTCGTTCGTCGAGACTGGCAGGGGCAGACATTGCCATCAGCGGCCGACCGAGGCGGGCGACATCACCCGTTCGTCGACGGCGACGTTGAGTTGATAGCGTGACCAGACGATGTCGGTCATGGTTTCCGTCGCGTGGTCGGTCATCACCGAACGGGTGGGTTGCCACGTCGCGCCCTGACGCACGTAGCCGCTGTGGATCAGCGTCTTGCGGGGGCGGTCGCGACCGGCCTCGTAGTATTCGACCTGGCTGAGGCGATACTGATCGTCGTAGTAGGCCTTCAGCAGCGAGTAGCTGGAGAAGCGATTGCGGGGTTTCGCCTCCACGACGACGCAGGTGCCGGCGGCACACGGGGCCTGGCCCGCGCGGACGTAGTCGTAATCGTCCACCTGCCACTTCAGGATGTCTTCGTAGGAGAACGTGCTGCTCACGAAGGCCGCCTGCCGGCCCCGATCGGCGATGCGCTGGGCCCGGTGCGTGCGCGGCGTGACCAGCCACTGCTGGTCGGCACCCGTCTCGCTCGACCACGACAGCAGTTGCGTGTCCTTGAGCGCCGTCGGCGCGGCAATGACGATACGGGCCTGGTCGTAGGCGTCGGGCGCCTCGCGCTCGATGAGTTCGACGTTGAAGGTCCGCCCGCCGATGGTCTCGCTGCCGCGCGATAGCGTCATCTCGCCGGCCACGGTGAGGGTCTTGTAGCCGAACAGCACCTGCTGCGATTTCTCGACGATGGCGCGACCGGAAGCGGCGCTCGTCTGCGCGCTAGCCCGCGTGCACGGCGTCAGCGCCAGGCACGGAGCCAGGAACGGTACCAGGAACAGTCGTATCTGCATGATGAAGTGCCTTTGCCTTGTCTGCGATCAGGAGCAGGAGGAAGGGGAGAACCAGCACGTCGCAGGCCATCGCCAGAACCAGGCCGATGGCCGTGAGCCCTCCAAACGTGCGCATGGGGGTGAACGACGACAACAGGAGCACGCTGAAGCCGAGGACGATGACGACACACGTGGCGACCATCGTCGGTCCGCTGTGGCGCATCGTCACGGCCAGGTCACTCACCGCGTCTTCGCCCCGCTCGAGATAGCTGTGGACGAAGAAGCTCGTGTCGTCGACGGCGATGCCGAGCGAAATGCCCATGATGAACACCGTCGCCATGTCGATCGGATACCCGGTCGCGCCGAGCGCGGCGCCGATGACGGCCACGGGCAGCACGTTGACGAACATGGCGGCGAACGCCAGCCGCCAACTGCGCAACGAGAGGAAGAAGGTGATGAAGCACATCAGCGACATCGCGGCCGTGCTCGCGATCTGGCCGCGCGAGATCGCGTTGTCCATGTTGGCCCACAGCACCGTGACGCCGGAGATGTCCGCGGACACGGCGGGCATCGCACCGAAGTGCCGGGCAAGAATCGCCGGGATCGTGTGCCGCGTCAGCTCATCGAGGGCGGAGTTGTCGAGATAGGGGAAGAAGACGACGAGGCGATAGGCCGAGAGGCCGTCGTGCACGTAGCTGCCAATCTCGGTGTTGCCGCCCGACAGCGCGAAGATGTAGGCGTCGGTGACCGCGGCATCGTCCTCGGCGAAGCGTGCCAGCGGGCGGTCCCCGGCGAGCGCGGGCGCGACCTCGGCGAAAATCGCGGCCGGTCCGATGACCTTCGACACTTCCTTCAGCCCCTCGATCTCCGCCGTGGCGTTGATGAGGGCGGTGTTCATGGACGCATCGACCGACCCGCTGGCGTCGTGCCGGCGGATGACGACGCTCAGTTGGGCGCTCGGCAGCTGCGCCGCGTCGAACCGCTCGTAGTCGACGCGCAGCCGCTCCGTGGGCGCGATCATGTGCAAGTAGGTCGAGTCGTAGCGCACCTGGGTGACGAGCCACACCGCGGCGATCGACACGGCCGCCATCGGCACGATGACGCGGTAGCGGACGCGCTGCAGCCGGGCGAACGTCGCGGCGAGCGCCGCCAGGGCGCCCCCGAGCCAGTGTTCGCCGCCGTAGAGCGGTTGTCCGCTTGCGAGCTCGTCCATGGCACCGAGCCAGCGCAGGAAGAGTGGCATGACGAACAGCACGTGGACACCGGAGACCAGCTCGCCGACGGCGCCGAAGAGCGCCATCTCCTGTACAGGCGCCACGGGAATCACGGCGAGCAGGCCAAAGCCGAGGGCCGTCGTGATGTGGGACACCAGCGCCGGACGCGCGAGCTGCGTCCGTGCATCACGTGGCACGTCCGCGGCGGTGCCACGCCCCTCCCGCAGCCATGTGGCGATCCAGCCCACGACGTGAAGGCTCGACGCGATGCCAAGAGTGAAGAAGAGGCCGGGCAACGCAATGGTGACCATCGTGAACGGACGCCCGGCGAGCAGCATCGCCGCCACCAGGGCGGCGGTTGTGAGCCCCACGGGCACCAGCACCGCCAGCGCCGTGCGCCAGCGGAATCGCAGCATAGCGAAGAGCATCAGCGAGGCCACGACGACGGTGCCTGGCACCAGCACGATGAAATCGCGCCATGACAGGCGGTTCAGGTCGGCGTTGAGGACCGCGGTGCCGGCCACGGCGGAGGCCGCCACCGCCGGATGCGTATCGAGCACGCGCCGGACATCGGCGACCAGTTGCTGGCGCACGGTTCCCGGCGTCGATGGCCCCGTATGCTCCTTGATCAGCAGGGAGAAGGATGCCGGGGACTTCGGGTGCACGAGCAGGTTGCCCGCAACCGGATGCCGGAGCAGCCGCTCCCGCAGGTCCGGCCAGCTGGTGTCCGCGTCCAGGCTCGCGAAGAAGAGGCCCTGCGCGTCCTCTTGCAGAACCTCGAGGCTCGTCGGCGAGACCACGCGGGTGACGCCGTCGAGTCGCTCGAGCTCCGCGGTCAACGTGCGCGAGACGTCGGCGGCATGGTCCACCTGATCGGCGCGCATCCAGACGGTGGCGAGCATCCAGGTGTCCGCGCCGAACAGCCGCCGTTCGACGTTCAGCGTCTCGACGGCTGGATCCGATCGGTCGAACCAGATGTCGATGGCGTTGTTGACGACGGCACGGCCGTCATACAGATGGACGAGCAGCAGCGACGCGAGCACGAGATCGAGCGCGATGACCGCGTACGGCAGCCACGCGCTGGCGCCTCGCATGATGTGACGCACGGTGCCCTTGGTCATCGCGATACCTCGATGCGGACGTAGCTGTAGAGTTCGAGGTCGTTCTTCCAGATCGCAAGAACGCTCGGCGTCCTGCTCCCCGTGAAGGCGGTGAGCCGAAATCCCAGGTTGACCGTCGGCGACTCGGCGAGCGCTTTCTCGGCCGACGCCATCACCCCGTGCCCGCGGAACGCCCAGTCGTAGAGATAGGCGACGTCGATCTGCGTCGCCAGGCGGTCGGTGGTCGCCACCCGCATGCCGGCGCGGAGCGATGACGAGAACGGGATGTCGGCCGCGGTCCCGCGGCTGTCGGCTGCAAACTCGACCCGCGGAATCAGGTTGTACGCGCCGTCGAACGCGCCGAGCCGCTGGTATTCCGCAGCCGCCGACATCGCCCCGTAGGTTCGTGCACGCCCCAGGACGTCGACGCCGCCGCGGCGGAGAAAGCCCTCGGAGAGGAACCGCCAATCCGCTCGCGTCGTCTCGACGTCTCCGCCGATCTGCAGGACCTCGTTGTAGATCGCGTCGACGCTGTCGAGCGCGGCGCTGGACGTGAATTGGGGGACGAACGTCGGCCTGCGGCTGCGGCCGGTGAAGACGTGCGCGCTCCAATCCACGTCGAGCTTGCTGGCGGACACCCGTACGGCGACCGACTGGTCGCCCATGGCGCCGTGCGGTGCGACGTCTCGAGACGGCACGCCGAAGCCGAAGCGGCCATCGCTCTCAGGCAGCGGCTGCCGGCGTGCTCCCGCCATCGCGTACACGTCGATCGAGACACCGTCGAGGAATGCGGTGGCGCGAAGCGTGGGCTGGCTCAGCCGCCGCTCGGGAGCCACCAGCCCGAAGGCGGTGTTGACGGGTCCCAGGGCGTCGAGCGTGGAGTTGGGAAAGCGGCCCCATTGCTCCCGCAGCAGGCCGGCCGCAATCTCCATCGTTGGGGTGCGCCAGACGAGCGCGGCCTCGCCATCGATGACGGCGCGGCGAATGTGAGAGCCGTAGATCGTCAGGTCGCCGTGCAGCTCCATGCCCTTCCCGAGCGCACGGCGCCCCTCGACCGACGACCAGCCGCGAAGATCGGCATCGGTCGAAACCCGGCCGCCGGTTCCCTCGCGGGGATACCACGCGCTCTGCAGCTCGGACGACACCGTGAGTTGCCCGGCGAGGCTGGCAGCAGGCATCGCCGGCGGAAGCAGCAGCGTCAGGGCCAGCGGGAGAGTCCCCCGCAGGCGGTGGCGGCGTTGTTCGTTCATGCGGCGAGACCGGCCTGTGCACGCGCCGCTGGCGGCTGGCTTTCGATCAGGCTCGTATCGGACCCGAAGCGCAGGCGGCTCCTGACGAGCCGGGGGTCATGCGGATCGAGGCCGCACGTGTGCACGTTCGGCACCACGACCGGGTTCGCGGGATCGGAGCCGAGGGCCCTGTCGACCAGCTGCCCGCCGGGACTGACCGTGAACCAGTGGTGATGATCGACGAAGTGGTGCCGGGCGTGACGGCGGGTGATGTAGCGGGTGAGCCGCCCTTTGGACATGCGCACATGGCTGGTCAGGTGCAGCCACTCGAACACGAGGTAGGCGCAGACGCTGCCGCCCAGGATGGCAATCACGGCATCGATCGCCGGCAGCACGAGCGAGAGTCCGGCGATCGTGAGGGCCGTGACCGGAAGCGCGAACCACACCGGCGTGAACAGCAGGTGCCGGCTGCGCACCTGGTCGTGATGTCCGTAGTGCAGGCGATAGAGCAGGTCGAACAGCAACTGATGCCTCGGGGCCGGCGCATGAAAGACGAAGCGGTGAATCAGGTGTTCCTCGAGCAGATAGAGGCCCCACCCCAGCAGGAAGAGCCACACCACGGGCCGGTCGCTACGAAGGGCGGTGAGAAGGAGGCCAGCGGCGCCAATCGCGCCCATGACCCGGATTCCCGGATCGGCGGCATAGAGTCGTAGAACTGTCCTGGTGTCGGTCATCGCTGCGAACGCTCTCGTCGGTATAACGGCCGTTCGCGGGACGCCGAACGCGCCTCCTGGGCAGTGCTAGACTGCGCGCCATGATTCGGTCGTTCCCCTTGGCCCCTCTGGCGCTCATCGCATGTCTTGTTCAGGCGGCGTGCTCGCCGGCACCGCCGGCGGAGCCGGCTGTCACGGCGACGCTCGAAGCCTTCTACGCCGCGATGAAAACCGGCGACACCGCCGCCGCGATGCAGCAGATTGCGCCGGATGCCGTCTTCGTGGAATCAGGACGGCTCGAAACCCGCGCCGAGTACGAGGCCAACCACCTGCCGGCCGACATCGGGTTTGAAAAGCAGGTGAACGGTACGCGTGGACCGATGCAGGTGAAGATCGAAGGCGATACGGCGTGGGTGATTGCCACCACGGAGTACGACGGGACCTTCGATGCGCGTCCCGTAAACTTCGTGAGCGCGCAGCTGGCCGTCCTCACACGCGGTGACGGCAACTGGCGCATTCGATCGATTCACTGGTCTTCACGTCAACGCTGACGACGCGGGCGTCGAGACACGCGCGTCAGACGATCAGGCGCAGATCTCATTCGGATTCGCACTAAGATCCGAACGCATGAGCTACGCAATCGACGAGCGCAACCCCGAACGGCAGCAGCTTCTGGCCCGCGTTCTCGAGCCGTTCACCCGGGAGGTGCTCGCGCGCGTGCCTCGCATCGCCAACGCGAGATGCCTCGACCTGGGTTGCGGACAAGGCAACACCACCCGCTTTCTGTCCGAGACGCTCGGCGCGGCCGAGTGCATCGGCGTGGAATTCGACCCCGCGCTGGTCGAATACGCCTCGATGCAGCCCAACCCCGCGGGCGTGAGCTTTCAACACGGCGACGTCACGCAGCTGCCGTTCCTCGATGCCTCGTTCGACGTCGTGTTCTGCCGCTATCTGCTGGTGCACCTGGTCGATCCGATGAAGGGCGTGCGCGAGATGATGCGGGTGGTTCGTCCGGGCGGATACGCCATTGCGTTCGAGCCCGACCTCGTCGCCGAATTCAGCGATCCCGAGTCGAACGCGCTGCCGTGATCAACCGGGTGTGGAACGGCCTGTTTCCCAGTCCGAACAGTGGCCGCAAACTCGTCCACTACTTCCGTGGGGCCGGCGCATCGCGGATCGAAGGCGGCGCGCTGTTGCACCTCGAACACGATGCGGCCGTCCTGAAGCGCACGTATCGGTTGAGCGCCGAAGCCACCGGTCCGCTTGCGCAGGCGAGAGGCATCCTGACCGAGTTCGAAGTGCGCGAGATGATCGATGGACTCGCCCGCCTCGAAGAGGATGCCTCGAGCGTGCTCGTGAAGTTTCCTGATATGTGGGCGATCGCCCAGCGATAGGCGGGCTCCCGCCGCCCCGGCCGGAACCCGGCCGTCTGGACCCTGTCGATTCCGCCTGGCGCGGTTCGACGTGGGAGTAGACCCAGGGCCACGATCCTTCACAAGGAGCCGGTATGCGGACACTGATTGTGCACGAGTTCATGAGCCTCGATGGCGTGGTGCAGGCGCCCGGAGGGCCGGACGAAGATCGCGATGGCGGCTTCACCCATGGGGGCTGGACCGGCCCCTACTGGCACGACGACATGGGGACCGCCTTTTTTCAGGCGATGCAGAGCGTCGATGCGTTCCTCCTCGGCCGACGCACGTATGAGATCCATGCCGGGGCGTTCGAGCCGATGCCGGCCGGCGATCCGTTCGGGGACCTCATGAACGCGCCGAAGAAGTACGTCGTGTCACGGACGTTGGCGGCGCCGATCTGGCGCGACACGACGATCATCCGGGACGACGTCGTGGAGGCGGTCCGGTCGCTCAAGGCCCAGCCGGGCAAGGACATTCTGACGGACGGGAGCAGCCAGCTGGTGCAGACGTTGCTCGAGCACGATCTCGTCGACGAGCTCCAGGTGACGCTGTACCCGGTCTCGCTCGGTGGCGGGAAACGGATTCTGCCCGCCGGCGTGCGCCGGAACTTTCAGCTCACGTCCGCCACGCCGTATCCCACCGGCGTCGTCGGCCTGAAATACGCGCGCCAGGCGAGCTGACGTGACCGGTCGGTGGACGAGGCGTCAGAAGGCCAGGCGCAGACCGAACTGCATTTCGCGCGGTGCCTTGGCGCTGAAGATCCGGCCGACGTTCGGGTTGCCGAAGATGCGGTTCGGCAGGTCGAAGTTTGCCCGATTGAACACGTTGAACACTTCCCAGCGGAACTCCAGCTGCCGCGTGCCGCCGAGCATCCACGTCTTGGCCAGCCCGGCGTCGAGCGAGGCGTAGCCCGGGCCGATCACGCTGTTGCGCCGTGCCGTGCCGAACGTAAACGGGGCCGGCAGCGAGAACGCCGACGTGTCGAACCAGCGTTCCGGCGTCCGCTGGCCGTCGGGCAGGTTCGGGTCGCGGTTCTGATCGGGGCGTTGCGCAGGGCCGGCGCCGATGTTGGCCTGGTCGACCGCGAGGTTGACGGTGAAGGGCGCTCCCGATTGAGCGACAAGAATCGCATTCGCGCGCCAGCCGTTCAGCACGGCGCTGGCGAGACCGCGCGCGCCTCGCGCCCGGGGAAGTTCGTAGGCGCCGCTGGCAAGGAACTGGTGGGTATGGTCGAAGCTGGAACGTGCCCACTCCCCGGATTCGTCGAAAATGTTTCGGACGTTCTGGGGCACGTTCGCCTCCGACTCGGTCGCGCCTGGGCTCGACGCGTCGTCCTTCGATTGGGAGAGCGTGTAGCTGACGTTGTAGGCGTGACGGTTCGCGAAGCGGCGTTCGACCTTGAACGTCAGCCCGTGGTAAATCGATTTACCGTCGAACCGGATGGCGTTGATGCGGCTCAATTGCGGAATCGGACGCCGCGGCTGAATCGGCCCCGGCCCCGGCTCCGGCACGTTGCGAATCGTTGCGTTATCGGCGCCCAGCGTCCACGTGCCCATGTAGAACACCTCGGCCATCGTCGCCGGCCGGACCTCGTATTGCAGTCCGCCGCTCCAGGTCTGGCTGAACTCGACGTTGTAGGGGTAGTCCATGATGGTCGGCGCCACCGTGCCGGTCGCGGTGCTGGTGAGAATGTCGCGCGTCTGGAGCGACGGCGTTCGCACGTCTGACGGAACATCGACCTGCTTCGTCTGGAAGAAGGGGAGATTCCGCGCAAACGCCGTCTGCACGCTGTAGGCCCACTGATTCAGAAAGACGCCGTAGCCGCCCCGAAGCACCGCTCTGGCGTCGGCCAACGACAGGGCGAAGCCGAGGCGCGGCGCCAAACGCACGGCGCTCGGATCGAGCAACCCTCGTCCCCATCCCGCCTCGCTCGACGTGACCGAGGGAATCGGGATCTGCGGCAGCAGGGCCGCGGCGCTGTCGTGGATGCGCCCGTTGTCGTCGCTGGCAATGACGTAGCGCCCGCCCGGCACAGAGAGGTCGACGGATGAGAGCCTGTTGTCGACGTCATACATGTGCTGATTGAGTTCGTAGCGCAGTCCCATGTTGAACGTGAGATTGCGGCTGGCGCGCCAATCGTCCTGCGCGTAGAGGTGCAGCCAGTTCGTGCGGCCGTTCTCGTCCCCGCGCCCGATGCCAGCCACCGCCGACGTCGGATAGCCGAGGAGAAAGTCCGCGAACGCGCTGCCGGAGAACTGACCGGTGTAGGTGAATGCGCCGCGCGCGTTGTCGGGCTGCTCGGGGCGCAATCGAAGATGGAAATAGTAGGCGCCGAACTTGAGGCGATGGGCGCCGCGGTCCACCGTGACGTTCTCGAACAGCTCGAACTGCCCGTTGTCGCGGGTCGTGAACACCGTCGGGTCGCCGAAGGTGCTATAGAGCCCGGCCGTCGAGACCTGCGGGAACCCCATGTCTCGCGGATCGCTGGTCACCCCGAGCAGGCCCACCTGGCTCGCAAAGGGGTTGCCGCGATTCTGGCTGATCTGCCCGCCCGACACCGACATCCAGCTGGCACGCACCTCGTTCACGACCGACCGCCCGAAGGTCCGCATGTGGCTGGCGACGCCGTTGCGCGTCCGCGTGCCGAGCGACCGTCCAAAGCCCGGAACCAGCGTTTCCTGCAGCGTGCTGGTGCCGAAGGGCTGCAGTTCGTCGGCATCGAACGTGCTGAAACGGACGAGCAGCTGGTCGGCCGGCGTCAGCCGGTGATCGAGCCGGACGCTGACCTGATTGAGATCGCGAACCTGCTCCTCGATCGCGAGCAGATTCTGCAGGTTTCCGGCGCTCGTCGGGAGCGGCACATGCGCCAGCAATTCCGCGGCAATGGGATCGATGCGGCCGGCCGGGATGCGATTGTCCGCGAACGGCGCGCACGTGCCGGTGGTCGGCGGGGTGAGCGGGTCGCAAATCGTGGTGAGGCCGCCGAAGTCGCCGCCGCGGACGGCTGCGGATGGAACCGAGAAGGTCCGCGTCTGCGATCGCCGCATGCGCTGCCCTTCGAAGCTGCCGAAGAAGAACGTGCGCCTGTGCACCAGTGGTCCGCCGACAGTACCGCCAAACTGATCCTGCCGCAGCGGCGGCGGGTCTTGCCCCGCAGGCTGGAAATAGTTCGGCGCATCGAAGGCCTCGTCACGGTGGAACTCGAACAGGCTGCCGCGAACCGTGTTCGACCCCGCCCGAGTGACGACGTTGATCAACGCCGACGCCTTGCCGCCGAACTCGGCGGCGTACATCGATTTCTGGATCTTGAACTCGTCGACGGAGTCGACTGAGGGATTGATCGCCAGATTGTTGAACAGTTCGTCGGTGACCTTGGCGCCGTCGAGGAGGTAGATGTTGTGGCCCGAGCGCTGGCCGCCGACATTGGGCAGCGGGCCGGCTTGTTGCAGCGCCTCGCCGCGGGTGCCGCCAGGCGGAATGACGACGCCGTCGCTCAACAGCGCCAACGAGAGGAGGCTGCGGCCGTTGAGCGGCAACTGCACGACTTCGCGGTTCTCGATGACGTCGCTGATTTCAGCGGACGTCGTTTGCAAAAGCGGCGCGCTGGCCTCGACCTGCACCGATTCCGTGAGGCTGGGCAGCCCGAGCGCGAACTCGACGGTGAGCGTGCGACCCACTTCGAGAATCACGGTCAGCCGCCCTGCCGCAAACACGCCGTCCAGGGAGGCCACCAGGTCCCAGCGACCAATACGAAGGGCGGGCAGGAAAAACCGGCCTTCGCGGTCCGCGAGGCGTGTCAGCGTCGTGCCGGTGTCCGTGTGCGTCGCGGTGATCGTGGCGTCTGGAACGGCGGCTCCCGTGACGTCGCGGACGACGCCGGCAATCTCGCCGGTGTTGATCTGCGCGGACGCACTTGCCGCGGACCAGGCGGCACTTAGCGCGAAGACGCCTGCGATGAAACAGAGCCGCAGACTCGACACGCTCCCGAGGATACCGTAGCACCGGCGTGTCGGCTCGGCAGATCGGTCAATGCGGTCTGACCGCGTCTCGACCGTGCTGCAGGAACGTGCGCTCGGCTGCGTTGGCGGTGCGCGCGATCGCCAAGTCGTACGCCGAAGCCGCCTCGGAGTAGCGACCCAGCCGCTTGAGGAGATCGGCCCGGATCGCGTGGAACAGACCGTACGGCTCGAGATCGAGCGGATCGATAATCGCCAGCGCCGCTTCGGCCCCCGCGATCTCGGCCACGGCGACGGCGCGGTTGAGCGCGACCACGGGGCTCGGCGCGATCGCCATGAGCTGGTCGTACAGCTGCAGGATTTGCCGCCAGTCGGTCGCCGCCGCGCTGGCGGCGTCGCTGTGCACGGCGTTGATCGCGGCCTGAATCTGGTACGGGCCTGGCCGATTCCTGCGGAGACACTCGCGGACGAGGGCCTGTCCTTCTTCAATCAATCGCCGGTTCCAGAGACGGCGATCCTGGAACGCGAGCAGGACGAGGCTGCCGTGCGGGGTGACGCGTGCCGCGCGGCGTGATTCGATGAGCAGCATGAGCGCCAGGAGTCCAATCGCCTCGAGATCATCGGGCAGGAGCGAGGCCACGAGCCGTCCCAGGCGCACGGCCTCCGCGCACAGATCCTCGCGCACGAGCCGCTCGCCCGCGCTGGCCGTGTATCCCTCGTTGAAAATCAGGTAGATGACTGCGAGCACGGCTCGCAGCCGGCCCGGGAGTTCCTCGGCGCCGGGGACGCGGTACGGAATGCGAGCATCGCGAATCTTTCCCTTGGCTCGCACCAGCCGCTGCGCCATCGTCGTGTCTGGCACGAGAAAGGCGCGGGCGATTTCCGCGGTGGTGAGACCGCCGAGCAGCCGGAGCGTCAGCGCCACCTGCGAGGCCGGGGCGAGCGCCGGGTGACAGCAGGTGAAGATCAGGCGCAGTCGATCGTCCTGCACGGCAGCCTCCTCGTCCGGCGGCTCGCTCACCGGCGGCCGCGATGCCTGCGCGTGGCGCTCGTCGCGGGTCGCCTCCCGTCGAAGCCGATCGATGGCGCGATGGCGAGCCGTCGTGATGATCCATCCCACGGGACTCGGCGGCAGCCCGGTGGAGGGCCATCGCTGCAGGGCAGCCGTGAACGCGTCCTGGACCGCCTCTTCAGCGAGGTCGAGGTCGCCGAAGTGACGGGCCAGGACGGCCACCGCGCGGCCGTACTCCTCCCGGAAAATGCGTTCGATGTCCGGCGGGCAGACCGGCGGAACTCCGGTCATCAGTGCTCGCCCATGAACGGCCGCACTTCGATCGGTAGTGTGGTGGCGCGCGCCGCCTTGCGCGCCCACTCCAGCGCGGCGTCGAGATCCGGCGCCTTGATGATGGTGAAGCCGCCGATGTGTTCCTTGCCTTCGACGTAGGGGCCGTCGGTGATGAGCACCTCGTCGGCCTGCGCGCGTACGACGGTGGCCGTGCTCGGCGCATGCAGCCCGCCCGAGAAGACCCAGGCGCCGGCCGCCTTGAGGTCGTCCTGGAGCGCATGGACCTGGCGCATGATCGGACCCAGCACCTCCGGTGGCGGCGGATCCCCGTCGGGCTGGTAGACGCTGAGCAGATACAGGGTCATCGGTCCTCCTTCAGTTGGCGCCGGCACCCTGCCGGCGTCTCACTCTCTATACGAACGGCTTCCAGCCGAATCGACAGACCCAGTGCGCCGCCGTTGTAGTATTCATGCGGCGCGGACACGCATGTCGGTCCCTGCCGATTTCGCGAGGCGCAATCGCGCTACGACGACCGGCCACTGGTGAGGAGAGGCTCTTGAGAGCGCATTGGACGATCCCCCTGTTCGTGGTCACGGCCCTTGCCGTGCTGTCCTCGGTCGGCGAGGCCCCGCTTCAACTGCCGGGTGTCTATGCTCAGGGCGCCGGCGCCGCTCCGCAAGGTGGCGCGCCCGGTCCGGGCCGCGGTGCGCCGCCTGGCGCCCCTGGGGTCGCCGCGGGTCGTGGGCGAGGCCCGGCACCGGCCATCCTGGGGCCGCCGGCCGGCGTGACACCGTTGCCGATCGATCTGTTCTCGTCGAAGAACTTCTACAAAGACCGGGCGAACTGGCTCGACAAGCGCTACTACCGCTGTAACAACCCCCGACAGCTGTACAGCATGTGGGACGGCCAGCGCATCGGGCCGAAGCCGCCGGAATCGGCGTCGTGGGGCAACTGCGACGACGACTGGCCGCGTGAACGCATCGTGAGCCCGTATTCCTACAAGACCGGGAAGGAACACTACGAGGCGCTCCTGGCCCAGGCGAAGGCGAAGGGCGGCCCGACCGTCTATACGAAGGCGACGGTACCGGACTGGGACGGCTACTACCGGCGCGACGGCCAGGCGGATCGCGGCTCGGAATGGATCTGGGGCGTCACGCAGCCGTCGACCGTGATCGCGCTGCTCACGCCCGAGTATCAAAAGCGGATGGTGCAGACGGCCTACCACGAGGCGGTGACGAATGCGCCGCAATGGAGCGCGTCGTTCTGCTGGCCGGAGGGCTTCATGCGCTGGTGGTCGCAGCCCTCGCAGGCGGGCAACTTCCAGCTGACGATGACGCCGTGGAACGTCCAGTTCCTGTCGGGCATCGCCGACAACTTCCTGCGTCAGGTGATGGTGGGCAAGGCCGCGCACGTGCACAAGGTGCCGCAGTGGTACGGCGAGACGATCGGCTTCTGGGACGGCACCACGCTGGTGACGTGGACCGCCAACGTGCAAGCCTGGCAGCTGTCGCACGCCATGTTCGAGACCAGCGACAAGCTGGAGACGGTGGAAACGTTCAAGCCCGCGCTCGATGCCAGCGGCCGGTTCATCGGCCTCGATCACGAGACGATCTTCTACGACGCGGACGCCTTCGTCACGCCGCTCCGCGCCTCGTTCCGCTTCGTCCGCGCGGCGACCACGGACGACCCCACTCGCCGCTACACCTTCATCGAGTGCCTGAGCAACATCCTCAACACCGACGGCCGGCCGAAGCAGACGACCAACGCCGACCCGCGCTTCGTCGACTACTACGGACGGCCCTGGGCCAAGAACTGGGAAAAGTATTTCGAGGCCGGCTGGGACAAGCCGCAGGACGAACTGCCCTCGGCGGTCACCGACATCTTCAAATAGCGGCAATGTCCACCACCACGTGTACGGAGGAGCGATGAAGACGCGCACAGTCGGCGCTTTGGCGATGGCGGCCACCGTGGCCGGGATGGCGGTGCTGTTCGAGGCGCCGGTGTCGACCCATCACTCGTTTGCGATGTACGACCAGACCAAGGTGGTCACCTTGACCGGGGTCATGAAGCAGTTCGTGCCCCAGGCCAACCACGCCGAACTGCATTTCATTCTGCTGGCCCCGGACCACAAGGCGCTCGCCAAGGGCGCGGACGGCAAGTACGTCGAATGGGGCGTCGAGATGGCGGGCACGGCGGCGGTGGCGCAGCAGGGGATCACGGGCACGTCGTTCCCAGCCGGCACGGTGTTCAGCGTCAAGGTGAACCCGCTCCGCGACGGCTCCAACTTCGGCTCCAGGGTGGGTGCTCTTGCCCGCTGCCCGGTCGATGCCGCCACGAACAAACCGAAGCTCCCGGACGCCGGCAAGCACTGCGACTCGGTGCCTGGCCACACGCTGATTGGCGGATCGGCCTTCTAACCGTCCACCGACGTGAGGGACTTCGCGCTCTGGCTGGCCAACACGTCTCCCAGTGTCTTCATCCAGGAGCACAACGCCTGGGCCATCCCTGCGATTCAGTCGGTGCACATCGCGGGGATCGCCCTGGTGATGGGATCCGTGCTGATGATCGACTTGCGGATCCTCGGCTGGACGTGGACTGATCAAACCCTGAGCGACACGACGCGGCGGTTCGGGCCGTGGCTGACCGGATCGCTCTGGCTGCTGCTGGCCACCGGTCTCCTGATGGTGATTGGCGAGCCGGTGCGCGAGCTGGTCACGTTCTCGTTCTGGCTGAAGATGGGGCTCGTCGCACTCGGCGCGCTCGTCGCCGTGACCTTTCAGCGAACCCTGCGCCGCCACGAGCGCCACTGGGAAGACACCCTCGTGCACCGCCCGCCGGTGAAGCTGCTGGCCATCGGCACGTTCCTGATCTGGGTGTGCATCATCGTGCTCGGGCGCCTGATCGCCTACGACCACGTGTGGGGCAGCTGGTCCCCGGCGGTGGGGCAGTAGTGGAGATCGCCGCGGGGCTCGACTGGCTGCAGCACACCGCTCTGGCGGTGCAGATCCGCGATTCGCTGTTCCTCTTTCCACTGCTTGAATCGGCGCACGTGATTGGACTGTCGCTGGTGGTCGGCACCATTGCCATCGTCGATCTGCGGCTGCTGGGCGTGGCCTCGGCGCACCGGCCGTTCCAGCGGCTGGCAGCCGACACGTTGAAGTGGACGTGGGTCGCCTTCGCGCTGACGGCGCTCACCGGCGCGCTGATGTTCATCACCAACGCCGCGGTCTACTTCCATAACAGCTACTTTCGTGCGAAGGTCGTGCTGCTCGTGCTGGCCGGGCTCAACGTGCTGGTGTTCGAGCTCACGGCCGGCCGGACAGTGGCGCAGTGGGATCGAGCGCCGTCGCCGCCGCCTCTCGCTCGAGCCGTGGCGACGCTGTCGCTGGTCATCTGGGTAGCGGTGATCGTCACCGGCCGGATGATCGGCTTCACCGCCACGCGAGCCTCGCTCACCGAACCGACACCCGTGGATACCAACTTCGAGGACCTGCTGGGGCTGCCGGCCGCGGGCGATGCCGCGCCGCCTCCGGCGAAGGGTCCAGAATAGAGGCATGGAGAACATGAACAGGATCATCGTCAGTCTGGGTGCGCTCGTGCTGATCGCCGCCGTGTTGGCGCCGGTGCGCGTCGCCGGTCAGTTCCCACAGGGCGGCCGCGGCGCGGTGCCGGTCAACCTGCCCGCGGTGCCGACGGC
>Ga0184628_10000288_pt1 | contig 29334 bp, 21 predicted proteins | sample PLM4_5_b1_FD_133149 | JGI IMG/M metagenome (GOLD analysis project Ga0184628, IMG submission 133149) | Groundwater sediment microbial communities from an aquifer in East River, Colorado, USA - PLM4_5_b1 | ecosystem: Environmental > Terrestrial > Soil > Riparian zone | place: USA: East River...
GAATGAACCGCTCGAAATTCCGGCCGCAAGATCGCGAATTCCATACACGCGTGTCGCAAGCCGCTCCACCTTGGACATGCAATGCGTGGTCTCCAGAGTGATGGTGGCCTTGCCCATATCCGTGATGACCAGATGGGTTTCGACGCCGAGATCCTTCAGCACATCCAGCAGGCGGATTCCGTAAATCGCACCCGTGGCTCCGGAGATCCCGACGATAAGCTTCACGGTTTTTTAGTTTCCTTGCTCGCGCAGACCTCGCAGGGACAAAGCTCGCGCAAATACTCGAAGCTGTAGATTCCCGTGCCGTGGTTGTCGCTGAAATCGAAGTGGACCGCGTACTGTCCAACGAGGCCGATCTTTCGAAACTCCAGCGTGTCGGGGATATGGATGGGAAGGATGACGCGAACCCCGGTCATTTCATCCCGGCAGGATGCGCATGGGCAAAGGCCCCGCAATACCTGCGCCTTGTGACGGGTTTCGTGACCGTCGGCCCACAGGATTTGAAGTTCGTTCGGAGCGATCTTCTTGATCTTTGTTGGAGTGGTCGCCTGAATGCCAGTGCTCACGGTTACTCCACTTCGAGAATCGGAGCCTCGAAACTTCGAATGCTGACCTGCTGCGCCACTTTCTGCGCGATCTCGCGCAATACTTTCGAACTCGGAGCATCCGGCATTGCCACCACGATCGGACTGCCGATGTCGGACTGCTTGCGTATTGCCACATCCAGAGGAACTTCGCCGAAGAACGGAATGCCCAATTCAGCCGCCGCTCGCTTGCCGCCGCCTTCACCGAAAATGTAATCGCGCGAATCGCAGTGCGGACAGATGTAGTAACTCATGTTTTCAACGATGCCGAGAATCGGCACGCGGGTCTGCTGGAACATGCGAAGCGTCTTCAGAGAAATGCGCAGGCCGACATCCTGAGGAGTGGAGACAATCACGGCACCCGTTAGCGGGACCTGTTGTGCGAGCGTCAGGTGAACGTCGCCGGTGCCCGGAGGGAGGTCGACGATCAGATAATCCAGCTCACCCCAATCCACATCGAACAGACACTGCTGCAGTGCGCGATGCGCCATCGGGCCACGCCAGATCAGCGGCTGATCGGATTTCACAAGAAGGCCCATCGACATGAAGCGAAGTCCGGCGGCATCGATGGGTATCATGCGCGAGCCCACGGATTTGGGTGGATGCTCGACGCCCAGCATGATGGGCATCGTGGGACCGTAAATGTCGCCGTCGAGCAACCCAACCGCCGCACCCTGCGCGGCAAGCGACGCGGCGATATTCACGGCAACGGTGGACTTGCCGACTCCGCCCTTCCCGCTGCCGACGGCCACGATATTCTTGACGCCCTTCAGCGCGGTCTTGTCCATCTGCGGCGCCTGACGGACTTCGGCAGTCATGTTCACCGCGACATCGGAAACGCCGGCAAGACCTTTCACCAGCGCGACCGCTTCGTCCCGCATTTGATCCTTCACCGGACACGCGGGAGTCGTGAGATTCAAATCGAACGCAACGTTGCCATTGTCGATCTTGATGTTCCGGATGAAACCCAGCGTGACGATATCCTTGTGCAGATCGGGATCCTGAACCCGCTTTAAGACGTCCAGAACCTGGCCTTCAGTCACAGTCCCATTCTTGCCCTTGTTAAACAATGCGCTCTCTCCTCCGTGTTAGTGAATTAACCATTGTAGCGCATCTGAGTTGGGTCAATTTGAAATAGGAAAAGCCCGATTCCCCTCCTGGCACAGGAGGGGTGGCCGAAGGCCGGGGTGGTAGGTCAAATCCCATACTAATTCTCTGTTTGAACCTGTCTACCTCCCCGGCTCGCCAAGCTCGCCGTCCCCTCCTGTTCCATGAGGGGAGTCGGAACAACCTTTCCCTAATTCTGAATAACCTTCCCCTCCGCGTCCCGCAGCTGGATCTTGCCGAGGCCGAGTGCACTCAACCCCGATTCCACTTTCTTCCGGTCCCCGACCGCCACAACCAGCATCTTCTCGGGTATCAGATACTTCTTCGCCATCGCTGCGACCTGATCCTTGCCCACCGCCGTTACTCTTTTCGCGTAGCCTGAGTAAAAATCCAAACCGAGGTCAAAGGTCACCACATCGGTCAGCGCATTCACGGTTTGCTGCGTCGTCTGGAACCGCGCCGGAAGCGCGCCGACAAGGAGTTCCCTGGCCAGTTTCATCTCTTCATCCGAAACCGGACTCTCGCCAATCTTTCGCACTTCCGACAAAACCTCCCGAGTCGCCGGCCCCGTAACGTCTGTACGAACGCCGGATGAAGCCTCAAACCAGCCAAAATTTCTCAGGTATGTGAACGCGGATCTGGCGCCGTAGGTGTATCCATTCTTCTCGCGAAGGTTCATGTTGATGCGGCTTGAGAACAATCCCCCAAAGATCGCATTCAATACCTGAATGGATTCGTAGTCCGGCGTTGTCCGAGGTGGACCCAGCACCGCAAATCTCAACTCGGTTTGAGATGCACCGGGCATGTCGACCAGCACCAGGCGTGATGCACTGTAAAGGGGAACCAAATTGAAGGAATTCGCCCCCTGAGACGAATTGGATTTCCATCCGCTTAGAGTTTTGGACAGCATCGATGTCAACTCGCTTTGTGTCAGATCCCCCGACACGATCAGCGCAGAGTTCTCCGGAACAATGTGCCCGGACCAGTAGCCACGCAGATCGGATTGCGTAATCGCGCCGACAGATTCGGTAGTTCCCAGTTCCGTATATCCGTACGGACTCTTTTCTCCATTGACCGCCATTGTCACAACGCGGTTTGCCGTTGACCACGGGTCCGCCTTTTCCTGCGAGAGATCCCCCAGAATCCTTTTTCGTTCGCGCTCGATCTCCTTGTCCGGAAACGCCGGATTCATCGCTGCGTCTGCCAATAGATCGAGACCGCCCTGAATATTCGCCCGGGCGCTGGTGAGAGTCAGGCTCATATATTCTTCCGCCGCGGTTGGCTCCAGCTGCGCGCCGAGTTGTTCCAACAGATCAGAAAATTGATTGGCCGAAAGAGTCGCGGTGCCTTCATCCAGCATGCTGAGCGTGAAGTTCGCCAGGCCTGGCTTCTCGATGGGATTGGCGCCGCTGCCGCTGCGCATCACGAGTTTCGCCGCCACGACGGGCCAGCCCTTCCGATAGTCCAGAACAACATTCAGTCCGCTTGCGAGCTTGAAGGAGACAGGAGCTGGCAGCACCAGCGATGGTGCCGGCCCCGGCACCGGCGGCGTGGCGCGCCAGGGTTCGTCTGCGTTGACGGATTCGGGCTTGTCGTTTGCAGCAACTTTTCCCGTGGGAACAGGCTTCCCGAGGTCCTGCTCACCGGGTATTCCGTAAACCACCACACGTGCATCTTTCGCGAGATACTTCGCGGCAAATTTCTGTACATCGGGAATCGATACCGTGCGGTATCTCAGAATGTCCTGGGTGAGGTAGTCCGGATTCTTCAGATGGTGGTTGTACATATTGATCCGGTCGGCAATCCCGCTGAATCCACCATTGCGTTCGAGCGAAAACAGGATCTCCGTTTCGGTCGCTGTCTTTACTCGATTCAGTTCCGCAGCCGTGGGGCCGCTCATACGGAGCGAATCCAGCTGCGTATCGATCTCCTTCTCGATTTCCTCCAGAGTGTGGCCCGCGCGTGCGGTTGCAATAACCGTCAGCTTCGATCCCAGAGTGAACGGCTCGGTATATGCAACGATGTCCTGTGCGATCTGCTTGTCATATACGAGCGATCGGTACAGCCGGCTGGATTTCCCCTGACCCAGGATACCGGCCGCAAGCCTCGATTCCGCGTCGCCGGGCTTGAAGATAGGCGGAGTAAGCCAGGCCATGTAAAGTCTCGGCAATTCGACATGGTCTTTCACAACGACGCGTCGTTCCGAGGTGATCTCCGGCGTCGTGACGTGGACTGCCGGAACTTCCGGACCACGCTTCAGCGAACCGAAATATTTTTCGATGAGTTGGCGCGTCTTTGCTTTATCGATGTCTCCGACGATGGCGATGCTGGCGTTGTTCGGAGAGTAATACTGCTTGAAGAATTTGCGGACATCCGCGACCTGAGCCGCCTGAATATCCTGATGCGAACCGATGACGTCGGAGTAGTAAGGATGTTCCTTCGGAAACAAACTATGGGTGACGGCTTCGCCGACGATGCCGTACGGTTGGTTCTCGATGCCCTGCCGCCTTTCATTGCGAACCACATCCTGCTGATTCTTGAATGACTCGGCTGTGAGGTCGTCCAGCAGATATCCCATACGGTCCGATTCCAGCCACAGAACGGTTTCCAGCTGATTGGTCGGCACGGTCTCAAAGTAAGTGGTCCGATCCTGATCGGTCGTGCCATTCATGTCGCTTCCGCCGGCCGCCTCCAGCGTTCTAAAGAAAGCATCCTCGGCAACATGCTTCGACTTCTGATACATCATGTGCTCGAACAGGTGAGCGAACCCGGTGCGCCCAGGATCTTCGTTCACCGGCCCGACGTGGTACCAGATGCTCACGGAGACGCGCGGCAACCTGTGATCCTCCACCATCAGCACATCGAGCCCATTAGCGAGCTGGACCTTTTCAACAGCGATTTTGGGGATTGTGGATTCAGCCGGTGAACTGAATCGTGAACATGCCGCCACGAGAATGACGGCAAGCAGTCTCGTCAATCGGATGGTAATTTTCATTGATGTCTCCAGGCTCCAATCAGAAATCTTCGATGAATCCCACGAACTCCGGCTCGGGTGTCAGGCGAATGCCAAAACGGTCCTGAACTCCGCGACGAATCGCTCTGGCCAGCGCGAGGATATCGGTCGCGCGTGCGCCGCCGGTGTTCACCAGCGCAAGCGTGTGTTTACGCGACACCGCCGCCGGACCGAGCGCAAACCCCTTCGGAAAACCCGCGTGCTCGATCAGCCAGGCCGCCGATGTCTTCACCTTGCCATTGGATGCCGGATAGCGCGGGGCATCCCCGCCGTCAGCGGAATGTACCTGCAAAAGATCGGTCTCCGCAATGATGGGATTCTTGAAGAAGGAACCGGCGCTGCGGCAATCCGGATCATCTTCGACGATCAGCATCCCTTTGCTGGCTCGAATCTCGAGTACCGCCTTGCGGACTTCCGCAAGCGTCGGAGGTCTGGTGCTCTGTTTGAGGTTGCGCTGCAGGTCCGGATACTTCACCAGTGGGACGCCGTTCTTCGGCAACGAATAGGTCACTTGAAGAACGATATAACGGTCCCTTTGTGTCGTATTGAAGATGCTGGTGCGGTATGCAAACCCGCACTGCGCGTGAGTCAACTGGACGACTTCTTCCGTCTGACGATCCAGCACACGCACCGAAACCAGCGTGTCGGCGATTTCCTGACCGTATGCGCCGACGTTCTGAACCGGCGTTCCCCCAACCAGCCCGGGAATGCCGCTAAGACACTCGACACCACCGAGGCTCGTTTCGACGCACGACGCGACGATGCGATCCCAGTCTTCACCCGCAGCTGCCGTAAGCAGGATATTGTCGCCCGAGGGCTCCAGCTGAACGCCTCTGGACGCGATTTTCAGCACTATTCCGGGAAATCCACTATCCGAAACCAGAAGGTTGGACCCACCACCGAGAACAAATACAGGCAGGTCCCGGGTCTTGGCGAAGGCCAGCGCCATCACCACATCGTCTTCGTCTTCCGCTTCTGCAAAGTAACGTGCGGGACCGCCAACTCGAAACGTCGTCAGTGGAGCGAGAGGAATATTTTCCTGAAGTATCACCGCGCCAGTGTAACGAGAATTTGGGACAGAGCGGTAGTGGGGCAGTTTGAAGGTATGGAGGGCAGTTCTGGGCACTGACTTCAAACTGACCTACTATCCGCTCCACCTTCGATTTAATTAATTATTCTTCCTTTAGATTTTTCAATCTTCGCCAGCTTTTCGCGCCAGCTTTTGAGTTCCTCATGTGTCAACCTCACCCAGTCCGTTACTTCGCCAACGATCTTTAATGGCGTAGCGCTGCGGTAGGAGCGGGTGGGATTACCGGGGAATTTCTTGTCGGTGACATTCGGATCACTCTCAAAGCTTCCAGTCGGTTCGACAATGTAAACACGCGCTTGTCCATCGCCCGGGGCCAGTTCTGCGGCAAGTCCGGCTCCGTTGACCAAAGCCGTGAAATAGACATGATTCATGACGACTGTCGAATGGTAATTGGAATTGAATCCCGCGGTCAGGAGATCTCCGGTCTTAAGATCTGCTTTCGTTCCGTGAAAAAAAGGGCCTTTGTCGGCCGGGTTGTTTTTGGCTGAAATGCCAAGCACAGAATATTTTTCTGCACTGTCCACATCGTTCAGCTGCTCATAGCATCTGGCGATGCTGGAATATATCGAAGGCAATGCACTGTCGGTCGAGTGGTCATCTGTTTTTAAGGCAAGCTGCAATGCTGTTTCGAACCATTTCAATTTGGCAGAGACATCGGTTTGTTGCCGGGCCAGGTAATAAGCAGCGAGATACTTCTCAAAGTCATTTGTCGCTTCATTCCAGGCCTGAAGAAAGAATTTTCCGCCTTCTTCAGGATTGCCGCTCGCTTCCATGTCCATGCCCTGGAGGCACAGCTTGACGATGCTGTTATTGGGGTTGAATTCCATCAAACTGCGGGCCCGGGCGAATTACCAGACGGCTCGAGTCGGTGGAACCTCAATAAACAGTCTTCGGTTCGGCACCGGGCCTCTCTTTCGTCCTGGGGAGCGCCGGGTGCTTACTCCTTCCAGCCTTCCGGTGGATTACTGCCACTGGCGATCTGGCGGGTCTTGTAGAGCCACTGGCCCTTCACTTTGACCCAGGTGGCGTATTCCTTTCCCTGCGTCGTCATCTTCATCGGATCGCCCACCTTATCCTGCCGGTACTCGGTGAAAATGACCTGCGAGGTGGCCGTGTCGCCGTGCACGATGATCAATGGATTTTCGATCGCTACGTTGAATGCGGTTCTCTCGCGCGGAGGCGCAGCTGCGGTTGCGGGCGCCGCTCCAGCCGCAGGTGCCGCGCCAATGGCAGGGGCTGTGCCAGCTGGAGGCGCCGCGGGGGTACGGTTATAGGCCTGCTTGATGCCTTCCCTGCCCTTGTAGTGTCTCGTACCGAGAATCAGTTCGCCGTCCTCGGCATAAAAGCTCTCCTCGTTCTGCCGTTCCGCTTTGCCGAAGTTATAGTAGTAACGCGTGATCTGATCGAGGATCAGCTGGCGGTCGATCAATGTCTGCGCAGTCATCTTGTCTTGCGCATGCGCAGCCGGCGCAATTGCCAGTCCGACGCAGCACAGCCCCAACGCGGCCGACAGGACGCCAACCTGACGAATGGAATTCAGTTTCATGACGGTCCCCCTGTTAATTGAACTGGTGTTTCATCGGAAGCAGGCCTTATCAGCCCACGGATTCATACCTTATAGACCCTGGCGCGCATTGAAGCAACTCATTAGGTAGACGGAATTAATCCTGAAAGAACAGCGGTGCGACTTCGTTCAGATTGCGCTGCCAGACCGGGTAGGAATGAGCTCCGCCTGTGATTCGATAAATGTGTTCGATTTTGTGCCTTGCAAGTTGCGTGGAGAACTCGGCAATCGAGTTGAACAAAGTGTCTTCGGTGCCGCAACTGATCCAGAGAAACTTCAGCTGGCTGTTGATATGGGCGGTGTCTGCCAGCACGGTCTCGAAGTTCACGCCGCCGGTTTCAGGATTGTTCGACGCTCCCATTGCGGGGCTGAACGCAGCGATGCGGCTGAACAATTCCAGGTGGCTGAGGCCGATGGCGAGCGCCTGTGCTCCGCCCAGTGACAGCCCGCCAATGGCGCGATGATCGCGATCCGTATAGACGCGGAACTTCGAATCGACCAGCGGCATCACGTCTTCAAGGAAATCTCTCAGGAAACCTTCGCGCTGCATTTTATTTTCTGCCGCGTCTCCGCGTGCGCCACCGGGCGCGCGTTGCGCGGCGAAGCCGAACGGCATCACAACCACCAAAGGCTTGAGCTTGCCGTCGGCCAGCAGGTTGTCGAGGATGACGTCTGCCTTGCCGCTCCGCGTCCACGAGGTCTCGTCGCTGCCCGCGCCGTGAAGCAGGTACAAAAGCGGATACCTGCCGGTGGATTGCTCATATCCCGGCGGGGTGTAGACCATCATCTTGCGATCGGTTCCGAGCGATTTCGATTTGTACGCGACCGATTGAAGCGTGCCGTGAGGAATGGCGGCTCGCACCTGAATATAGGCCGGTGTTGGCGCGGGGGCCGGGGCCTGCTGCGCCAGCGTCACGATCGAAATGAATACCAGCAATAGAACCAGGGCAGCGAGAGTCGTGTTTTTCATGGGCGGATTATACGCCGTGTAAACTATTGTGGCATGCGGTCCGACACATTCCCCATGCTGCTCCAGCTGGAAACAATCGGCCCATCCATTAGCCAGATCGCCGCGTTTTGCGATGCGTCTCGCCAAAGGATGTCGGCTTTCCCGTCACCGTTATAATCCCCGTTGCCAACGATCGTCCACCCCACCCATATGTTGGCTATGAGGGTATCCGCGCTTTTGGCATACGAGTTCATCGTCCACAGGATGACATTCCCCAAATTATCTCGCCATAGGATGTCCGACTTCCCATCGCCATTAAAGTCTGCAATCCCCGCCAGGGTCGACGTCGTGGGCACGTTGCCAATGGAGCTGTAGCCGGTAACGACAATCCTATCCATTAACCAGATCGCCAGATTCCCTGAAGAATCTCGCCACAGGATGTCCGCCTTCCCGTCGCCATTGAAATCTCCGAGACCAACAATCACCCAACCAGGCCAGATATTCGCGATGAAAATAGGCGAAGTAATAACGTATCCATTCATGATCCACATGGATACGTTTCCCGCGGAGTCTCGCCAGAGGATGTCCGACTTTCCATCTCCATCGAAGTCTGCAATCCCAGCCACAATCGACGTTGTTGGAACATTGCCAATGGAGTTATAGCCGGCAACGTTTGTTCCATCCATAAGCCAGATCGCGAGATTTCCTGAAGTATCCCGCCAGAGAATATCCAGCTTCGCATCGCCATTGAAGTCTCCGGTACCGACGATGGCCCAGCCGATCCAGATGTTCGCGATAAGGCTGTTCGATGAAACAATTTGTCCGCTCATGAACGATACCGTTACATTCCCCTTGGAGTCACGCCATAGGATGTCGGTTTTGCCATCGCCATCGAAATCACGGCGGTCCGATACCCGAAGGTCAAACCGTGCCAGGCAGTTCACAGCGCCCGTCATTGTCACATTGCCGTCCAGACAGTCGGCGTCGCCGCTCCATCCGGCGAACATGGACCCTGCTGCCGGCGTCGCCGTCAACTGGAACACCTGTCCCGGTGTAAACGACGTACTGCACGTCGTGCCACAATCGATCTCTCCGCCGTTGCTGGCCACCCTTCCGCTGCCAGACCCTGAGATGCGTATGGATAGCCTTGGAGAAACTACGGCAAGAGGCACCGGATTGCTGGTTACACCGGAAACTGTAATGGTGACATCACGCACGCCCAGTGTTGCAAAGGACGACATTTGCAACGTCGCCGTCGCAGATGTCGAACTCTTCACGGCGACATCGGTAATCGTGGCCCCCGTTCCGGCGTTGATCGTCATGCCCGCAGCAAAGTTATTCCCTGTTAATGTCACGGCTATGATGGCGCCCTGTCCCACATTTGCGGGGACAATGGAAGTCAGTGCCGATGCCAGTGTGAAATTGATATTGGAAGTGGTCGCTGCAAGAGCCACCGTGATTGGCGCACCCGTGGTTACAACGCAGGACACACAGGCCCCGCCGCCATACAACTGGTCGACATAGCCGAAATTGTTTCGCGTCCTTGCGTAATAGGAACCCGCGGCCAGGCCGGTCGCGGTGTATTGACCGCCGGCGTTCGTAGTGGCAGTCGTCGCCAGAAGGCCAGACGCGTTGTAAATTTCCACGGTCGCTCCCGACATATCGGTGCGGCCCGAAAGATTGACTCTACCCGAGATGCGGCCTCCTTCCGTCAGTACGAAGATAATGTTCGATGTTGTCGCGCCTGCTGTAACTGTAATCGGCTTCCCTGCGGTCACAACGCAGCCGGGGCCGCACGGCACCCGGTTATATAACTGCTCGACATACGTGGGAGTGTTGGCCGTGCGAGCGAAGTATGTACCCGGCGAAATATTCAGAATCGAATAGCTGCCATCGGAACGCGTCAGAGTGCTCCCACGAAGGTTTCCAGACGCGTCAAACAGTTGGATCGTCGCATTGGGCACTCCGTGGCCGCCCTCGTCCACGACCCCGCCCGAAATGATTCCGCCGATGGGCAATGCGAAATTGATGTTCGCGACCGTCGCCCCGAGCGTCACGGCGATCGGCGTTCCCGTGGTCACGTTACAACTGAACTCGCACGAAACGCCGCTATACACCTGGTCGAGATATCCATGACCGTTGCTGGTTCGCAGGAAGTAGGAGCCGGCGAGCAGCCCCGGAGTATTGAACGCTCCGTTGGAGCCGGTAGTAAAGCTGTTGCCAACCAGGTTGCCGTTGGAGTCGTAGACCTGAACCGTGAAATCCTGCAAGGGCACGCCGTTGACATCCCTCACGATCCCGGTAATTTTGCCTCCAGGCACCAGCGAGAAATTGATATTCGGCGTGTTGACCACACCGTCAACCGAAATCGGATTGCCAGTTAAGACGTTGCAGCCCTGACAAGGGATGCCGTTGTAGAGTTGGTCGATTAGTCCGAAAAGGCTGCCTCCGATGGTATGTACAAAATAGGGACCCGGCGGCAGACCCGTGATGGCATACGTCCCATTGGGGCTCGGCGTCACCCTGAAAGGGAAACCTGACGCATTTTGTGCCTCAATCGTGAGATTCGAGGCCGAGATGCCACCGGCGAGAGTCACCGTCCCTGTGATGCCTACGCCGGACGCGGCGGAAGCGAGCGAAAAATTGATGTTGGGCGTCGTGGCCCCTTGTGTCACGGCAATCGGTGTCCCCGATGTGATAACGCAGCTCAGGCACGAAATGCCATTGAACACCTGAGGGATGATTCCGGAAAAAACCTTGTTGGCTAGCGCAAAATAGGATCCCGTCGGAAGTCCACGGGCGGTATAAAACCCGTTGTTGTCCGTGAACGTATCGCGTACCGAAACGCCGGCCGAGTTGTAGATCTGAACGGCTGTGCTCGAAAGCGGTACTCCGGAGAGAGTGATCGTTCCCGAAATACGGCCCTCAGTGGGAAGTGCGAAGTTGATGTTCGCCGTGAGTGCGCCAGCGGAAACCGAAATTGGAGTTCCCGACGTGACGTTGCAGCTGATCGCACACGACCCGCCACTGTACAACTGGTTTAAATAGCCGAAAAACGCAGTAGCAGTGTTGGTCGTTCGGGCATAGTACGTACCCGGAGCCAGATCTCCAAACGAGAATACTCCGTTGGAGTTCGTGTTTGCCGTATTGGCAGCCTGGACGCCAGAGGCGCTGAAGACCGCCACCTGTATGCCCTGCAGGGGCGTCCCACCCGTATCGGTAACTCTCCCCGAAATACTCCCTTTTTCAGCGGGCGCAAAATTGATATTGGGTGTCGTTGCTCCGTACGCCACCGGAACGGGAGTCCCCGCTGTGACATCACATATCGAAGGGCAGGAAAGCCCTGGGTAGAGTTGACCCACAAATGTTAAGGCGTTCTCGGACCGTATGAAGTAGGAACCGGCGCTTAATCCTAAGATTTTGTATGATCCGTTCGCAGTCGTTGTCGCATTGGCAGCCAGGGCGCCCGATGCGTTGAATGCGGACACCGTCATGAACTGGACCGGTACGCCACCCGTTCCCGTTACTGTTCCGGAAACACTGCCATTCTCCAGGAGCGTAAAGTCGATATTGGGAGTCGTTGCTCCAAGCGATACGGCTACCGGAGTTCCCGACGTGACGTTGCAGGAAGACGGGCACAAGACTCCGTCATAGACCTGTTCGACGTACGCGGGCCCTTCACTTAGCTTCACGAAATACGATCCATCTGGTATTCCCTTAACGCTATAAGTGGTATCGGATGTGTAGAAGGAGGAGGCCGTTCTCACCAGATTTCCCGAGACGTCGTAGATGGAAACAGAGCCGAATACCTGAGGCGAGCCAGATGGGGTCGTAATTGTCCCGGAGATATGACCTTCGAGCACGTTGATAGGGACCGTTTTCATCGCGGTCGTATAGGTGACCGAATCTGTGGGGTGGAATAACACAAACAGCGACTGCGCGCCCCCAAACATCGTAGTTCCCGCATCGGGAATGTATTCGAACGTCCCCGGGACCGACGCGGTTGCGTTCAGTTGGGCTGGCCCAATTACAGTTCCCACCACGATGTCCGCCGGAATTGCCCACGTAATCGTGGGAGTCGTTTGAGCCGCAAGCGAAGAGGGAAACAGGGCGAGACAAATGAGCGGCAACATGGGCAAAACAAAAAACCGGCACAGCTGGTTCATCCGACGATCCTCACCTCAGTTCATGTCAACGTTCATCTGTGAAAGCGCTGCCTTGGATCTTCACGTGGAAATTCCATTTGCCAGACACGGCCGTTACTGGTGTTTTTGAAGAACGACCGAGAATAACGGACCTACGACTTCACTGGAAAGACGGCACAGTTATAAAGGACGGATAGACGAGAGTAAACCCGAAATACCTGAGCAAATCGACAAATACCGCATCGTCTGTAGGCGGATACATTGCCGATGCGGATTTACACAACGAGCGCGATGTGGCAGATTGTACGGAAATCATCCTGTCAATGAAGGGGCCCGATCATTCCACAATCTTCCAGCAGGATCCTCAGTACGATTGTTGTTCTGTTGCTGTTCGCTGGTGGCAGTTCTGCCTATGCGAAAGATGAAGTCCGAATTCTGTCGATTACGCCGCAAACCCGCAGCCCACTGATTGCCGGCAATACAGTCCATTTCGAGATTGAGGTGGAGTTCTCCACTTCAACAACGGAAGGACGGGCCCTTAATGTCAGCATCATTCGTGGTGGACATGGAGAAAGCTCCGAAGTCCTCTCGAAATGGCTTCAGCCGGTACAGGGTCATGACCGGATTTCCATTCAAAGGACCGTTTCCATTCCAATCACTGGCACCGTTTCGGTTGAAGCGGGTATTGAAGATTTGAAATGGGGGCCGAAAGGATACCGGCAATGGGCAGCGGACCGTAAGGAATATGACGTCGTCGATTCGAGTGGCACCCGAATCAAGGCCAGTGGCGAAGGCGATAGTTTGAAGATCGTGACAGCCGCGCCGGCCTCGGGTACGACCCTCAAAAGTAACGAGACAATTCGCTTCGAGCTGAAGGTCGACTATGAATTGAAGAGCTCCGCCAACGGCCGTGTGATTTGGGGCCTTTCGTCCGGCGGGAGCGTTCAGGCCGGTGGTTTCACCGAACCTGTTAAAAAAGGAAAAGGCAGTCTCACGCTCAGCCGCGATGTTCAGATGCGCGAGAGCATGGGGGCGACCCCCGCGATTTACGTCGCGATGTATGCCGACGGATATGCCCACCGTGTCGCCACCGACGTCGCACGCTATGCAATGAATGTTCCAGCACAAACCGCTTCGGATTCCCCACTGCAACTTCAGGTCGATGCTACCGGCAAATTTCAGGATCACGTCAGGATCGAAGCCGTGTCACCAACGCTGGAAACTAAAATCAAGCCCGGCGATGTCATCAATCTCGAACTGAGAATCGAGTACGAATTGATGACTTTCGACGATGCAGAGTTGGAAATCCATTTTCATGGATCCCAGCCCATGGGTATGGACAACCGCATTGTCCATCGCGGCGCTGGAAGTTTCACGGTGTCACGGAAGATTGCGATTTCAAAAGACGCCGGATCGGAATTTTCCGTCACCGTCATCCTGTCCATTCCTACTGTTGGCATGGACAAGCGGACCTGGAAAATTTCCCCATGAATTCAGGCGAGGACGTCATCAGGGTGAGTGTGGGAGTGAAGCAGGGCTTCGCGCTCCCACAGTCGGAGCGCAGTCGCGGCATCCAGGTCTGAAGCGGAGAAGATGATATTCGCAAGGATGGTACGCACTTCGGAAGATTCGAGGCTATACCGCTTTCCGATTTCAGCGTGAAAGGCTGCTACAGATTTTCGTCCGTTCGTGTAACTCACCGACTCCTGAAGTCCTGACAAGTACGCGCGAACTGCGGCGGGATGCGCTGTGCGGAGATTCACGGCCGCGTGCATTTCAAACCAGCCCAAAACCCCCTGGGGAATGTTATGGACGGGTCTGCTTCTCTCGATCGCGCGTCTGGCGTGAGTCACAAACGGCTCCCACCCCGCAATACACTGCGCGGTTCCTTCGATCAATGCCCTGGCGCAGTCATGCAACGAAGGGAGGACCAGAGGAGGAACCAGTTCGAATCCCCAGTCCCTGCTCTCGAATGTCAGGCGAGTCACAAAGGAACTTCCCGCCAGAACCGCGAATCGTTTATTTCTCAGCTCGAAGGGTGAAGTCACCGGTTTTGTAGAAATGCCCGCGATATAGACTTTCGACAACAAACACAATCGCGCGCAAAACTCCGGCAGTCGCGAGATGAGGTCTCCCGGAATCACTGCTACATCGGCACGACCGTTTGCGAGAAATTCGAAGCTGCCATCGCCGTGCGGTGTGGCGTGAGCCGTGGGCTTCATGCCGTATCGGCTGGCAAGAAGACCGTGGGGAGTTCCTTCCTCGATGTCCCACTGCAGCATTGACGAGGGAATCACCGAAAGCGTCTTGTTCTCCGCAATCCGAATCACGGCAGGCGGCCGCCGCGACCGCAGGATTTCCACCGCCGCCTTCGCCCGCTTCGACGGCCGGGTGAGCCATCGCGACAGCGTGGCGCGATTCAGTCCCTCAAAGCCTTCGTGCGCCCGAAGTGCCGCCGCCATGGTCTCCAGAGAAGTGAAACCCTGACGAATGATGTTCAGGTCCCGTGCAAGGTCTTCGGTTGACTTTGAAGTAATACCCATATGCGCGCGTTGAATTGAGCGAGAGCCTAGATTGAGCCTGCAACATCCTGCAACAACTTTCGTGTAAGCCACTCCTCCGAATCGCCCGTACGATGGCGCCCGTTGTGGAACAAATGACGAGGAGGCACCAATGAAATCGACAAAGGCACCAGGGGAGAAGAAGCTCTATCAGCATCTATACGTGCAAGTGCTCGCCGCTATCTTCATAGGCGTTCTTCTCGGCGCATTTAACCCCGCGTTCGCACAAAAGATGGAGCCCCTGGGTGGAGGTTTCATCCGGCTGATCCGGATGCTGATCGCTCCGATCATCTTCTGCACTGTCGTTCACGGCATTGCCGGCATGACCGACCTGCGGAAAGCCGGGCGCGTCGCCCTCAAAGCTATTATTTACTTCGAAGCCGCGACGACACTGGCATTGGTCATCGGCCTTGTTGTCGTCAACCTGGCGCAGCCCGGCGTTGGAATGAACATGGAACCCACGACGCGCGATAGCTCACAAGTCCAGGCGTACACGGCGCCAGCCAGGCAGCAGACGGTGGTCGAGATCATTCCGGAGACGGTCGTGGGAGCGTTCGCAAAGGGCGACATCCTTCAGGTCCTGTTCTTCTCAGTCTTGTTTGGTATTGGTCTCTTTCAACTCGGCGAACGCGGCAAGCCGCTCGTGGACTTCATTCAGCTCGGATCGAAGGCACTCTTCGGCGTGGTGAATATTGTGATGCGCACAGCTCCAATCGGAGCTTTCGGTGCGATGGCATTCACGATCGGCAAATACGGTGTCGCCTCACTGCTGCCGATGGCAAAACTGTTGGGCGCGTTCTATACGACGTGCCTGCTGTTCATATACGTGGTGCTAGGGAGCGTTGCCCGGTTCGCGGGCTTCAGCCTCTGGAGGCTGATCAAGTACATCAAAGAGGAGCTCCTGGTTGTCGTCGGCACATCGTCCTCGGAGCCCGTCCTTCCTCGAACGATGGAGAAGCTCAACGAGCTTGGATGCGAGGAATCCGTCACCGGTCTCGTGATTCCAACGGGCTATTCGTTCAATCTCGATGGCACCTGCATCTATCTCGTGATGGCGACGGTCTTTCTGGCGCAGGCGACAAACACGCCGCTGTCGATCATGCAGCAGCTCGAAATTGTTGGTGTGCTGTTGATCACGTCCAAAGGTGCGGCCGGTGTTGCCGGTTCCGCGTTCATCGTGTTGGCCGCGACATTGTCGTCGCTCGGCACGATTCCTGTCGCGAGCATCACGCTGATTCTGGGCATTCATCGATTTATGGGCGAGGCGATCTCGATGACGAATCTTGTGGGTAATGCCGTCGCGACTATCGTCGTTGCGAAGTGGGAAGGCGCGCTGGATGTGACGAAGATGAAGAAGGTACTGGGGGAGTAATCTTCGAAACTGCCCGCTCGGCGACCCACGATTGGCAGGGCACAATGATGAGCACCGCAAGAACGGCCAGCTTCTGCCCCGTGACTTGAATAATGTGCCCTCGCACGGTACCAAAGCCGGGATGCCAGAAAAGTACGGCGACATACAAGCCGAGTATTGTCAGAAGCACGACCCATCCCGACACGGATCGCCGCGGAAATCTGTGATCACGATGGGCAGCGATCCCGAGAAAGAGGGCGACCGCGGGAAGCGGAATGATGGCGCCGTTGCTGAGGGATTCATGGAGATGAAGATTGAAATCCATTGGGGTGAGCGACACTGCGACGATGCTGATGCCACTCATCGCACCGGCCAGACACGCGGCAGTGGCCCACGGTCTTGCGGTAGCAATCGAGGTATGGATTTGCCATAACCCGGCGAGGCATGCGCAGAGGGCGATCGCAGCGACGAACAGGGATGCGCCGAAAAGCGCCGCGCCAGTGGAATTGGCGGCCCCGCTCCACGTGGTGCTGCTCCCCAGATCGCTGAGGTAGTTCTGGAAGAAGAAGTAACGTGTGGTATCACGATGGTACAGGTTGCCACCCGGATAGATGGACATCGCAGCGACCATAAGCAGTGCGGCAAGCACTGCGGTGCATCGACCAGTCGCGGGAACCGTCATGCGGCGATCCTAACACGGGGGCTGAGAGGTATGGATTGGAAGCGCAGTCTTTCAAAACACAAACCGAACTCCCAGGGATGGTCCCGAGGCTTGAATCTTCACGGTGGAACGAGTCGTGGAAGGCGACTCCACGTACCACCAGGCGTAACCGCCTTCAAGGGAAACGTGATGGCCCAGCATTTGTACGAGCTCGGCTTGATTGCGGTAGACGCCGTTCAAATTCGAATTGGTGTAGAACAAAGTACTATTCGCTTCGATTCGTGTCGTCCGACCCAAACGAAGCAGGACTCCGAAGCGAACGTCAAGATCCGGAGAATAAACAGTTTCTTCTCCCTGCATCCCGCTGCCGGTCGCCCCGAAGTTCAAGCGTGAAAAACCTCCGCCACCGCTGACTTCATAACCGAACGGTCCGCCTGCGATGAAATGGCGCCAGCGCAAGGAAGTGTCGTACACGGAAAAGTTGAATCGGGTTTCCAGTGTCTGGGGAGGAACAAACGTCGCGTTTCCGACTTTTGCCGTCGTCACCAGAAACGGTTGTACGGTTAGTTGCTGAGAGTCGCTTCCGGACATCCAGGTTCCACTTCCCTCGAAAGCCAGAGACTTTCCGTTCGCATGACCGTACAGAGTCTTATCAAGCCTCGCGACCGGTATCAGCCCCACACTATTGATTTCCAACGGCTGGTAGATGGCACCGCCGCAACCGGCAAGTATCAGTGCAAACATCGCGCTGAAGAACCGCAGAACAGCCTTCATGGTCATATGCATTTCCTTCCTGTCGACAACTGAAGTTCGAAGATGATGGGCAATGACTTCAACCCGTGCAAGTTGGACGACTGGTCCGTCACACTTCAGAATGGAAATTTGATTCTCTTCAACAGCCCTTTGGCTTCGTCGATTCCAAGCACGGACGTCATTCCGAGATACACCAATCCGTAAGGAATCAAAATCACCAGCGCCGCTATCTGCGGTTGATGCGGTTGTAGTGCCAGCCGTATCCCCCACGCGCAGGCGGCCCCAACCATTGCCGACAACCAGAGCTTTCCCAGGACCAGCGAAGGAAACGGCACCGTGCCAATTCGCCGGTTCATTCCACGGCGCAAAAGCAAAAACTCCACCCACGCGGATATTCCCGCCGATGCTGTCAATCCGGCCACGCCCCAGTTCGCATTGATGCCAAGCAGTTTCGGCAATGGAATCGCAAACAAATATCCCAGTCCCGTCGTCAGCACTACCCGCACCAGCGCGAATCGCAGGGGCGTGCGCGTATCGCGCAGCGCGTAGTACGCGGACGAATAGAGCCGTCCGGTCGTCTGCGCCACCAGTCCCACGGCGGAGCCGGCAAGGATTCCCCACACGAAGACGGAATCGTTGTGCGTGAATAATCCGGTCTCATAGATTGCTCCGGCGACAACATCGCCCAGCGCAAGAAACGCAATTGCCGAAGGAATGACGAAAAATCCGATCCGCCGAATGCTCGATGAAATCCGTTGCCGGATGATCGCCGCAATTTCGTCCTGGCTGCCAAGCGCGCTCGACATCGCAGGAAGTTCGGCGACCGACACCGACATTCCAAACAGGCTGACCGGCAACAGGTAGAGTGTCTGCGCGTAAGACAGCGACGACACTGCTCCTGTCGGAAGAAGGCTCGCCAGCGTCGTATCCACGTACGCGCTCACCTGAACGACGCCGCGACTCACAAACACCGGCACAAAGTTGCCCATGACAATCCGGACATTGGTATTGGCCAGCTGGAATGCCACTCGAAGTTTCTGAACCAGCTTCAACACTACCGGCAGCTGAATCAGGAATTGAAGTCCGCTGCCGGCGACGGAGGCCCACGCCGCATGCACGACAAGACTCGAGAGGTCCACACGCGATCCGTAGGAAAGCAATGCCACGATGATTGCGATATTCCAGATCACCGGCGAGACGTAGGAGAGGAAAAACCGCCGATGACTGTTCAATATCCCCAGACACCACGCGGAAAGAACCAGCAGTCCGACGCCGGGAAATAAAATGCGGACCAACTGGATGGTGAGTTCGCGTTTTACGCCAGTAAAACCGGGCGCAAGAATAGGCATGATGATCGGGGTGACCAGAATGCCGCCGACGACAATCACGGACGTGACCAGCGCGAGTATCGAAAAGATGGCGCCGGCAACGCGCCCGGCGTCTTCGTCCTTTTCTTCTGCGACCAGTCGTGCGTAAACCGGAATGAATGAAGCCGAGAGGACACCTTCGCCAAAAAGATTCTGGAGAAAGTTTGGAATCTTCAGCGCTGCACGGAAGGCGTCGGCGGCATCGGACACTCCCAGAAAGTGAGAAAACGCCCGATCACGTACCAGCCCCGATACACGGCTGAGAAAAATCCCGGCGGCGACCAGAAACGCGGAGCGGCCGACATCTCCGGTCTTCGCTCGTTTGGAAGGGGCTGTCATCCGGATTGAAGAGTACCTTACTTCAAGTTCAGTTTGAAAAGCCTGACCGCATTCGTGCGGCCGACCTGCAATCTCTGCTCCTCGCTGATCGGCACCTTGTCGAACCAGTTCGACGCGTCTTCCATCTTTTCGAATGGGTAGTCCGCCGAAAACATCATGCGGTCGACACCCATCACTTCCAGCGCGCACTTAAACGAGGGATCGCAAAAGTTCCCGCTTGTGGTGACGTAGAAATGATCCAGGAAGTATTCACCCAGATAGCGCTTGCCGGTATATCCACGCGGCGAGAATCGCATCCGCGCGTCAATGCGCCAGAGGTCGTAGGGAATGTGCTCGCCGAGATGTCCGATGATGATTTTCAGTTTTGGGAATTGATCGAACAATCCCGAGCCGCACAAACGCAGAGCGTGAATCGAAGTCTCGACGGCGAATCCCCACGGAGAGCTCATCAACCACGGATGGCCTTCGTAGGGCTTGGCGCGCGCCGGAATCTGCATCCGCGGATGCATATAGAACGGGACGTCGAGCTCCGACACCGTCGCCCAGAAACTTCGGTACTCGGGAATATCGAAATAGATTGCGGAATCGGGCACATCTTTCTGAGTGAAGCCGTTAACGAGTGCCCCCTTGAACCCAAGTTCCTTCACGCATCGCTGGAGTTCCTTTGACGCAGCCTCGGGATCCTGCATCGGGAGTGCCGCAAATGCCCCAAACTTTTGGGGATGTTTGAAAACCGCTTCCGCCATGCGGTCGTTGGCCCGCTTCGCCACATCGATGGCCCTTTTCGTGTCGAGAATGGCCTGAACGGCTGGCGCGTTCAAAGAGAGGATGGTGTATTCGATTCCATTCCGTTCCATCCCTTCGAGGCGTTCGTCCCCGATATCGAGAATCTGGCGGGAGAATTCATCCCACTTTCCAGAGCCCCCGGCGAAACTTCGGGAGTCCTCCAGGGTTTCGGGCAGCGACATATGTTCTTCGAAAGCGATTTTACCTTTCATCATTCATCCATTCTCTTCTAATTGGGGAATGAGGGGCCATCAAGAGATGGCCCCTCATTCCCCAAAAACGTTTGAAAATTTTTCGTGGCAGTGGCGTATGCGATTCGTCTCTCTTCCAGTTCGCCTGAACTGACGGCTCCGCCGATGCTTTTCAATTGTGCCAGCTTGTACTCCGCCTGTCGGAGGAGATATTCCTGTTTGAGTAGCGTGCCTTCCACAAGTCGTGGCTGGGTCAGCTTCATGGCCGCCTCAACTGAAAATCCATCCAGTGCGTCCGATTGACGCTTACTCAAATGGAGATACCCCACCGCATCAGGGTCCGCCGGGACACCGGACGAACCCTCATGCAACACAGCAAGAGCGTCCTGGGTCTGCGCACGATTCGGATCCCTGTAAACGGCATACACACAAGCCCCGATCACGACGACAATCACCACAACTGCCAGTAACATCGCTTTCATTGAAAGTTCTCCTGAGCCGGCCTTGCTTCATCTCATGGAATCTGGAAGTCTATCGGTATGGGCGCTCGCTTGTGAATTCAAGTTCGGTGAAGCAGAATCAATCAGGATGAGCATCACACGCGATCGCCTTCAGCGCGCTCTTCCCGCATTGGCCGGACTGCTCCTGTTTTTCATCGCCCTCGAGATCCTCAGGCGCGAGTTGCATGCGGTCACCTGGCGCTCGCTGGCGTCGGATGCCCTGAACACACCGCCGCTGCAACTGCTTGCCGCGGGATTCCTGACGGCAATGAATTACATCGTCCTGACCGGGTACGATTTCATCGCCTTCTCCTACATTGGCAGGACACTTCCTCGCCGGCGTGTCGCACTTGCCTCCTTTATCGCCTATGCGATTTCCAACAATGTCGGATTCAGTGTTCTGTCGGGCGCCTCGGTGCGATATCGGTTCTACTCGCGATGGGGTGTGACCTTTAAACATCAGTCACGAATCGTATTCCTGAACACAGTGACATTCTGGTTAGGACTGATGGCGCTGGGAGGGACGAGCCTGGCGCTGGGTCCGATGCCGGCGGCGCTGCCGGTAGTCGCATCCAGCTTCATCAAGCCTCTCGGCTGGCTTCTCATTGCAATCAGCGCAGGCTATATTGGCTTGACCGCACTACGCCTCGGACCATTGCAAATACGGAACATTGCACTGCCTGCCCCTTCGACGAAGATCGCGCTTTCGCAACTGGCAATATCCACCTTCGACTGGTTCCTGGCCGCTTCCGCGTTCTATATCCTCCTCCCGCGGCACCATGTTTCCTTTCTGACAGTGCTGGGCGCATTCCTTGCGGCACAGATTTTGGGGCTGGCAAGTCATGTTCCCGGTGGAGTTGGCGTATTCGAAGGCTTGATGGTGCTGATGCTGAATCCATACTTCGAATCCGCAGAGCTGGTGCCGGCACTGGTTGTGTTTCGCGCAGTCTACTACTTCGCTCCGTTATCCGTAGCGCTGGTGCTTCTGGTCGGCGATGAATTCCGTCAGCGGAGAGCCCATGCCGCAAGAGTGACGGCATATCTCGGCAGGCTCACCGAACAACTGGCGCCGATGGTACTTGCGATATTCACTTTCATCGGTGGCATGGTGCTGCTCTTTTCCGGAGCGACGCCCGTGGCTCCGGGCCGGCTCGCCTTTCTCGATCGAATGCTGCCGCTGACAATTATCGAAACGTCTCACGTCGTGGCCAGTGCGGCCGGCGCTGCCTTGCTCCTGTTGTCTCATGGACTGGCCAGGCGGCTCGACGCCGCGTACTACTTCACTGTCGTCGCGATGACGGTCGGAATAGCCGCGTCACTGCTCAAGAGTGGCGGATACGCTGAGGCCATTTTTCTTGCGGCTTTCCTTCTGCTGCTGCATCGCGCGAGGCCCGCCTTCGATCGGAAGGCGGCATTCCTTGCCACGCGATTCTCTCCTCCGTGGATTGCTGCAGTTTTAGCGGCGGTGACAGCTTCCATCTGGCTGGGATTGTTCGCATTCAAGCATGTGGAGTACTCCAACGATCTCTGGTGGCAGTTTGAATCCAACGGTGAAGCGTCGCGTTTTCTTCGCGGATCCGTTGCCGCAGCAACGGTGGTGCTGTTGTTCGCGCTCTGGCGGCTGTTGGGTCTCGCTCCTCATGAAGCCGAGGCGCCAACTGACGCGGACCTCGATACCGCGGGCGCGATCATTGCGACCCAGGATTCCACGCGACCTTATCTGGCATACCTGCGCGACAAGGCCATCCTGTTCGATGACGGGCGTGAGGGGTTCGTCATGTATAACGTTCAAGGCCGGACGTGGGTTGCGCTTGGCGATCCGGTGGGACCTTCGCATCGAACGGCGGACCTGATCCGCCTCTTTCTTGAAAAGTGCTATGACTTCGGCGGCACGCCGGTTTTCTACGAAGTGGGCACGCAGTATCTGCACCACTACGCGGACTTCGGTCTCACCTTTGCAAAGCTGGGCGAAGAAGGACGAGTCGATCTCGAACAGTTCGATCTGAATGGCAGCGCGGGATCAAAGTTCCGCCAGGTTGTTCGGAGGCTTGAAAGAGACGACGGAGTATTTCGAGTGCTGCCAGCTACGGAAGTGCCTGCCGTTATGCATCAGCTTCGGTCCGTTTCGGATGACTGGCTGGAAAGACGAGCGGGCAGCGAGAAGGAGTTTTCTCTTGGTTTCTTCACTCCGGACTACGTCGCGCGATTTCCCGTCGCGGTGATCGAACGTGCAGGATCGATACAGGCCTTTGCGACGGTATGGGCAGGTCCGGGGAAACAGGAACTGTCCGTGGATCTGATGCGATTCAGCCACAATGCGCCCAGGGACATCATGGAAGCGTTGTTCGTCCATCTCTTGTCGTGGGGAAAGACTGAAGGCTATCGCTGGTTTTCACTGGGAATGGCACCAATGTCGGGATTTGAACAATCACCGGTTGCTCCGTTGTGGAACAGGGTGGGGTTGTTTCTCTACGAACACGGAGAGTCCATCTACAACTTTCAGGGATTGAGAGCATTCAAGGAAAAATTCAGGCCGGAATGGCAGCCTCGCTATCTGGCCTACCCCGGCGGCCTGAAATTGCCCCGGATCCTCGCGGACATTGCTGCGCTCGTCGCCGGCGGTTACCGTCGGATCTTTGCTCGGCGAGGCTGAAGTAGATCGATCATCCAGTAACCGTCCGATGGCCCCTCCTGGCCAGGAGGGGTGGCTGCGGCGAAGCCGCAGACGGGGTGGTAGATGAAAATCCTCTGAAAAAAATGTGCCAGTGATTGAACCACCACCCCGGCGCTTCGCGCCACCCCTCCTGGCCAGGAGGGGCGATCTCTCGAATTTGCCAGTTTCATTCTCCGCGTGCTTCTTCCAGTCAGATGAGCAAAAATGACAAGCTCACAATTATGGCAAGGCCACCGGACCCCATCAATGCACCCGGCTCTCCATCGCCGTCTCCCAAAAGACCGGCAGGACCGAGCCTCTTCAGCCTGCTGAAGCCCTACCGTCACTGGGTCGCGGGGATGGTCGCGCTGACGATTCTCGGCAACAGCTTGAACCTTGTTGTTCCGAAGATCATGGCGCACACCATCGATCAATACGACCAGCCGGGCTTTGACATTTCAAATACAGTTTTTTGGTTCCTGCTGATATCGCTCGGCATCTTCGTGCTGTCGTATTTCCAGAATGTCGTTCAGACCTATGCCGCGGAGCGGATTGCCAGGGATTTGCGCACCCGGCTTGTGGCAAAGATTTCCGTCCAGAATCACGCCTACATCCAGCAGGTCACTCCGGCAAAACTGCTGACGAACCTCACGTCCGACGTCGACGCGATCAAGATGTTCGTTTCGATGGCAATAGCTTCGATGATCTCTTCCCTGTTCCTGATTATTGGCGCAGGCGTACTGCTGCTGCTAATCGACTGGAAGCTTGGCCTTGCGGTTCTGACGGTAATTCCCATTATCGGCATCACATTCGGGTATGTGCTCGGAAAAGTCCGGAAGCTGTTCGTCAAGGGCCAGGGAGCGATTGACTGGTTAAACAAAGTCATCAACGAAAGCATTCTGGGCTCATCGCTGATTCGCCTTTTGAATTCGCAGCAATACGAGTATCAGAAGTTCCTTGCCGCGAACACCGAAGCCAAGGCAATCAGCATCAGCATTCTTCGACTCTTTGCTGCCCTGATTCCTGTAATTATTTTTTCTTCCAATTTAGCCACACTCGCAATACTGGTTGCCGGTGGACGCTTCGTTATTAACGGGTCCATGACTCTGGGCGACTTCACGCAGTTCAACAGTTATCTCGCAATTCTGATTTTCCCCATCATCGTCATTGGTTTCATGAGCAATGTCATGGCGCAGGCGACGGCTTCGTTTCAGCGGATTTCGGGAATATTGGAAGCGCCGGACAGAAAAGATACCGGCGAACTGGATACAACTTTGGTGGGGGACATCGTCCTGCGAAATGTTTCCATGAAGTATGGCGACAAGCTGGTGCTCAAGGACGTCTCCATACATGCAAATCCGGCTACTCGGACCGCAGTAATCGGCCCGACTGCCGCCGGCAAGACGCAATTGCTCTACCTGTTAACGGGACTGATCAAGCCCGATTCGGGGACGGTGGAGTTTGACGGCAATGCGGTGGACGCTTACAAGCGGGAATCGCTGCATCGGCAGATCGGATTCGTCTTTCAGGACAGCATTCTCTTCAATCTCACGTTGCGAGAGAACATCGCGTTCAATACTTCGGTAACCGATCTGGACCTGAATAAGGCCATTGAGACTGCAGAGCTTTCCGATTTTATACAGTCGTTGCCGCAGAAGCTCGACACGGTAGTCTCCGAGCGCGGAACCAGTCTTTCCGGCGGACAAAAGCAGCGCATTATGCTGGCACGCGCTTTGGCGCTGAATCCCAAAATACTGCTGCTTGATGATTTCACCGCAAGAGTCGATACGACGACCGAGCGCAAGATTCTGGATAACGTTCGCAGAAATTATCCGGGAATCACCCTGCTGTCGGTGACGCAGAAGATCGGGCCTGTCGAGAACTACGACCAGATTGTTCTCCTGATGGAGGGAGAAGTCCTGGCTTCAGGAACCCACAAGCAATTAATGGAAACGTCTCCGGAGTACGTTCAGATTTATGACTCGCAGCGCAGCACCAGCAGTTACGAACTCTTACAGTCTCAGTAGCCCGTCGTATCAGACGCCGGCAATCAGCGTCGTCACGGGGATCCGTCGACTGCTCCCCGTGATGGAAGGCGAATACGGCATCGTCATTCAGGCGCTGATTGCGGTGATCATCACATCCACTTCCGGTCTGCTCGGCCCGATGATTATCGGCAAAACCGTCGACAATTACATTCGGACCCCCGACTTTCGAGGCGTATGGACATCCGCATTGGTGCTGCTTGGCGTCTATATGGTCGGATTGTGTTCCAGCTACTTTCAGACGCAGCGCATGGGCATGGTCGGACGGAGAGTGCTGTTTAATTTGCGCAACGCCCTGTTCACCAAACTCCAGGCGCTGCCGGTGGCATTCTTCAATCAGAACCGGTCGGGCGACCTGATTTCCAGAATCAACAACGACACGGATAAATTGAATCAGTTTTTCTCGCAGGCTCTGGTTCAGTTTGCCGGAAACCTGTTCATGATGACCGGCGCCGGAATATTTCTGTTAAGCCTGAATCCCCGCCTTGGTGCGACGGCACTATTGCCCGCGCTGGGAGTGCTGATCGTGACTCAGCTGATTTCTCCGTGGGTCAAGCGCAAGAACGTGAGAAATCTCCAGTCGGTCGGAAACATGAGCTCGGAAATTCAGGAAAGCCTGAGCAACTTCAAGGTGATCGTGGCTTTCAATCGCACGGATTATTTTCGGAAGAAGTTCAATGAAGCCAATGAGCAGAACTTCGCTTCCGCCGTGGATGCCGGCATGGCGAGCAATGTGTTCATGCCCATATACGGGCTGTCGCAGAATCTGGCGCAGGTGCTCGTCATTGCATATGGCTTCCACCTGGTAACGGCGGGGACGATTTCGGTGGGGCTGCTTATTGCATTCGTGCTGTACCTCAACAACTTCTATATGCCGCTTCGACAACTGGCAGCCATGTGGGCTCAGCTGCAGCTTGCCCTGGCTGCCGTCGATCGCATTTCGGAGGTTCTCGCGCTGGAACCCAATATGCCAGTGATTGCCGCAGTACCGGCAGCCGCAGGTCCGCTCCTGAAGTTCGAGAATGTCAGCTTCGGTTATCGCGAAGGCCAGAACATTCTGCGAGACACCAGCTTTACTTTGGAGCGAGGCAAAACTTACGCCCTGGTAGGACCAACCGGCGGAGGTAAGACGACGACGGCATCCCTGATGGCCCGACTTTACGATCCAGCAACTGGCATGGTCCTGCTGGAAGGCAGAGATATCCGTTCATTTTCGCCGGAAGAACGGACAGAGAAGATCGGCTTCATTCTTCAGGAGCCGTTTTTGTTTACCGGAACCGTCCGCGACAACATCGCTTACGGGCATCCCAGGTATCGAGACCTCTCCAGCGAAGACCTGGTCGAAGTCCTGAAACAGAACAACCTTGCTGAACTTCTGGTCCGATTCGAACAGGGCCTCGACACGAAAGTGACTTCGAGCGGAGACAGCATCAGCCTCGGACAGAAGCAGTTGATCGCGTTCATGCGTGCGGCGCTGAAAAATCCCGAACTCTTAATTCTCGATGAAGCCACCGCCAATATCGACACCATCACCGAACAGCTCTTGCAGGAAATTCTCAACAAACTTCCGTCAACAACAACCAAAGTCATCATTGCGCATCGATTAAATACGATCGCCAACGCCGATGAAATCTTCTTTGTGAATGGTGGAGAGATCACTCCTGCCGGATCGATGGAACACGCCGTCGACATGCTCCTCCGCGGCAAACGCGAGAGCTGAGTTAGGGAGTTATGGGGACAGACCCCTCAATCCCCTAATTCCGTTTTTTGGAATTAGGGGATTGAGGGGTCTGTCCCCATAACTCCCTAACTACCGGGTGATGGCTTGATTGGTGATTTTGCCGTTGATGGTGACGTTGGAAAATGTGATGTCTTTTACATTTTCCAGCACGTCGGGCTGAGCCACGTTCTCGAACTTACAGTCCTTTATACGGACGTTGGTTACGGGTGAGCGCGCATAGCCTCGAAGAGAAAGGGCGTTGCGGCTTTTCTGGCTGGTGACGTTGCGCATTTCGATGTCTCGGACAATGGGTGTAAATTTCCCGCCGTCGCCTTCTTCATACAGGAAGTCGACGCTGACGATGGCCTGGCTGACCTGTCCGATCGTCACGTCCCGCATATAAACATGTTCCACCACGCCGCCGCGGACGGAGTTCGTCTTGAAACGAAGCGCGATGTTGAGATTCGGGCTGTCCATTCTGCATCGCTCGGCAAAAATGTTGCGGGCGCCGCCGGAGATCTCGCTGCCGATTGTCACTCCACCATGGCCGTCCTTCATGGTGCAGTCTCGAATAATCACATTCTCGATGGGGACGCCGACGCGGCGGCCGTCGTCGTTACGTCCGGACTTAAGCGCGATGCAATCATCGCCGGTATCGAAGGAACACTTCTCGATCAGCACGTCTCTGCAGGCTTCGGGATTGCATCCGTCGTTATTGGGGCCATGACTGTTGATCGTCAGTCCTCGGACGATGATATTCGTCGACAGCACCGGGTTGATTTCCCACATCGGTGAATTCACGATGGTAATTCCCTCGATCATCACGTTGCGGCAACGATAGGGCTGAATGAAATTGGGCCGGAGAAATGAGCCTTCTCCAAACACTCGCTCTGCCACCGGCTTTCCGGCGGCCGCCATGTCCACCAGTTGTCTGCGCGCAGCGTTGCGAGTCCAATCCCACCAGTGTGTGGCGTCGGCCTGCCCGTCGAGTGTCCCGGAACCGGTAATGGCGATGTCCTGTTCATCGAAGGCATAAATGAACGGAGAGAAGTTCATCAACTCGGTGCCTTCGAATCGCGTGTAGACGAGCGGAAGGTATTGCTTCGGGTCGGTGGAAAACTTCACGACAGCGCCTTCGGAGAGGAAGAGATTCACGCGGCTCTTGAGTCGTATGGGACCGGTCTGTGTGATACCGGAGGGGACCACGACCCTTCCACCACCTGCCGCATTGCAAGCCGAGATCGCCTCATTCAGGGAGCCGTAGCGTCTGGCGTCGAAATCCCTTGCGGGAAACGAGGGCTCCTTGATGCGTGCGAGAATCGCCTTGGTTTCGTCCCACGGGTCGCTGCTTCCGCCTTGCGCCGGTATCAACGGCAAGGCGGCAGCAGCCTTCAGAAAGGTCCGTCGTGTGAACTGCAGGGATTTCATGCGGGTGAGCATAAGAAAGACCGGGCGAAAAGTACAATTCTCTCGCGAGGCTCGATTCTGTGGCTCGCCGGACTCCTTGCGTTCTATGCCATCCGTCGAAACGAGACGAGCGGTGAGCCTTCACTCACGGTTTCGGTCTGATCTGCAGATGGGGGAACTGTAGCGCGGACTTTTCGAGTTTTCTTGGGCAGAGCAATGCACAGATGGTCATCGAACCGGTCAATAATCCAGGTTTTTCCACAAGTCTTACAGGTCTTTTTTTCCATAATGTATCTATTGTAGAACGGAACGGGCCGATTTGAGGCGAAGACCTGTAGGAGGAAGTGAAAAAGCGGGAGAGCCTGCATTCCAGTGGGAACCAGGATTTTCATTTCAGTCCTGGCTCCCACCGAAGTTCGAGAGCTGGATTTTAGAAAACTTCTCTCCAGTAGAGGATCTTCTTCAATGCAGGAGGAGGAGCCGGATTGCTGGATATCTGCTGGTCGGTCGTTGCCGTAATAACCGAAGCAGTGACCGTAGCTCCAGAC
>Ga0184628_10000289_pt1 | contig 29278 bp, 30 predicted proteins | sample PLM4_5_b1_FD_133149 | JGI IMG/M metagenome (GOLD analysis project Ga0184628, IMG submission 133149) | Groundwater sediment microbial communities from an aquifer in East River, Colorado, USA - PLM4_5_b1 | ecosystem: Environmental > Terrestrial > Soil > Riparian zone | place: USA: East River...
CGTGGTTGCGGTGAACAAGAAGACCAAGACCATCACCCTGAAGGGACCCAAGGGCAACCAGGTGGATCTGGTCGTGGAAGACCCGAAGCAGCTGGCGCTGGTGAAGAAAGGCGACCAGGTCGAAGCCGTCTACACCGAAGCGGTCGCCATCTCGGTCGAGGCTGCGCCGAAAAGCGCGGCGAAGAGCAAGTAGCGCGACGCGCTCAGGTCGCGCCGCCCGGCCGGCGCCTGCCGGCCGGGGGCAAGGCTCAGGGCTTGAGTTGCGCGCGCACCTCGCCGCCCTTGTTCTTGTTGCTGTGCACGTTGACGTAGAGCTCGCCGGCCTTGAGCGCCTGCAGCTGCGCCGCGGTGAGCTTGCGGCCCTCCGGCACGCCATAGGTATCGCCATTCTTGGTCAGCGGCACGATCACCGGGCCATTCTTGCCGGCGGCGGCCTGGTGGATGTGTGCCATGGTTCCCGGCACGTCCTTCGTGGTCACGCTGCCGCTGATGGTTCCGTCCTCGGCGACGCGGAAACTTCCGCTGCCGCTGCCCGCCGTGTTGACCGGCGGCACTTCCTCGGCGCCGGTCAGCTTGACGCTGATGGCACCGCTGCCCGGCATCCAGTCGGGCATCTTGCTTTGCATGTCCGCGCAACCCGCAAGGGCGATCGCCGCGGCGACCGCCATTACTCCCGCCATGCTTGTTTTCATGTTGGCTCCTCCGTGAGATGACAGCAGTCCGGATGCTGCTCCGGTCGGGCACGCCGGGTCAAGTCCCGGCCCGGGAGTATTACGCGCTGATGCGGTAGACAGCCAGGCTGCCGAGCAGGTTCGGCAACAGCCTGACCGGATTGCCATCGCGCAGCACCCGGCGCTCGAGGATGCGGATACCCAGCGTTGCGCACAGCGCTTCGAAATCCACCAGCGTGCAATGGTGCACGTTGGGCGTGTCGTACCACTGGTAGGGCAGTTCCTTCGACACCGGCATGTGGCCGGCAAGCGCGATCTGGATGCGCGCCTTCCAGTAGCCGAAGTTGGGGAACGACACGATGGCCTCGCGGCCGACGCGCAGCATCTCGCGCAGCAGCGGCTCCTGGCGGTGGATCGCCTGCAGCGTCTCGGACAGGATCACACTGTCGAAGGAACCATCGCGAAACGCCGACAGCCCGTCCTCCAGGTCCATCTGCAGCACATTGACGTCGTTCCTGATGCACTCCAGCACGTGCGCGTCATCTATCTCGACGCCGTAGCCCGGCGCCTGCCTCGCCTGCCACAGATGGCGCAGCAGCCTGCCGTCGCCGCAGCCGAGGTCCAGCACCCGGGCCCCGGGTGCGATCCAGCCGGAAATGACCTCAGCCTCGGTCATAGTTCGATGTTGCGGAAGTAGGCGCGCAGCGCCCCGTGGTAGCGCGGGTCGTCCATGAGGAAGGCGTCGTGGCCCTGCGGCGCGTCGATCTCGAGGTAGGACACCACGCGCCGGTTGTCCAGCAGCGCGCGCACGATTTCGCGCGAACGCTCGGAGGTGAAGCGCCAGTCGGAAGTGAACGACACCACCAGAAAATTGGCCCGCGCGCGCGCCAGCGCCGCCGACAACTCGCCGCCGTAATCCGCCGCCGGGTCGTAGTAGTCGAGCGCCTTGGTGATGCGCAGGTAGGTGTTGGCGTCGAAGTAGCTCGCGAACTTGTCGCCCTGGTACCTGAGATAGCTCTCGATCTCGAAGTCGACGTCGAAGTCGAAGCCGGGGCCGTCCTTGCCGCGCAGCACGCGGCCGAACTTCTCCATCATCGCGTCGTCGGACAGATAGGTGATGTGGCCGATCATGCGCGCGATGCGCAGGCCCCGCTTCGGCACCACCCCTTTCTCGTAGTAGTGCCCGCCGTGGAAGTCCGGGTCGGTCATGATCGCCTGGCGCGCGACCTCGTTGAAGGCGATGTTCTGCGTCGAGAGGCGCGGCGTGGCAGCGATCACCAGCGCATGGCGCACGCGCTCCGGGTAGGAAAGGGTCCACTGCAGAGCTTGCATGGCGCCGAGCGAACCGCCGATCACCGCAGCGAAGCGCTTGATGCCCAGGTGGTCCGCCAGGCGCGCCTGCGCGGCGACCCAGTCTTCCACTGTCACCACCGGAAAGTCGGCGCCCCAGGGCTTGCCGGTGGCCGGATTGGGCGATGTGGGCCCGGTGGAGCCGAAGCAGGAGCCGAGGTAGTTGTTGCCGACGACGAAGAAGCGATCGGTGTCGAGCGGTTTGCCCGGGCCCACGAGGTTGTCCCACCAGCCGAGGTTCTGCGGATCATCGGCGTACGCGCCAGCGACATGGTGCGAGGCGTTGAGCGCATGGCAGACGAGCACGGCGTTCGAGCGTTGCGCGTTGAGCTCGCCGTAGGTCTCGTAGGCGATTTCGTATGCGGGCAGGACGGCGCCGCTCCTCAGCTTGAGGGGCTCGGCAAACCTGGCCTGCTTCGCTTCCACGATCACGGCGCGCACCAAAATGAAAAAGCCCGTTCAGCTTGCGCGAGGACGGGCTTTCGGGGCCGGTCTCTTTAGCGGTACTTGTAAAGCGCCCGCAAGCTGAACATCAAATCGGCGCTGTGAAGCCGCGCGAACGTTACCTGCCGTCGCCTTCGGTGTCAAGGAAGCGGCGCGCCGCATTGCGCAGGCGCTCGAGCCAGCGGGGCGTGCGCGCGCCGCGCGGCCTGAAGCGGCGCGCGGGGTGCGCGTACTCGTCGATCTTGTCGCGCACGAAGCGCGCGATCTCCGCCGGCAGCCCCGCGGCGGCGTCCTCGAAATGCTGCGTGAGCGCCTGGTAGGGCATCGCGCCGTCGTAGCGCAGCGCCCAGGTGTCGTCCTCGAGGAACGAATCGCCGGCATGCAGGCTCTCCGGCATGAGGTGCTGGAAGCCGCGCCCGCGGCGCCAGTCGAGCACGCGCTCGTTGCGCGTGTCGCGCCGGTAGCACAACTGGAATTCGACGATTGTGCCGGCGTGGTCCTGCCACAGGAATAGGTCGAAGTAGTCGTCCTGGAACCAGTGCTTGATGCGCTGCTGGCTGCGCTGCTCGAGGCCGCGGATCTCGCGCAGCATCTCAGGCCGCCTTTGCGGCCCCGCACTGCGTCAGGCCGTCGATCTGCGCGTCGCTGTAGCCCGCCTCGCGCAGCACTTCCCGCGTGTGCTCCCCGAGGCGCGGCGCGTGGCGCCGGACCTCGGGCTGCGTCCCCGACCATTCGGAGGGCACCTTCATCGAGACGAGCTTACCCTCGCTCGGATGCTCGATCGGGCGGAAGTAGCCGATGGCGTTCAGGTGCGGGTCGCGCATGATGTCTGCAAGGCTGTTCATGCGCTGCACCGGGATGTCGGCGCGCTCGAGCGCGGCGAGCCAATCCGCGGTGGTCCTTTTCGTCATCTCGTCGGCGACGAAGCCGTACACCGCGTCGAAATTCTGGCCGCGGCCCTCGGCCGAGGCGAAGCGCGCGTCCGCGAGCTTGTCCTGCCGGCCGATCATCTCGAAAAAAGCCTTCCAGTGCTTGTCGTTGTACATCAGCACGCAGACGTACCCGTCGCGCGTCTCGTAGGGCCGCCGGTGCTTCGACAGCATGCGCGTATAGCCGGCTTCGCCCAGCTGCGGCTGGAAGGTGTAGCCGCCCATGTGCTCGCCGAGCACCGACTGCAGCAGGCTCTCGAACATCGGCACGTCCACGCGCTGGCCCTTGCCGGTCTTTTCGCGCGAGTAGAGCGCCGCGCATACCGCGTTCACCACGTGCAGCCCGACCGAGCGGTCGGCCATGGTCGCCGGCACGAAGCGCGGCGATTCCGCGCCCGCCTCGCGCAGCAGCCACGGCAGTCCGCTCGCGCCCTGGATCAGGTCGTCGTAGGCGGCCTTCGCGGCGTAGGGCCCGGACTGGCTGTAGCCGAAGGCGCCGACGTAGATGATTTTCGGATTCACGGCGCGCACCTCGTCGTAGTCCAGCTTCAGTCGCGCCATCGCCTGCGGGCGGATGTTGTAGACCAGGACGTCGGCTATTTTCGCCAGGGCGAGGCAGGCCTCGCGCGCCTCGGGCTTTTTCAGGTCGAGCACGATGCCGCGCTTGTTGCGGTTGGCGTTCAGAAAGATGTGGCCCATGCCCTTGGAACGGAAGGGCCAGGCGTAACGCATGATGTCGCCCTCGGGCGGCTCCACTTTCACCACGTCGGCGCCGAAGTCCGCGAGGACCTGTGTGGCGTAGGGCCCCATCACCACCGTCGTGAGGTCCAGTACGCGCACGCCGTGCAGGGGGCCGGGCATGGCTTGCCTCAGGCGTTCAGCTTCGCCAGCAGCTCGCGCGTCTTCGCGGCATCGCTCGAGCGCAGCACTTTCTGCGCCAGCGGCTGCACCTCGGCGAGGCTCGAGCGCAGCACGCGCTCCTTGATCGCCGGCAGCTGCGCCGGGTGCATGGAGAAATTTCGCAGCCCGAAGCCGAGCAGCAGGCGCGTGAGCGTGAGGTCGCCCGCCATCTCGCCGCACACCGCGACCGGCACGCCGCCGCGCGTGGCGGTCTGGATGACGTGCGCCACCAGGTGCAGCACCGCGGGGTGCAGCGGATCGTACAGGTGCGCCACCGCGTCGTCGGTACGGTCGATGGCGAGCGTGTACTGGATCAGGTCGTTGGTGCCCAGGGAGAGGAAGTCCAGCCGCTGCATGAACATCTGCAGCGAGAGCGCTGCCGCCGGAATCTCGATCATGCCGCCGACCTCGATGCCCTTGTCGTAGGACACGCCCAGATCGTCCAGCTGTTGCTTTGCTTGCCGGATGAAGGCGAGCGCCTGCTCCACCTCGTGCACATGCGCCACCATCGGCAGCAGGATCCTGACGCGGCCGTGGTTCGAGGCGCGCAGGATGGCGCGCAGCTGGACGAGGAACATCTGCGGCTCGGCGAGGCAGAAGCGAATCGCGCGCAGGCCAAGGGCGGGGTTGGGCATCAGCTGGCTGTTGCCCGAGAGCGCCTTGTCGGCGCCGACGTCCAGCGTGCGGATCACCACCGGCTTGCCGTGCATCGCCTTCGCCACTTCGCGGTAGGCCTCGTACTGCTCGTCCTCGCCGGGCAGGTCCTTGCGGTTCATGAACAGGAACTCGGTGCGGAACAGGCCGACGCCTTGCGCGCCCGCCTCGTGCACTTCATCCAGGTCCTGCGGCAGCTCGATGTTGGCGTAGAGCTCCACCGGCGCGCCGTCGAGCGTCGCCGCGGGCGTGGTCTTCAGGCGCCGCAGCTTCTTCTTTTCGAGCTCGTGCTGCGATTGGCGCAGCTGGTATTCGGCCAGCACGATCGGGTCCGGGTCCACGATCAGCACGCCCTGGCTGCCGTCCACGATGAGCAGCTCGCCCTCGCGGATCATATGGCGCGCATGGTGCAGGCCGACCAGCGCCGGGATGTTCAGGCTGCGCGCGACGATCGCGGTGTGCGAGGTGACGCCGCCGGCGTCGGTGACGAAGCCGCCGAACTCGTGGCGCTTGAACAGGATCATGTCGGCCGGCGACAGGTCGTGCGCCACCACGATCAGCTTGTGCTCCTCGGACAGTTGCGGCTCGGCCGGCACCTTGTCGCCCATCAGGGCCTTCAGCACGCGCTCCACCACCTGCTGGATATCGGCCTTGCGCTCGCGCAGATAGGCGTCCTCCATCGCCTCGAACTGCTCGACCAGGGTCTCCATCTGCTGCACCAGTGCCCACTCGGCATTGCACTTTCGCTCGCGGATCAGCTCGCGCGGCGCGTGCGACAGCGACGAATCCTCCAGGATCATGCGGTGCAGGTTGATGAAGGCGCCGAACTCGGGGGGCGCTTCGGCCGGCATCTGGCTCTCGAGCAGCGCAAGTTCCTGCTTGGCGCGCGAGATGCCGGCGTCGAAACGGAAGATCTCGCCCGGCACCGCCGAGTCGGGGATCTCGTAGTGCGCCACGTCGAGGCGCGCGCTGGAGACGAGGTGCGCCTGGCCGATGGTGATGCCCGAGGCGACGCTCGAGCCGTGCAATACGAAATTCATGCGCTTTCGCCGAACTTGTCGGCGATCAGCTGCCGGATGGCGCTCAGCGCCGCCTCCGCGTCGGCGCCTACCGCCTCCACGTTGACCAGGGCGCCCTTGCCGGCGGCGAGCATCATCACGCCCATGATGCTCTTCGCGTTCACGCGCCGGCCGTTGCGCGAGAGCCATACCTCGCTCTTGAAGCCGCTCGCCACCTGCGTGAGCTTCGCGGCGGCGCGCGCGTGCAGGCCCAGCTTGTTGACGATGGTGAGGTCCGCGCTAGGCACCGCAGCTGTCCGTGTTCATGTGCACCACGCCCTCGGTGCCGCCCGAAAGCGCGCGTTGCACGGCCGCGGCTAGCGAGCCGTCGCGCCGGGAGAGCACCCGCACCAGCATTGGCAGTGAAATGCCGGAAACTCCCTCCACGCGCCCGTCGGCGAGCAGGCGCGAGGCCACGTTGCAGGGCGTGGCGCCGAACATGTCGGTCAGCACCAGCAGACCCGTGCCGTCGTCCAGCTGGGCCGCGCGCTGGCGCGCGCGCGCCAGCACCGCCTCCGGGTCCTCGTTGCGCGACACGCCGAGCGTCGCCACGCGCGTCTGCCTCGCGCCGAGGATCGCCTCGGCGCTGGCGAGCAGCGTCTCGCCGATGGCGCCGTGCGTGACGACCAGGACGCCGATCATGCCTTGAGCTTCGCTTCGAGCGCTTCGATGAACGTGCCGGCGACGTCGAAGCCGGTCTGGTCCTGGATCTCGCGAAAGCACGTCGGGCTGGTGACGTTGACTTCGGTCAGGTAGTCGCCGATCACGTCCAGGCCGACCAGCAGCAGGCCGCGCGCGGCGAGCTTCGGCCCCAGCGCCTCGGCGATCTCCCGGTCGCGCCTGGACAGCGGCTGCGCCACGCCGGTGCCACCGGCGGCGAGGTTGCCCCGCGACTCGCCGGCCTTGGGGATGCGCGCCAGGCAATGCGGCACCGGCTTGCCGTCGATCAGCAGGATGCGCTTGTCGCCGTCGCGGATTTCGGGGATGTAGCGCTGCGCCATCACGCTGCGCGCGCCGCCCTGCGCCATCAGTTCGACGATCACGTTGCGGTTGGGGTCGTCGGCGCGCACGCGGAAAATGTTCTCCCCGCCCATCACGTCCAGCCGCTTGAGCACGACGTCGCGCTCGCCGTCGATGAAAGCGTGCAGCCGTTCCGGCTCGCGCGCCACCAGCGTCGGCGCGACAAAGCGCGGGAACTCGGCGATGGCGAATTTCTCGTTGTGGTCGCGGATCGCGTCGGGGGCGTTGAACACTCGCGCCCCTTCGCGCACCGCCGCCGACAAGAGCCAGGTACTGGTGACATACTCCAGGTCGAACGGCGGGTCCTTGCGCATCAGCACCGCGTCGAACGAGGCCAGGCTGCGCGGCGCGCGGCCGTCGCGGCGGTACCAGTCCTCGTCGTTGTCCGTCAGGTGGATGCGCGTCGCCTGCGCGCCGACGCTGCCCCCATGCCAGGCGAGGCCCGGCTGCTCGCATACGTGCACGGCGTGGCCGCGGCTGTGCGCGGCGCGCATCATGCTGACGGTCGTATCCTTGTACCCCTTGAGCGAGTCCGGCGAATCGATGAGGAAGAGCAGGTTCACGCCGTGGGGGCGCCGCCGCGCATGGCCGGAGGCTGGGGATAAAGGTATGATTTTAACTTGAAAGCGCCCGTAGCTCAGCGGATCAGAGTATTGGCCTCCGAAGCCAAGGGTCGTGGGTTCGAATCCCGCCGGGCGCGCCAGGCTCTACTTGCATCGTCATCCGGTTTGATCCTCGTCAAAGCCATTGCCTGCTGCGCTACGTAGATTCACAAACTCTTCAAAGGGGATACATTCATGCCGAAGCGCACGCAGGTGCTTGCCACGATCGCTCTTGCCGCATTCGCGGGTAGCGTGGCCGCGCAGCAATACCCGACCCGACCCGTGACCATGCTGGTTCCCTATGCCGCGGGCGGCCCGACCGACACCGTCGCCCGCGTCACCGGTCAGGCCATGGGCAAGCCCCTCGGCCAGACGGTGGTGGTGGAGAACCGCCCAAGTGCCGGCGGCATCCTCGCGCCCGAAGCCGTGAAGAATGCCAAGCCCGACGGCTACACCATCCTCATCCACCACATCGGCATGGCGACCACGCCGGCGCTGTACCGCCAGTTGCGCTTCAATCCGCTCACTGATTTCGACTACATCGGGCTGATCAACGACGTGCCGATGACGATCATCGCGCGGCAGAATTTCCCGGCCAAGGACTTCAAGGAGTTTCTCGCCTACATCAAAGCCAACAAGGACAAGGTTACCTACGCCAACGCGGGCATCGGCGCAGCCTCGCACCTGTGCGGCATGTTGTTCATGAGCGCCATCCAGACCGACATCCTGACCGTGCCCTACAAGGGGACGGCGCCGGCAATGAACGACCTGCTGGGCGGCACGGTGGACTTCATGTGCGACCAGACCACCAACACGACGAACCAGATCAAGGCAGGCAAAGTGAAGGTGTACGCGGTCACCTCCAGGAAGCGCGTGCCTTCGCTCCCGGATGTCCCGACGCTGGACGAGCTGGGCCTGAAGGGTTTCGAAGTCGGCATCTGGCACGGCCTGTACGCGCCCAAGGGCACACCGAAGGCGGCACTCGAGAAGCTTGTCGCCGCGCTGCAGGTCGCGCTCAAGGATGACACGGTGAACAAGCGCTTCGCCGACCTGGGCGCGCAGGCCTATCCGGTGGACAAGGCTACGCCCGCCGCGCTTGCCGCGCACCTGAAGGCCGAGATCGACAAGTGGGGGCCGATCATCAAGAAGGCCGGCGTCTACGCCGACTGAGCTAGCCGTTCTTGCGAGCGACCCCGCGGATGCTGGGTCGCACGATGGGCAGGGCCTTGCGGATGCTCTCGCGCTCGATGCGTTCGACCGTGAATCCCGCGGCGGTGATGGCGGCTTCGGTGCGCCGCGTGAGGTGGCAGTTGCCCATCACGTGCTTCCAGATCGGCTCGATGCGCCCCTGCCATTTCAGCCGGTTCGGCTTGCCGTCGGCGGCCACGTGCTCGAGGAATACCAGCTTTCCCCCGGGCTTGAGCACGCGTTGAATTTCCTTGAGCGCGGCTTGCTGGTCGGGCACCGAGCAAAGCACCAGCGAGCACACCACCGCGTCGAGCGAGGCTTTGGCTGCAGGCAGCGCCTCGAGCGAGGCGTCCGAAATCTCGACGTGCTTCAATGCCGTCGCATCACGCTTGGCCTGCAGTTTTCGCCGCATGTGCGGATCGGGCTCGCACAGCACCAGCCGCGTTACTGACTTTGGGTAGTACGGCAGTGTGACGCCAGTTCCAGCGCCTGCTTCGAGCACGTCGCCCGAGAGATCGCGCAGCAGTTCCGCGCGCCACCGATCGAGGCAGGCCTCGTTGCTGCCGCGCGTGAAGCGGTCGTAGACCGCGGCCATCAGCCAGGACATTGGGAAACGCGCAGTTCGGCCCTATTTCAAGTCTCTACGCCGCCAATTTCATCACGCGTAACTGCTTGCGTCGCTGTTCCGCGTGCCAAAGATCGTACTGCGTTTGCTGATTGCGGCTGACGCCCAAGGCCTTGGCTGCTTCGGTAACCGTTACTCCGAGCGGCTCCAGGCAAAGCGACTTGATGATTTCGCCGGGGTGCGGGGGATTGTGCATGCGCATGGCGCTTGCTTTCAGTGGTAGTCCTCGCAATCGACCAAATCGGCGTCCGCTCCCGCAAAGATAAAGGTGACGCGCCAGTTTTCGCTCACCCGACCCAACCTCAAAACCTCTTCAAGCGTTAGGCCGAGGTGTCCACATTATCGGATGAGGTTCTCGCTTCCGGTGGAAGGCAAAGTTAGGTTGCTAGTTCTTGTTAACTACGATCTTGGCGCCTTTAAGCTCCTTAATCCACATTTCCCTTTTCTCAGGCGCCAACTTCTCGGTCTTTGCTACGTAGGCAAGACGAAAAATGCTGAACTTACCGTATACGATCTTCGCCACCTCATGTTGGTCTGCATGCGGACGGCAATTTTGCATTTTCCATTCATAAATAATGCTTGCCTCTTCCGTTTCTGTTCGGAATCCCTGTGCAATTACGTTTTGCACAAAACCGTTTGGGCATAACTTTGCATCCGCCGTATGCATGCGAGCTACGAAGGCATCGATAGGGTCGGGGCTGGTCGGTTTCCTAAGCACTTGCATGGTCAACAGTTCAGTCCAATTGTCAATCTTCTCTCCCGGCCGTACAAACTCAATGATTCGCTGATCTTGATCCGAGGTTTGGTGACCTACCGTCCATTCTTTGGGATCAAATCCCCCCATCAGGAACTCTTGATATAAGGGCGGAGCACTTGTTTCAAACGCAGTCTTCAGTGTTGAATAGATCAGTTTCGTGTCTGTGCCCCAACCCAACCTGCTGCCGTCCTTGAATCCAGCAACTTTCTCTGGCTCCCCGTAACGAACTATTGCCCATTCGTTATAGGTGTCCCCTGGCATTTTCCCCCAAGTAATCGACTTGATCTCACGAGCGTCGATTTCGAGTGTTTCATTCTTCTCACCGAAAACGAGTCCCGTTTCAGTGATCATGAGCTTCCCCGATGCCGAATAGGCCTGGAGCGAAAAGCCCTTGTCGCCGGGTCGATACCATACAGTAGCGAACTCCTTGTGCAGCACGTTGCCAGGGGCTCCCTGCGCGCCCACTGTTATAGAAATAAGGCAGCACAATCCGAAAGTCGCGCACAAAATCGCCAATCGCTGTCCGAAGGCGATACTGTCACGGGGGAGTTTCCGTCCAATAGTGGCCATGTGATGCGCCTCAAACAAAGCCTAACGATTGATTGAACAGCGTGTAAATCATGCTAGAAGCATCTATGAGTAGATGCAACCATCTGCTATTGGACAGTTCCATATGCCGGCATATATCTACCGATAGATATATGACCGCGATCCTGCGTCACCGCTGCGCTGGGGAGAAAGTCCTACGCGGCTAGCGGCGGACGACGCTTCCAGACTTCCGTCGCCTGCTCGAACGCGTGCGCCAGCTGCAGCACGCCGAAGTCGTCGCGATAGCGGCCGACGATCTGCAATCCCACCGGCAACCCTACCGGCGTGAAGCCCGCCGGCACCGAGATCGCCGGGTGGCTGGTGATGGTGACGTAGTAGCAGCTCTTCATCCAGTCGAGATAGTTGCCGAGCTTCACGCCCGCAATCTCGGTCGGGTACTCGGTATCCACCGGAAACGGCGGCAACTGGTTGACCGGCGCGAGCATGAATTCGTATTTCTCCAGGAAGCTGCGCATGCGGTGGAACAGCTCGGTGCGCAGGCCCTCTGCGCGGCCAATCCTCGCGCCGTCGAGTGCCAGGCCCTGTTCGATGTTCCAGATCACGGTGTCCTTGAGCAGCGCGCGGTGCGTCTTGAGCAGCGGCGCGAGTCGCTGCGCGAAGGACACGGCGCGCAGCGTCTCGAAGGCTTCGGTGGCGCCCGTGAAATCCGGGCAGGCTTCCTCCACGATGCAGCCCAGGGACTCAAACACCTTGCGTCGTTGCTCCAGCACCTTCGTAACGCTCGGCTCCACCGGCAGGCCCCCGAAATCGCGCGTCCAGGCGACGCGCACTTTCCTGAAGCCTCGCTTCAGTGACTTCGCGAAGATGCTGCCTGACTCGCTCATGGACACCGGCGCCCGCGGGTCGGGCCCCGCCATCGCCGAAAGCAGGAACGCGGCGTCTTCCACCGTGCGCGCGATCGGGCCGATCACCGGCTGGGTGTCCCAGGCGTTGGCCGCGGGGTAGGTCGGCACGCGGCCTGGCGTAGGCCTGAAGCCGACCACGTTGCAGTAGTTGCCGGGGTTGCGCAGGCTCGCGGCGAGGTCGGATCCGTCGGCGAACGGCAGCATGCCGCAGGCCACCGCGGCGCCCGCACCGCCTGAGGAGCCCCCGGAGGTTTTCGTGAGGTCGTAGGGGTTGCGCGTCGCGCCGAACACCTTGTTGAAGGTGTTGCTGCCGGCGCCGAATTCCGGCGTGTTCGTCTTTCCCAGCGTGATTGCGCCCGCGGCCTTCAGCCGCTCGACGAGGAGCGCGTCCTCGGCGGGCACGTTGTCCTTGTGCACGAGCGAGCCCATCGTGGTGCGGATGCCCTTGGTCGCCACGAGGTCCTTGTAGGCGACGGGCAGGCCGGCGAGCGGTCCGTGGGACGCCTTCTTGCGGTCCAGCGCCTTGGCCTGCTTCAGCGCCTCCTCCGGCAGGAAGGTGACGATGGCGTTGACCTTCGGATTCACGCGCTCGATCTGCGCGATGAACGCGCGCATCACTTCAGTCGCGGAGATCTTGCGCGTGCGGATCAGGCGGGCGAGTTGCCTGGCAGAGGCGTAACAGAGGTCCATGGCGCGAGTGTAGCCCGATCAAGCGGCAACGCTCTCGCCGCGGCGAAGCCGCCAGTCATTCCATCAGCGCAGCGTAAAGCGGCGACGTGAGGTAGCGCTCGCCGTAGGAAGGCAGCACCGCGACGATCATCTTGCCTGCGCTGTCCTTGCGCCGTGCGAGCTGCAGCGCCGCCCAGATCGCCGCGCCGGACGAGATTCCCACGAACAGCCCCTCCTGCCGCGCCAGCTGCCGCGCCGTGTCGAGCGCATCGTCGTTCTTGACGCGGATGATCTCGTCATAGATCCCGCGGTTCAGCACCTCGGGGATGAACCCGGCGCCCAGGCCCTGGATCACGTGCGGGCCTTTCTGGCTGCCGGAGAGCACCGCCGAGGCGTCGGGCTCGACCGCGACGCACCTGAACGAAGGCTTGCGCTTCTTGATCACCTCGCCGACGCCGGTGATGGTGCCGCCGGTACCGATGCCCGAAACGAGGATGTCGGCCTTGCCGTCGGTGTCGCGCCAGATCTCCTCCGCCGTGGTCTTGCGGTGCACCTCGGGATTGGCCGGATTGCCGAACTGGTCGGGCATGAAATAGCGCTTGGGATCCGAGGCCACCAGCTCCTTCGCGCGGTTCACCGCACCTATCGCACCCTCCGCGGCCGGCGTCAGCACCAGCTCGGCACCGTAGGCCTTGATGACCGCACGGCGCTCCTTGCTCATCGACTCGGGCATGAACATCATGCAGCGGTAGCCCTTCACCGCGCAGACCCACGCGAGCGCGATGCCGGTGTTGCCGCTGGTCGGCTCGACGATCACGGTGTCCGGATTGAGTTTTCCCGCGCGCTCGGCGGCGAGGATCATCGACACGCCGATGCGGTCCTTGACGCTCGCGCCGGGGCTGTAGAACTCGAGCTTGGCGAGCACCTGCGCCTGGCAGCCTTGCGCCAGGCGGTTGATGCGCACCAGGGGGGTGTTGCCCACCAGGTCGATGGCGGTGTCCGCGATTCTCATGTCTTCCTTTCGGGGTTCAGCGCACGTGCACGATGACTTCCAGGTACTCGGCCGGAAGCACCATTGAATCATCCCCCCGATTGAGTCTCGTGGCCAGCGCCGTGAGATCCTCGGCGAGCGCTGCCTGCTTGTCGACGTCGAGCGCGGCGAAGGCCTTGGTCATCGGGCCATAGTAGGTGCGGAAGGTGTCGAGCCAGTGGCGCGGCGAGCGATACCGGAAGTTGAAATTCCGCCGGCTCGCCTCGACCCGGTGGCCCGGGAACAGTTCGCGCAGCCGCTCTTCGGTGCCCCACAGCATCGGCGGCTTCAATCCTGCCGCCGGCGGGATGTAGCGGCCGAGCGCCTTGAACATCTCGCCGACGAAGCTGCCCGGCGTCCAGTTGGCCAACCCGATCTTGCCGCCGCGCTTGCACACGCGGGCGAGCTCGGCCGCGGCCTGCTCCTGGTGGGGCGTGAACATCACGCCGAACGTCGAGATCACGGCGTCGAAGCTCGCATCGGGGTACTGCAGCTTCTCGGCGTCGGCCTGCTCGAAGCGCACGTCGAGGCCTTCGGCGCTGGCACGCGCCCGCCCGCGCTCGAGCAAGGCAGCGACGTAGTCGGTAGACACGACCTCGCAGCCGCGGCGCGCCGCGGCAAGCGTCGCGTTGCCGTTGCCCGCGGCGACATCGAGGACCGATTGCCCGGCGCGCAGGTCGAGCGCCTCGCACAGCGATTCGCCGACGATCTGCAGCGTGGTGCCGATGACGGCGTAGTCGCCCGCTGACCAGGCGGCCTGTTGGCGCCCCTTGATGGCGGCGAGATCGGGTTGGGAAGTTGCGGTTTGCATGGTGGACTCCTTATTGTTTGCGCGGATCGTCGGCCGGGTTGAGATAGGTGATGCCCCACGGCCCGGTGCCGTGCAGCTGCACGATCGTTTCGCCGCCGGTCCACGCGAAGTGGGGCGTCTTCGGTTGCATGATCGCGATGCCGCCCGCGTTCAGCGCCTGCGCAACCTTCGGCTCGAATTTCTCGCCCTGCCCCATGTGGAAGGTGCCCGAGAGCACGGTGACGCGCTCTACGGCGGGATGGTAGTGAGGCGGTATACGGTAGTCGGCGGGAAAGCTGAGGCGCACGGTGAACGGCACTGCCTGGTTCATCGGCCCCTCGATCACCGCGATCTTCGCGCCGGCCGGCAGCGAGGGCACGTCGCTCCAGATCAGCTCGGCGGGCGTCACCATCTTGTGGGAATCATGCTGCGCCCAGCTCGCCGCGGCAAAGGACGCCAGCGCGAGCAACAGGAATGTCTTGGTCGGTTTCATCGGTTCGCCTCCTAGGTTGTGAACAACGGCTGCATTGAATCCCGTCAAGGCAGGAACGCGGTACCCCAGGGCGGGACAGGGACGGGGACAAAAAGCGGGACAGGAACGCCGGAGACACTAGAATGGCCCATCGCGTTGCAAGGGACGTCTAGCGGCGTGGACGAGCGGACGAACTCGTTTGGCTACTGGTTGCGGCGGCGCCGCAAGGCGCTCGACCTGACCCAGGAGGCGCTCGCCCAGAGCGTCGCCTGCTCGCGTTTCGCCATTCGCAAGATCGAAGCCGACGAACGCCGCCCCTCGAGGCGGTTGGCGGAACGCCTCGCGGACAGGCTCGCCATTGCACCGCAGGAGCGCGCTGCGTTCCTGGAGGCCGCGCGCGCCGTGCGCCCGGTGGACCGGCTGGAGGTGGACCGCCAGCCGCTCGATGCGCTCCAGCCTGCGGGCGAGGACGAGAGCGAACTCGCCCCGTTCGTTGGGCGGGACAAAGAGTACGGACTGCTGATCGGCCTGCTTGCCCGCCTCACCACGGGCACCGGCCACGTAGTGCTGATGGAAGGCGAGCCGGGCATCGGCAAGAGCCGCCTGATGCGGGAGCTGGCCCGCTACGCGCGCAAGAGGGGCCTGTCCACCCTGACCACCAATTGCTACGAGATCGAGCGCGCCATGCCGTACCAGCCGGTCATCAATTTCGTGACCCAGGCCCTGGAGCGCGCGCCGGTAACGGTATTGCAGAAGCTTGCGCCGGTGTCGCTCGCGGAGATCGCCGCGCTGGTTCCCGCGGCGGCGGAGCGCGTATCGGTGCCGGGCCTGTCCGCCGATTTTCCCGAAGCGCGCCAGGCGCGCCTGTTCCGCGCCATCGTGCAGCTGCTGGAGGCCTGCGCCGGCGCAGGGCGCCAGCTGGTCGTGATGGTCGATGACCTCCAGTGGGCGGACGACGCGAGCGCCCAGTTCTTCCACTACCTCGCGCGCCAGGCGGCGAGTCGGCCCCTGCTTGCCGTGTACGCCTACCGCGACGAGGCGCCTGACGACGAGCGGCTTGCGGGCCTGGTCGAGAGCCTGAGCCGCGAGACGCATGCGCGCCGCATGCCGCTTGCGCGCTTGCAGCTCGCGGACGCCAAAGCGCTGCTCGAGGGGTTCGGCGACGCGGCTCTCGCGCTGCGTCTGCACCGCGAGACCGACGGCAATGCGTTCTTCCTGACGTCGATGGTGCACGCAGTGCGTGAAGGCGAGATCTCGAGCGCAGCCTCCGGCGACCTGCCGCTGCCTGACGCGCTGCGGGCTTCGGTGCGCGCGCGGATTGCTCACGTGCCCGCGGAAGCGCGTCCGACGCTGGACTTGGCCGCAGTGCTTGGCCGGCGCTTTGACTTCGACACCCTGCTCGCCGTGACCCGGGAGCAGGAGGACCGGCTGCTGCGCGCGCTCGAGGGCCTGGTGAAGCGGCGCCTGCTGCGCGAGGACGCCGAAGGCGGCACCTACGACTTCAGCCACGACAAGGTGCGCGAGGTGGTGTACCGCGACATCGGCAGCGCCCGACGCATGCTGCTGCATCGCGCGGTCGCCGAGACGCTGGAGCAACGCGGGGAAGGCGAGCCGCACGAGCGCGACGCCCGGCTCGCCGAGCACTACCAGCGCGGGCACGTGTGGAACAAGGCTGTGCATCACATGGTGCTGGCCGCCGAGCACTCGCAGAAGCTGTTCGCCATGCGCGATGCGCTGCACTGGCTCGACCGCGCCGTCGATCTCGCCGAAGCGCACCGCGAGGCGCTACAGGGCCGCGCGCTGGTGGACTTGCACGAGCAGCGCGGAGGCGCGCGCGCTCAGGCCGGACAGACGGAAGGCGCCGTGGCCGACATCCGCGTCGTCATCGATGCGGCCCGCGCGCGCGGCGATCGCGCGAAGGCGCGCGACGCGCAGATCCAGCTTGGCATGGCCTACCGGCGCAGCGATGACTACGGGCAAGCGATCACGTGCCTGGCGCAGGCGCTGGAAGAGTGCCGCGCCATGAAAGACGAGCGGCACGCGGCGGACACGCTGTATCACCTGGGGACGGTGATGTGGAGCGACAGCCGCAATCGCGAAGCGATCGCGTATCACCAGGAGGCGGTCGCCATCTGCGGGCGCCTCGGACTGACCGACCTGGTTGCGGTCCAGGCCTGGCACGGCCGTGGCGAGGCGCACTTCGACAATCTCGAGCCCGCAGCGGCGATCGCCTGCTACAACCGCTCCATCGAGCTCGCGCGCGGCATCGGCGACAAGAGCTACGAGTCCGAGAACCTGATGATGATCGCGTATGCGCACATCGGCTGCATGGGTCTGGGCGACTATGGCAAGGCACAGGCCAATTTCGAGTCGGCGCTCGAGATCGCGCAGCGCGCGGACCTGCAATGGCACATGGGGCCGACGCTGCTAGGGCTGGACCACGTGCGCGCGTGCACCGGCCGCTATGGCGAAGCCTGGCGCGGCATGCACGGGACGCTGCGCTGGCTGGAGAGCCTGAAACAGACACGCTACCAGCTCATCGCCTACAACCTCCTCGGCAATCTGCTGCTCGACCTCGGGCTCCACGGGAAAGCCGTCGACTATTCGGAGCGCGCGCTCGCACTGGCGCGCGATGCGAGGATCACGTTCTGGCGGCCCTATATCGAGGCCAATCTCGCCATTGCCAGGATGAGGCTCGGCCATCTGGACGTCGGCCCCGCGCTGGAGGGCGCCATGCGCGACGCCCGCGAAAACAGCGAGCGCAACCAGATGGTCCGCTGCCTCGAAGGCCTCACCGAGCTGGCGCTGAGGCGCGGCGACGCCGAGGGATGCCTTGCACTGGCCGCCGAGCTGCTGTCGCACGCGGAAACCGCCGGCATGAAGGAGATCGCGACGCAGGCGCGGCGCTGGTGCGGCGAGGCGCTCGCCGCGACAGGCAGACGCGAGGCCGCGACCGAGCAGCTTTCGCTCGCCGCCGCGAGCGCCGGGGACATCGGACGCGTACGCCTAGCCTGGGATGCCACCGCTGCGCTCGCGAGAATCGGGCGCAGCGCCGCGCATCGCGCCTGCGCCGATGCCCTCGCCGCCAAGATCAGGAACAGTCTGGAGGGCTGCGAGCTCGAGCCGCAGTTCCCGCCCTTCAGCATCTGACAGCGAGGGGCTACATCAGCACGATGTCGTATTGCTCCTGGGTATAGCCTGACTCCACCTGCAGCGAGATCGGCTTGGCGATGAAGTCCGAGAGCATCGCCACCGAGGCCGATTCCTCCTCCTGCAGCAGGTCGATCACGCCCTGGGCGCCGAGCACGCGGAACTCGCGCGCGTCGAAAGCACGCGCTTCCCTCAGGATCTCGCGCAGGATTTCGTAGCACACGGTGCGCGCGGTCTTCACTTCGCCGCGCCCGCCGCAGGTGGGACAGGGCTCGCACAGCACGTGCGCCAGCGATTCGCGCGTCCTCTTGCGCGTCATCTCCACCAGGCCGAGCTGGGTGAAGCCGTTCACCGTCATGCGCGTGCGGTCGCGCGAGAGCGCCTTCTTCAGTTCCGCCAGCACCGCGGCGCGGTGCTCCTCGGACTCCATGTCGATGAAATCCACGATGATGATGCCGCCTAGATTGCGCAGGCGCAGCTGGCGCGCGATCGCCTGCGCCGCCTCGAGGTTGGTCTTGAACACCGTGTCGTCGAAGTTGCGGCTGCCGACGAAGCCGCCGGTGTTGACGTCGATGGTGGTCAGCGCCTCGGTCTGGTCGATGAACAGGGTGCCACCCGACTTCAGGTCCACGCGCCGCGACAGCGCCTTCTCGATCTCGGGCTCGACGTTGTACAGGTCGAACAGCGGCCGCTCGCCGGTATAGTGCTCGAGCCTGCCGCGCACCTCGGGCATGTAGGACTCGGCAAAGGCCGCGAGATTCTGGAAGTTCTCGCGCGAGTCCACTTTCACCGCTGAAATGTCCCCCGTCACCATGTCTCGCAGCACGCGCTGCGCGAGCGACAGGTCCTGGTAGAGCAGCTTGGGCGCCTGCGCGCCCAGCGAGCGTTCGCGGATATCGGCCCACAGGTGGCACAGGTACTTCACGTCGGTGCGCAACTCGTCCTCGGCCGCGCCCTCGGCCAGCGTGCGGATGATGAAGCCGCCCTTTTCCTCCGCGGGCAGCAGCGCCTTGAGCTTCTCGCGCAGCGCCTGGCGGCCGCTTTCGTCTTCGATCTTCTGCGAGATGCCGATGTGCGGATCCTGCGGCAGGTAGACCAGCACGCGCCCGGCGATGGAGACCTGCGTCGAGAGGCGCGCGCCCTTGGTGCCGATCGGGTCCTTCACCACCTGCACCAGCACCGGCTGGCCCTCGGCGAGGACCTTCTCGATGGGCTTGGCGGCTTCGCCGTTGGGTTTTCTGTGCTCCCAGATGTCGGCGACGTGCAGGAACGCGGCGCGCTCGAGGCCCACTTCGACGAAGGCCGACTGCATGCCCGGCAGCACGCGCGCCACGCGTCCCATGTAGATGTTGCCGACCAGCCCGCGGTTTGCCGCGCGCTCGACGAGCAGCTCCTGCACGGCGCCGGCCTGGATCACGGCGACGCGCGTCTCCTGCGGCGTGATGTTAACGAGCACCTCTTCGCTCACGCGAAGCCCCCATCCTCTGCAGCAGTTGCGCCGTCTCGTACAGCGGCAGCCCGACGATGCCGGACTGGCTGCCGCGGATCTCGGCGACGAACAGGGCCGCGCGGCCCTGGATGGCATAGGCGCCCGCCTTGTCGTCGGGTTCGCCGGTGGCGACGTAGTGCTGGATCTCCTGCGGCGTGAGCGCGCGGAACTGGACCTCGGACACCGAAAGGGCCGTTTCCACCTGGTCTTCGTACTGCAGCACCACTGCAGTCAGCACCTCGTGGCGCTTGCCGGAGAGCTCGGCGAGCATGGCGGCCGCGTCGGCACGGTCCGCCGGCTTGCCGAAGATGCGCTTGCCGAGCGCCACGGTGGTGTCGGCGGCGAGCACCGGCGCGCGCGGCAGGTTGCGCTCGAGCATGCGCAGCCAGCCGGCCGCGGCCTTGGCGCGCGCCACGCGCATCACGTAGTCGCGCGGCTCCTCGTCGGGCAGCGGTTCCTCGTCCACGTCCGCCTCCGCGCCGGGCCGGTTGCGGAACAGCAGCAGGTGGAACTTGACGCCGATGTGGCCGAGCAGTTCGCGCCGGCGCGGGCTGCGCGAGGCGAGATAGATGCCGCGGTCGATTCCTGGGGATGTGGCCATAGCTGCGCCGAGCGGCGCAGTTTAGCAGGGCGATGCAGGGGGTAACGGGGGGCGCGGCCCCCTGTTCCTATTCCCGGTGATACGGGTGTCCGGTAAGCAGGGTTGCCGCGCGGTAGATCTGCTCGGCGAGCACGACCTGGGCAAGGGCGTGCGGCAGCGTGAGCGAAGACAGGCGCAGGAGCAGCGCGGCATCCGCTCTTGTCTGCGAGTCCAGCCCGTCGGGGCCGCCGACGACGAACGCGGTGGGCGCCGCATCGCCGATCCAACGGCCGATCAGCGCCGCCAGCTGCGCGCTGGTGAGCTCGCGCCCGCGCTCGTCCAGCGCGACGACGCGCGCGCCCTTCGGCACGCGCGGCACGCAGTCCACCGCATAGCCGCGCGGCATGCGGCGCAGGTAATCGTCGCGCGCCAGCGCGGCCCAGCCGCGCAGCCTAGCGCCGTGCGCGACGAGCAGCAGCTTTGCCACGCGCCCGCCTCACGGGGCCCACCAGCTTCACCTGCTTGCCGCCCCAGATCTCTTCCAGGTCGTAGTGGCTGCGTACCGCCGGGTGCATCACGTGCACCACGATGTCGCCCAGATCCACCAGCACCCACTCGCCGCTCGCCTCGCCCTCGACGCCGTGCACCCGCGCGCCCATGGCCCGCAACCTGTCCTGCACGCTGTCGGCGAGCGCCTTCACCTGGCGGCTGGAATCGCCGCTGGCGATCACCACGCGCTCGAAGAAGGGCGAGAGGCGCCCGACGTTGAACACCACGATGTCGCGGCCCTTTACGTCCTCGAGGGCTTCGACCACGGCGCGCTGCTTCTTGCGGATGTCCATCAGCGGTACAAGCGGTGCCGCCGGATGTAATCGAGCACCCTGGCGGGGACCAGGGAGGCGACGTCGTCGCCGCGCGCGAGGCGTGCGCGGATGTCGCTCGCTGAAACGTCCATCGGCTGGAAGGCGACGCTCTGCACCCGGCCATTTGGGGCACTCCATCCCGGCCGGGCGAATACCGCGATGCTTGCGAGTTCGAGTATTTCCTGCCAGCGGTGCCAGCTTTCGAACTTCGCGTACTGGTCGGCACCAAGAAGCAGCACAGGTCTGCCGCCCAGGCTCTTCAGCGTATCCACCGTGTAGCCTGAATGCCCGGGCGCGAGCTCGCGCTCGTCGATCTCGTAGCGCGGCTCGCCCTCGAGGGCGAGCCTGAGCATCGCCACGCGGTGAGCGGCGGGAGTGCGCGCGGGATCGCGGTAACGCGGGGAACCGGTCGGCAGCCACAGGATCCTCCCCAGCCGGAGTTGCTCGAGCGCAGCGCGCGCGATCGCAAGGTGCGCGATGTGAACCGGGTCGAAAGTACCGCCAAGGATCCCCGTGGTGCCCACTACTGCCGGATTTCTCCGTGGCCGAGCACCACGAACTTCTGCGTGGTGAGGCCTTCCAGCCCGACCGGGCCGCGCGCATGCAGCTTGTCGGTGGAAATGCCGATCTCCGCGCCCAGGCCGAACTCGTAGCCGTCGGCGAAGCGCGTGGAGGCGTTGACCAGCACCGAGCTCGAGTCCACTTCGCGCAGGAAGCGCTGCGCGCGCGCGGCGTCCTGCGTGACGATGGCGTCGGTGTGCTGCGAACCGTACCTGGCGATGTGCTCGATCGCCTCATCGAGCCCCGCCACCACGCGGATCGAGACGACCGGCGCAAGCCACTCGGTGGCATAGTCCTGCTCGGTGGCGGCCTTCGCCTCCGGCAGGAGCTTGCGCGCCGCGTCGTCGGCGCGCATCTCGACCTGCTTCGCGAGGAAGATCCTGCCGATCTCGGGCAGCACTTTGGGCGCGATCGCTTGCGCCACCAGCAGCGTCTCCATGGTGTTGCAAGTGCCGTAGCGCTGCGTCTTGGCGTTGTCGGCGATCCTCACCGCCATCGCCGGGTCGGCAAGGTCGTCCACGTACACGTGGCACACGCCGTCCAGGTGCTTGAGCATCGGGATGCGCGACTCGCGCATCAGGCGCGCGATCAGGTCCTTGCCGCCACGCGGCACGACAAGGTCCACGTACTCGTGCAGCGTGACCAGCTCGCCCACCGCGGCGCGGTCGGCAACCTCGACCATCTGCACCGCGGCCTCGGGCAGCCCGGCGGCCTTCAGGCCCGCGCGCACGCAGGCGGCGATCGCCTGGTTGGAATGCAGGGCTTCCGAGCCGCCGCGCAGGATGCAGGCATTGCCGGCTTTCACGCACAGGCCGGCGGCGTCGGCGGTCACGTTGGGGCGCGATTCGTAGATGATGCCAATGACGCCGATCGGCACGCGCATGCGCGCCACTTCGATGCCGCTGGGGCGCTTGACCTGGTCGCTCAGTTGGCCGACCGGATCGGGCAGCAGCGCCACCTGCTCCAGGCCCTCGGCCATCTGTTCGATGAGCCTGGGGCTGAGCGTGAGGCGATCGACGAAGGCCGCATCGCGCCCGGCCTTCTTCGCCTGCTCGACGTCGCCGCGGTTGGCCGCCAGCAGCTGCGCCTCGCGCGCGCGGATCTCGATGGCCATCGCGGCGAGCGCGCGGTTCTTGACTGCGGTATCGGCGCGCGCCAGCAGCCGGGCGGCGGCGCGAGCCGCCTGGCCCAGCCCACGAACGTAAGCTTTCACGTCAAGCTTTTGATCCACCGGCCAATTTTAACCCGAGGGCGACGAACTGATCCCAGGGTTCGCCCTTGGCTACGCCTTTCGCCACACGGTCGATCAGCGCGGCCTGCGCAAGCGCCGCATCGAGCGCGGCGCGCGTGTAACGGCGCGCCGCAGCCTGCACCGCGCGCTGCAGCGGCTTGTTGAACAGGCGCTGCTCGCCGAACAACCGCTCGGCGTGCTTGCCTTCGGCGATGCCGCGCAGCACGAAGAGCGCGCTCGACACGGCGAACAGCACGAAGGTCGGCGCCTCGCCTTCGCCGCGCAGCCCTTCCAGCACCCGGACATAGCGCGCGAGGTCGCCCGCCACCAGCGCCTCGGCGGCGGCATAGGGGTCATAGCGCGCCACCGACGTGACCGCATCCTCCACCGTCTCCAGCTCGAGCTCGCCCGGCGGCGCGAGCAGAGCAAGCTTCTGCACTTCCTGGTGCGCCGCGAGGAGGTTGCCTTCCACGCGGTCGGCGAGGAACTCGAGTACCGCCCGCGAGGCGCGTTGATCCTGGCGCGCGAGCCGCGCGCCGATCCACTCGGGCAGCCGCACGCGCTCCACCGGCCACACCTCCACCACCACCCCCGCCCCGGCGAGCGCCGTGAACCACGCGGAGGATTGCGTGGCGCGGTCCAGGCGCGGCAGGCTGACCAGCGTCAGCGCCTCGGCGTCCAGGCGTGCGCAGTACGCGGCGAGGGTCGCGGCGCCCTCGGCGCCCGGCTTGCCGGCAGGCAGGCGCAGCTCGACGATCTTCGCCCCGCCGAACAGCGAGCGGCTCGCGCCTGCGTGCGCCAGTTCGCTCCAGTCGAAACCGCGTTCGGCGGTGAACACCTCGCGTTCGGCGTAGCCGCGCGCGCGCGCCGCGGCGCGCACCGCGTCCGCCGCTTCCAGCGCCAGCAGCGGCTCGTCGCCGTGGATGACGTAGAGTGGCGCCAGGGTCTTCGCGAGGTGCGCTTCGAGCTGCTCGGCGCGCAGCTGCATCGGGGCTAGGACTTGGGCTTTTGCGCGGTGGCGATGCGCCGCATGATCTGCTGCACCATGTCGGCCTGCATGTCGCGGAACAGCAGTTGCTCCTCGGTTTCCTTGGCGAGCACCTGCGTGTCGTCGTAGGTCATGTCGCGCGTCAGCGTCACCGTGCTCGGCGCGAGGAAGTCAACGCCTTTGCCGTCGCTGACCTGGAAGCGCACACGGTAGATCAGGCGATATTCGCTCACCCGCCCCCCGGAGGTGAGCGACAGGATCTCTTTGCGCCGCGATTCCTCGCTGAACTGCAGCTGCGCCTCGGCGCCCTTCGCGTCGTCCAGCACGCGCGTGCCGGTGCCCGACGTGATGTTGCGCTTGAGGCCCAACGCAATGCCGGCGGTCGCGTTGGGCACGTAAATCGTCTCGAACGGCAGGGTCGCGGTGCCGCGCAGGTGGAAGCCGCAGGCGGCGAGCAGTGCGCAGGCGAGGATCGAAGCAGGGAGCTTCACACCACGACGTTGATCAGTTTTCCCGGGACTACGATGATGCGCCGTATCGGCCTGCCAGTGGCGTATTTCTGCACCAGCTCGCTCGCGCGCACCAGGCTCTCGAGCGCGGGTTGACCGGCCGACTTGGGCGCGCGCAGGCTGCCGCGCGTCTTGCCGCCGACCTGCACCACGTACTCGATCTCGTCCTGCTCGAGCGCCGCGGGATCGGGCTCGGGCCAACTTTCCCGCATCACGTCCTCGCCGAAGCCGAGGTTCCGCCACAGGTGGTGGCAGATGTGGGGCGTGATGGGCGAGAGCAGCCGCAGCAGGATCGACAGGCCTTCTTCGGCAACCTTGCTTCTCCCGCCAGCAAGCGTTTCGAGGGCATTCAAGATCTTCATCGCGGCCGAGGCCACGGTGTTGAACTGGTGCTTGGCAAGATCGTAATTCGCCTGCTTGAGCACCGAATGGATCTCGAAACGCGTCGCCTTCGCCAGGGCTTCCGCCATCACAGGGCCGGGCGCATCGAATCTTGCACAATAGCTCCACAGCCGCTTCAGGAAGCGGAACGAGCCCTCGACGCTCTCGTCGCTCCACTCCAGCGTGTTGGTGGGCGGCGAGGCGAAGATGATGTAGAAGCGCGCGGTGTCGGCGCCGTACTTGTCGATCAGCGCCTGCGGGTCGACGCCGTTGTTCTTGGACTTCGACATGGTGCCGATGCCGTCGTAGCTGACGACGCGCCCGTCGCGCGCTTTCGCGGCGACGATCTTGCCCTTGGTGTCGCGCGTTACTTCCACGTCGGCCGGGTTGATCCACTCGCGCCGGCCCTCGGGGGTCTCGGCGAAGTAGGACTCGGCGAGCACCATGCCCTGGGTAAGCAGGTTGGTGAAGGGCTCCTCGACGTCGAGCAGGCCCTCCGCCTTCATCGCGCGCGCGAAGAAGCGCGAGTAGAGCAGGTGCAGGATGGCGTGCTCGATGCCGCCGATGTACTGGTCCACCGGCATCCAGTACTTCGCGCGCGCATCCAGCATGGCGCGCTCGTTGTCGGGGCAGGCGAAGCGCGCGAAGTACCACGACGAATCCACGAAGGTGTCCATGGTGTCGGTCTCGCGCTTTGCCGGCTTGCCGCACGAGGGGCACTTCGTTTCATAGAACTCCGGCATCTTCGCCAGCGGGTTGCCCGTGCCGTCGGGCACCAGGTGCTCAGGCAGTTTCACCGGCAGGTCCTCGTCCGGCACCGGCACGTCGCCGCAGGCCGGGCAATGCACGATCGGGATCGGGCAGCCCCAGTAGCGCTGGCGCGAGATGCCCCAGTCGCGCAGCCGCCACTGCACCTGCTTCTCGCCCAGGCCCTTCGCCTTGAGGTCCGCGGCGATCGCGTCCACGGCGGCCTGGTAGCCGAGGCCGTCGTACTTGCCAGAACTCATGCAGCGGCCGTATTCGGCGTAGGCGGGCTTCCAGGGCTGGGGCACGCTGTCGCCCGCCGGGTGGCGGATCACGCACTTGATCGGCAGGCCGTACTTGAGCGCGAAGGCGTAATCGCGCTCGTCGTGCGCCGGCACGCCCATCACCGCGCCCTCGCCGTAGCCCATCAGCACGTAGTTGCCGACCCACACCGGCAGCTTCTCGCCCGAGATCGGGTGCGTGCAGTAAAGGCCGGTGGGCATGCCCGTCTTTTCCATTTGCGCAAATTCGGCCTCGGTGACCGCGCCGCGCTTGCATTCCTCGACGAAGGCGGCCAGTTGCTTATCTGTTTTCGACGCATGAACCGCTATCGGATGCTCTGCGGCGACCACGCAGAAGGTCGTACCCATCAGAGTGTCGGCGCGCGTGGTGAACACCCACAACAGCTTCTTGTCGCCGCCGAGCTCATAGGGGAAGGCGACGCGAACGCCTTCGGAACGCCCGATCCAGTTCTTCTGCATCAGCTTCACCTGCTCGGGCCAGCCGTCCATCTTCTCCAGGGCGGCGAGCAGCTCCTCCGCGTACGCCGTGATGCGGAAGAAGTACATCGGGATCTCACGTTTCTCCACCAGCGCTCCGGTGCGCCAGCCGCGGCCGTCGATCACCTGCTCATTGGCCAGCACCGTCTGGTCCGCGGGGTCCCAGTTCACGCTACCGGTCTTCTTGTAGGCGAGGCCTTTCCTGAACAGCCGCGTGAACAGCCACTGGTTCCACTTGTAGTACTCGGGGCGGCAGGTGGCGAGCTCACGTTCCCAGTCCAGCGCGAAGCCCAGCCCCTGCAGCTGGCGCTTCATGGTGGCGATGTTGTCGTAGGTCCACTTCGCCGGCGGCACCTTGTTCGCCATCGCCGCGTTCTCGGCGGGCAGGCCGAATGCGTCCCAGCCCATCGGCTGCAGCACGTTGCTGCCGCGCATGCGGTGGTGGCGGGTGAGGACATCGCCGATGGTGTAGTTACGCACATGGCCCATGTGCAGCTTGCCCGAAGGGTAGGGGAACATGGACAGGCAGTAGAACTTCGGCCTGGCCGCATCCTCGGTCGAGCGGAAGGATTTCCGGCCTTCCCAGAAGGCCTGCGCTTCCTGTTCGACGTTCCGGGGATCGTATTGGGGCTGCATGCGTGACGTATTGCGCGGAAGGCGCGGATTCTAGCGCATCCACCTCCGGCGAAGACCCGGTTAAGCTTGCGTCTACGCAAAGGGAGGAACCATGCAACGCATCCTTGCAATCGTGTTCGCCGCGCTGGCCGCACTCGGCGCGGCTCAAGCGCAAGCTGCCCCCGCAGCGGTGGTCGAGGGCGTGCAGATGCCGGCCTGGGTCGAGCGCACCACCTCGGGCGCGATCCGGCGCATCCCGCTCGCTCCCGGCATGGAACTGCGCGGTGGCGACGAGGTGAAGACCGGCGCCGGTTCGCGCCTGTACATCAAGCTCGCCGATGGCAGCCTGCTGAAGCTGGGCGAGAACGCCTCGCTGCGGCTGATCGACCTGCAGCCCGACCGCGGCGGCGTGTTCAAGGCGGCGCTGAACGTGCTGCAGGGCGCGTTCCGTTTCACCACGGACTTGCTCGCCAAGGAGCGGCGCCGCGAGGTGAGCATCCGCGTCGCCACCGTGACCGCCGGCGTCCGCGGCACCGACCTGTGGGGCAAGTCCGACCGCGAAGACCGCCAGACCGTGTGCCTGATCGAGGGCAGGATCGAAGTCGGCGCCGAGGGTGAAGTGCCGGTGACCATGGACCAGGAGCGCCAGTTTTACCGGCGCGAAAAGGGCCAGACCCTGCCGTTGGGTTTCGTCGAGCCGACGGAGCTCGCGCGTTGGGCACAGCAAACAGAGATCGCGGACGGCCAGGGCGCCGTGCTCCGCGGTGGCAAGTGGCGCGTGACGCTGGCGAGCGTGGCCACCCAGGACGAGGCGCTCTCCGTCTACGACCAGTTGCGCACCGCCGGCTATGCCGCCGAGATCCACCCGGTGAAGGCGGGAGAGAAGCGCGTCTACTTGGTGCGCATATCGCGCCTGCCGACGAAGGCCGACGCCGAGGCGCTTGCGGCGCAGCTGCGCGGCAAGCACGGGGTCGAGGAGCCGAAGGTCTCCGGCTAGGCGGCTTCGCTTTTGTGCTGCCAGGATGGGGCCTCTGCGGAGGCCCTCATGTTTTTTTGCGCGTCTTGCGGCGCCTTTACTCCTACTTCCTGACGACGATGTCGGCTTTCGTCGTGCCGACGATATCAAACAGCTCCTTCTGCTCAGCCGCCGGGACCTTGAATTTGTCCAGGGATTTCTTGAACTCCTTGGCCATCACGCCCCACTCTTTCTCGCTGATGTTCAAATGAACGTGGGATTCCTTCATCGCCTTTCCGGTGTACTTGCATGGCCCGCCGGTTACGCCACAGACCATCTGGGATACCTGGAACTTGAGGTAAGGCGCCGGAGCGCTTTTCCGGCCGGCGTCAATGGCGGGATTCTTGTTCAGCTCCCTGTTCGCCACGAGCCGGTTGATGAAGTCATCGACGACGACCGTGATGCCTTTCAGGCCGCCCAACCGGTCATAGAGGGATTTCTGAGCGCCGGGCTGTTGCGCCGAGACGATCGGCGCGAAAGAGGTGCCCAACGTCAACGCTACTGATAGCAGGGCCATTCGCAAAATATTCATTTGTTCTCCTTGACTGGTTTTTAGGCTCGGTGATCTGGCGCGCTGCCATGGAGCCCTGAGCATGGCCGCCTGACTCCTCCATTGAAGGACTGCGATCAGTTCCTGACTGCGACCAGGGAAACGCTCTTGACGCCGTATTTGCGCGCAGCGCCTTGGGCGTTGTTTGAAATGAACTGATATTGCGGGTTGTCCCGCAATTGCCTGACGCGCAGCCCCGCCGACTCGATGGCGGCCACGTAGTCGTCGACCTGCATGGCACCGCCGATGCAAGCCGCCCACAGCGTGGCGTCGCAGGTGATGCCTTCGGGCAGCTGGGATTCCGTCACGATGTCGGCAAGCGCCAGCCGGCCACCCGGTTTCAGAATGCGCGCCGCCTCGCGGAACACCGCCGCTTTGCTCAGGGCCAGGTTGATGACACCGTTGCTGATGACGGCGTTGCAAAATCCTTGGCCAAGGCCGGTGGATTGAATGTAGGCCTTGCGGTAGGAAAGATTGGCAATGCCGCCCGCCAGGCGCAGCTTTTCTGCCTTGTCGAGCTGCTCGTCCGTCATGTCGATGCCGACAACGGCACCTGTCGCGCCGACCTTGAGCGCGGCGATGAAGCTGTCCATTCCGGACCCGCTGCCGAGATCCACCACCGTCTCGCCGCGCTCGATGCGGGCAAGGTCGAAGTAGTAGCCGACGCCGGCGAACGACTCGATGGCCTGGGACGGGATCGCGTCAAGATCCGAGGGCGCGTAGCCGAGCCGTTCGGCCAGCGCGCGGCCCATCTCGAAATGGAATTCCCCCTCGGGCTGCAGGGCGACCGCGCGATACATTGCCTTCACTTTCTCTTCGAGCGCAACGCCATCTACCCGCTTCCCGCTGGTCGCGATGCTTGCCATGGCAGCCGCCTTTCATGTTCGGACCGGATGCGAATGCAGCGGTCCTCGCTGCCCAAGACGCGCTTCTGCCGAAAAGGGTTCCCGGTTATGCTGCATGGAACCGAATCGCGATGGTTTGCGTCTAGGGTCCAAGAGGTGGGGATGGCGATATCGAGGGAAGCATTCGGAGAAAAGGTGCTTGCGCTGGTGGGCAGCCTGCACGGCGTAGCGTGCAGGCTCACCGGCAACGATACTGACGCCGAGGATCTGGTGGCGGAGAGCGTGGCGCGCGCGTGGAAGGCACTCGACTCGCTGGAGTCCGACGCGGCGTTCCGCGCCTGGATTTTCCGCATACTGCATAACAC
>Ga0184628_10000290_pt1 | contig 29073 bp, 24 predicted proteins | sample PLM4_5_b1_FD_133149 | JGI IMG/M metagenome (GOLD analysis project Ga0184628, IMG submission 133149) | Groundwater sediment microbial communities from an aquifer in East River, Colorado, USA - PLM4_5_b1 | ecosystem: Environmental > Terrestrial > Soil > Riparian zone | place: USA: East River...
ACAGTACTCCGCGTCGAGCGCCGCGGCCATGGCCACCGCCGTCGTGTCGCTGCCGCCGCGTCCCAGCGTCGTGACCTCGCGCTTGTACGACACGCCTTGATACCCGGCGATGACGACGATGCGGCCGCGAGCGAGCTCATCCTGCACACGAAACGGCCGCACCTCGATGATGCGCGCATCGACGTGGCGATCGTTGGTGATGATGCCGGACTGGCTGCCGGTGAAGCTGATGGCATCGCCGCCGAGCTCGCGGATCGCCAGCGACAACAGTGCCATCGAGATCCGCTCACCCGCAGAGAGCAGCATGTCGAGCTCGCGACGCTCCGGGTTTGGCGAGAGCTGCTTGGCCATCGCCAGCAACTCGTCGGTCGTATCGCCCATCGCGGAGACGACGACCACCACCTGATGTCCGCGGCGCGCGGTCTGCATCACGCGCTCGGCGACGTAGCGAAGCTTCCCGACGTCGGCGACGCTGCTGCCGCCGTACTTCTGCACGATGATCGACATGACGAATGGTACGACTGATCGCGCTGGCCAGTACGACGCGTCGCCGCGCCCCCTCACAACTTCTCCTGACTATTCCAGCCCGAACGCGGCGGTGGGCCGCACTCCCGAGCGGCCATCGAGCACTATCAGGGGTGGCCTCGCCTCGGCCGACTCGGATCGGCTGACGACGCTCACGGGTTCCTCCCGCTGGAAGAACGTGGCTTCCTGGGCGAACGCGCGGCCCGTCCACATCGCGCCGAACATCACCCGCACGCCGTAGGTTCCAGGCGCCACGTCGAGCAGCGTCACCTGCGCTCCGCGCCGCAGGAAGAATCCCCGCGCCCCCGAGGGCCCATCCAGCAACACTGCCGCGTCCCAGGCGGTGGCGTTTCGCGCCGACACCTGCCCGGTGCCTCGCCCCCGGGCTGTCAACAGGTCGGCCCCTGACTCCGGCTGTGCGGCACCGGCAGGCTTCCTGGCCGCGGGCAGTCGCGGCCCAGCATTCAACTCGACATCGGCGAGCCCTGGTGTCGCGGCCACTTCGGCCGCGGCGGTGTGCGCGGCCGGCGCTGGTTCCTGACCCCATCGCACGATTGCAAGGAGCGCCAAGGCCACACCCACCGCTGCACCCATCGCCGCCGCGAGCACGAGATGGCGCGCAAACCGTCCGGCCCTCGGCGACGGTGGCGCGCCTGCGGCCGCGTGGTCATCCGGGCGCGCGGTGGCTGATTCTGGCTCGTTGTCCGAGTCGGTCGCAGGGGCGGACGCTGGACTCGTCGTTCTGCCCTGCAGCTGGGCGTAGGCATCATTGATGCTTTGCAGTGTGCGTTCGGCTTTCGCGCGCAGCTGCGCATCTGACTGAAACCGGTCCGGATGCCACACCTTCACGAGGTCGCGGTAGGCGCGCCGCAACTGCTCCTGCGAACAGCCCTTGTCCAAGTGCAGGAGGCGCAAGGCCTCGCGTTCGGTCATGAAGGTGGCGGAGCGGGAAACGTCGGCCTACGAGCGACGCCTCATGAACAGCCACAGCAGGACAACGACGAGCCCGGCCACGCCGTAGTGGATCGGCTGAGGGTGCCGCAGCGTGTCCTCCACCTGGACGCCAGCCTGCAGAATGCCTTCCTGAAGTGCCGAGAACAGGCCGTATTCGGCAAGTGCCTGTGCCAGGATCATTCGTACCAGGCTACACCGATAGACAGGTGAAACGGTGCGCAGATGCGGCATTGCTGATCTACATCGGAGCAGATTCATGCCTCTGCAGGAACAGATAGGCAAGCCTGCTCCAACGCGCCGGCGCAAGCACGCGAGACCAGAAGCAGAGATTGCGTTGAAACCCAATCCGTCGTACGAACGGGCAAAGCGTTTCTAGTATCTCTACCGAAATCTCCTGGAGGCGACATGGCCATCACTGGTGCGCACGTGGTGCTTTACACATCCGAACCAGAGAAAGTACGCGCGATTTTCCGCGACGTCTTCGACTGGAAGCATCTTGATGTCGGCGACGGCTGGCTCATCTTCCGCCTGCCGCCCGCCGAGCTGGGCGTGCATCCGGCCGAAGGCCGGACCGATGAGGCCGGCACGCGGCATCTCTTTACGCTGATGTGCGACGACGTCACGCGCACGACGGCGGAGCTGAAGTCGAAAGGGATCGCGATTCCTGGTGAACTCGAAGACAAAGGATGGGGCATCACGGTGATGATGAAGCTCCCGGGTGGCCTCGAAGTGATGCTGTACCAGCCGCGGCACCCGGTGGTCGCAGAACTGCCGTAGCGGGCGCTCCGTGTGTTGCGCGCGGCATGAGCGAGAGACGGGACCCGTGTTGGCCGAGCGGAAATGAGCTAGGATCGCGCGTTGCCGACGCCCGTGGGATCGTCCAGCACTGGCATCCTGAATTGAAGCCATGACCGGATCGGTGGGAAGCCAGTGTCGCTCGCATTGAGCCGTCGCCCCGTCGGGGACGTCACCGTCATCACCTGCACCGGACGGATCGTCGTCGGCGAGGAATCCGAATCGCTCCAACGGTGCCTGGACGAGACGCTGCCGATGAGCATGCACGTGCTGCTCCACCTCGGGGGCGTCGATTTCATCGACAGCGCTGGCCTCGGCATGCTGACGCGCTATCTCACGCGCGCGCAAAATGCCGGGGCCGCACTGAAACTCTGCGCGTTGTCTCGGAAGGTGGACGATGTCCTGAGGATCACCCGCCTCAAGGCGGTGTTTCAGATCTACGAAACCGAGACCGACTCGATTGCCGACCTGCACGGCGCGCGAGATCGCGAGTCCTCCATCGGGCGCCCCGACATCCTCTGTGTGGACCCGTCGCTCGATCTACTGGCCTACGTGCGCGAGTTGCTCAAGCAATCGGGCTACCGGATCCTCACGGCATCCAACCTGCCCGACGGGTTGATCCTGCTCAAGACGACTCGTCCGAAGGTGGTCGTGCTGAGCCCGGAGCTGCGGGCTGGCACGACCGGAACGGCACTGGAATTCAACCGGATCGCCAACCAGGGCGCGGTCGTGGAGCTTCCGCCGGGATTCTCGTCCCGCGATGCCGCTGACGCTGCACTCCAACTGCTCGAGTCCATCCGCGCGCTCGTCCCCATCCGCTAGCCAGGCACCAGCGCGGCGCCATCGCAAGAGCGAATTTGACGCTTGTGGCGGCCAGGCTGAAGCATTAGAAATGCACCATGAGCGAGCGTTTTGGTGTCCCCGATCATGCGCCCCAGCACGACCAGCCGCTGCAGAATCCCACCCCGCAAGGATCGTGGGCCAACATCGGCGGCGGCGACGACGGTGCCTGGCCAGCCCCCGCGGCCCCGGTCGGGTACGGTGGGCCCGTCGGGTACGGCGGCCCCATTGTGGTCGTCGACACGCCCAAGAGCGTGCGCGTCGCGGTGGTGCTCGCCATGCTGTTCGGGCCACTCGGCTTGTTCTTCGTCGGCTTCCTCCACGGGTTGGTCGCGTTGTTCATCGTGGTGCCGATGGCCCGCACCATCGGCCTGAACATCGTCTACGTCCTCGGGGGCCGCGTCGATCGCCTGCTCGTCGTCGTTCTCGTCATGTGGTGCATCACCGTGCCATGGGCGATCCTCGGCACGAGGTGGCGGAATCGCAGGTTCAATCGCTGAGGAACTGCTCAGTCCGGAAGCTTCAGGCAACAGTTCCAGCTAAGCATCGGGCCGGTCGTGCGGTTCTGAGCGGACCCTCAGAGCCCGATCCGAATCTGGCGCCAGTACAATGCCGAGCCAGGTGCCTCGATGAACGGCGGGGACATTCAGCAGGCGGTCGATGCCGCCTACGTGAAGTTCAGAGCTCTCGACGAGGGCAGGAACGCCGATTACATTCCGGCGCTGGCGCACGCGGATCCGAACCTGTTTGGAATCGCGGTTGTCACGGCAGACGGCGGCGTCCATGCCGCTGGCGATGTGAAGACGGAAGTCTCGATCCAGTCGATCTCGAAGGTCTTCACGATGGCACAGGTCATCCAGGAGCAGGGGCTGGAGTCGGTGGAGAAGCGGGTCGGCGTGGATGCCACTGGTGCCCGATTCAATTCGATCATCGCGGTGGAGGCGATCCGCACCGTCGTCGGCGCCGGCTCGCCTGAGATGAATCCGCTGGTCAACCCCGGGGCCATTGCCACCACCAGTATGGTGCTCGGGGCCTCGGCTGACGAAGCGTGGGACAGAATCCTCGGCTTCCATAGCGCCGCCGCGGGACGTCCGCTGTGCATCATGGCGGACGTCTACCAGTCGGAGTCGGACACCAACCAGCGCAACCAGGCCATTGGCGCGCTGATGCTGGCCTACGGCTACATCAAGAACAACTGGCAGCGGGCGGTCGATCTCTACACCCGCCAGTGTTCGATCGGTGTGAACGCGCGCGATCTCGCTGTCATGGCGGCGACGCTGGCCTTCGGCGGAAGGAATCCGGTGACCGGCAGTCAGGTCATCGACGCCAGCCGGGTGCCTGGCGTGCTCGCGGTCATGGCCACCGCGGGCTTGTACGATGACTCCGGCAAGTGGCTCTATCACACCGGGCTGCCGGCCAAGAGCGGCGTTGGCGGCGGCATCATTGCCGTCTCACCGGCCAAGTTCGGTATTGCCGTGGTATCCCCGCCGCTCGACATCGCCGGCAACAGCGTGCGCGCGCAGTACGCGATCGCGGCTATCTCGAACGCGCTCGGTGGCAATCCATTCGCGCCGACCGTCGCATCCCTCTAAGCGGGCGCCCTGAGCCCCTCGAGGAACTGCTCAGTCCGGGAGATTCAGGCGCGCCACCAGCGCCTTGAAGCGCGGATCGTCGCGGACGCCGTCAAACCCCGGGTTGATGTTCGCCGCTGATATGAATCCGGAGCGCTGGTCGAACGCCTTGGTGAGCCACTCGAAGCCGCGATCCTTGTCGCCCAGCGCGAAATAGGCGATCGCCATGACTTGCGGGTCGACACGCCCCCCTCGCGTGACGAGATCGTTCAAGACCCTGAGTGCATCTTCGCGCCGCCCCAGCCGTGCGTACACCACGGCCCTGTGCGGACTGTTGCGGAATTCGGGGCGCTCGAAGACGGCCTGCGCCTCCTGTAGTCTCCCCAACCCTTGGTAGGCCGCCCCTAACATGCCCATGGCAATGCTGCGCGGCTCGAGCTCGATCGCCCGCTTCAGACGAGGTACGGCATCCTCATACTTGCGCGCCCAGAACAAGGTGTTCCCGTAATAACGATGAGCCTCTGAAGACAGCGGGTTCAGTTTGACGGCATGCTCGGACAGAGCGATGGCTTCAGCGTGGCGCCCCGTGAGGTGCAGCACGATCGCAAGGGGACTATCGATGTCCGGATTCAACGCGATTGCACGCCGGGCGTGCTGCTCGGCGCCGGCCCAATCCCAATCTCCGACGTTGATCAAGGCCATGGCCGCATGGGCTTCGCTGAGGTTCGCGTCGATCTCGATCGCCTTCGCCGCGGCCGCGCGCATCGGCCCGTCGACGTTCGTCACCCCATTGAGCTGGAGCCCCCACAGTGCCTGCGAGAGCGACGCATGCGCCAGCGCGTAGTCCGGTTGAAGCTCGATCGCTCGCTGGAAGTACGGGATCGCCTTCCTGATGTCCTCCAGGATGATCTTGTCCAGAAGGTAGCGCCCGACCAGCAACGCCTCGCGGGCGTCCGGGTTGATGCGCCGGGCGCTGGCGAGGCGGCTGGCTTCCTCCGGCGTGAGGCGCGCTTGAATCTCCTGGGCAATGGTCCGCGCGACCTCGGCCTCGAGCTTCAGGACATCGGCGGCATCGCGTTCGTACTCACTGGCCCAGAGATGCGTGTCGGTGGATGCGCGAATCAATTGGGCCGTGATCCGAACCCGCCCTCCGACGCGCTGCACTGATCCGATGACGATCGCGTCCACGCCCAGCTCGCGGCCAATCTCCGGCACCGTCTTGGTCGTGCCCTTGAGGCGCATGACCGACTGGCGTGCGGTGACCTCCAGGTCGTGGATTTGCGCCAGGTTGGAAATCAACGATTCGGTCGTGCCGTCGGAAAAGAACTCCTGATCCGGATCGCGTGAGAGGTTCTGCAACGGCAGGACGGCGATCGAGCGGATCCGTGGCGCATCCGTCGCCGCCGGTCTCATCCTCCAGAGCGCCACGGCGCCCATCGCGATGATCACGAGCGCGGCAACAGCCATCGCGACCCTTCGGCGCGAGCGCGTGGCGACCGGTGCGAGTGTCTCGGCGGTCTGGCGGGACAGACGGCGGAGATCCACCACCACGTCGCGCATCGACTGGTAGCGCTCCGCCGGATCTTTCTCCAGCGCCTTCTCGACCACCATGCGCAGCGCGGGCGGAATCTCTCCGTCGAGCGGATCGGGCGTGTGGTGCTGCGCTCGTTGCAGCACCTCGAGATCGGACGCGCCCGCAAACGGCTGACGACCAGACAACACCTCGTAGAGGACGACGCCAAACGAGAAGATGTCGCTGCGCGCGTCGGCCGGCTTGCCGGCCGCCTGCTCCGGCGACATGTAGGCGATCGTCCCGACGATCAGGCCCGGTTGCGAATGTCTCGCCGCCACCGAGTCCGTCGCCTTCGCGTCGGCGGGGACCTCGAACAGCTTCGCCAGTCCGAAGTCGGCGAGCTTGGCATAGCCATGTGTCGAGACCAGGATGTTGTCCGGCTTCACGTCCCGGTGGACGATGCCCGCCGCGTGCGCGGCGGCCAGGCCGTCGGCGACACCCACGAGCAGGTCGACGCTGTGCCGCCACGTCCGCGTGTCGCTCCGTGTCCAGGTCTTGAGCGTGCCGCCGTCGACGAATTCGGTGACGAGATAGGGCCGGCCTTCCAGATCCCCCACGTCGTGCACGGTGAGGATGTGTGGATGATTCAGCGAGGCGAGCACGTGGGCTTCGCGCGCCACGCGCGCCAGGCGAGTCGCGTCTGCGCTGAACAGCGGCGGCAGGACTTTGATCGCGACGTCGCGTTCGAGCTTCGTGTCGCGCGCGCGGTAGACGTCGCCCATCCCGCCGGCGCCCACCAGCTCCACGATCTCGTACGGGCCAAGGCGGTCCCCACGCTGCAGGGGGCGGCCAGTCACGCTGTCGATGGCGGGCCGCTCGGCGAAGCTCCCCGCCTGCTCGTGCGCGCGCAGCAACGACTCGACCTCGGCGCGCAGCGACCGATCGTCGCCGCAGGCCGCGTCGAGAAAAGCTGGCCGCGTCTCGGGGCTCTGTTCGAGCGCCGACTGAAACACGGGCTTCACACGATCCCAGCCGCCCGCCTCGGGGGTCATGCGTTCTTCCCGACCGGGCCCGCCGTCATCCGGCGATAGAGCCACGCGCGCGCGGTCTGCCATTCGCGCGTGACGGTCGCGCGCGAGATCGACAGCACTTCGCCGACGTCCTGTTCCGACAGTCCGCCAAAGTAGCGGAGCTCCACAATCTGCCCTTGCCGGGGATCGATGCGCGTGAGCTCGCCGAGCGCTCGATCGAGCGCGATGAACTCGCACTCTCGCGGCTGAACGGCGCCGATGCGTTCGTCCAGCGTCACCTTCACCCCGGCTCCGGGACGCTTGGCCGCCTGCTGTTCGCGGGCGTGATCGATGAGAATTCGGCGCATCATCTGTGCCGCCATCGCGAAAAAGTGCGCGCGATTCTGCCAGGCGACCCGGTCCTGCCCCATGAGCCGCATGAACGCCTCATGAACCAGCGCCGTGGGCTGCAGCGTGTGGTCGGGGCGTTCGCGGCGCAGATACGCGCCGGCCCGGCGCTGCAGTTCGCGGTAGACGACCGGCGCCAGATCGTCGCGCGCCCGCAGATCGCCGCCGCCCCATGCTTTCAGCAGGCGGCTGACTGCGCCGGTCTGACCCTCTGTCTGGTCCATGACCCTCAGCGACCGTGGCATCTGGCCGCCTTCGGCGCGGTCATGAGGCAGTCTATCCCCACTCTCCGCGTTTCGACCCACCTCCCGCTCACGCCCGGCCGGGAGGACCAGGGGGACGAAATGCGAAAGCTGGCGCTGCTGATGTTGACGTTCAACGTGGGCCTCGGTCACGGCGCTGGGCCCTTCGGACGTGCCCAGGCGGCAGAGCAAGACGCCACCGAAACGCGCATCCCCAAAGTGCGTTCCAACAGTCCAGAGGTTGCCGCCCTCATCGGCCGCGCGTCCGACGCATCGGCGACGTTCCGGAGGCTGACCGCAACCATCGACGGCACCGACGGCCTCGTCTACGTGGACGACGGCAAGTGTGGACACGGCGTGGCAGCCTGCCTGCTGTTGGCCGTCCAGGTCTCGGGTCCGTTTCGTGTCCTCCGGATCAAGGTTGACGCGCGCCGGCTGGATTGCGTGCTCATGGCGCAGATCGGCCACGAGCTCCAGCACGCGATCGAAATCCTGAGCGATCCGCACGTCACCGATGGCGTGAGCGCCTTCTCTTTCTTCGAACGCATCGCCCCAGGTGGACCGATCTCGGACCGTGGCAGGTTCGAGACAGCGGCGGCGGAGCGCACCGGCCTCGACGTCCGCCGCGAAGCGTGCAACGCCAAGGGCCGATAGATTCGCGAACCCTCAGGGTGGCCCGTTCAGCCACGTCGATCCGTCCACCGGCCCTGGCGTGCCACAGGCCCAGATTCGTTGGCGCTGACTCGGCTAGACTCTAGCTCGACCATCGTCTGAGCTGACCTGGGAAGACACGGCATCGGTGGAGGAACCTGCATGCGTTCTCGGTCTCTACCCGCGGCAGCCTTGGTTGTCATGCTCCTCGGTTGCGCGCTCGCCGGGCAGTCGAAGCGATCGATCACGGAAACGGACCTCTTTCAGTTCACGTGGATCGGGGATCCGCAGGTCTCGCCCGACGGCGCCAGCATCGCCTTTGTGCGGGTGAGTGTGAATGCGAAGAAAGAGGGATATGACACGGCGCTGTTCGTGGTCGCGACGGCTGGGGACGAGCCGCCGCGGCGGCTCACGACGGGGCCGCGCGATTCGGGGCCGCGATGGTCGCCCGACGGCACCCGCCTCGTCTTCATGCGCGCACTGGAACAGGACGGCAAACGTCTGCCGCCACAGCTCTATCTCCTTTCGATGCGAGGAGGAGAGCCGGCACCGCTGACGGATCTGCCGAAGGGCGCGGCCAGCCCGAAGTGGTCCCCGGATGGCACGCGCATCGCCTTCAAGAGCGAGACGGCGCCGCGGGATCTTCAAGCACGCGAGGCGCGCGAGCCACGCGAGTGCCCGGCCGGGAACGCCCAGAACAGTTGCCTGGACGCGACGCGTGAATCCGACATGCGGACGATTACGCGCGCGGTCTACCGATCGAACGACGATGGCTATCTCGATCCGACTCGCCCAGCGCACATCTGGGTCGCCGAGGCATCGGCGCCGCCGCCGGACACGCGCACCGCGAAGCAGATTACGCAGGGCGCGTGGGAAGACAACGAGTTCGTCTGGTCGATCGACGGGCGCCAAATCTACTTCACGAAGTCACATCTGCACGAGTCCTACTACGAGCTGCCCAAGAGCGATCTCTTCGTGGTGCCTGCCGCTGGAGGCGCCACACAACTACTCAACGCGCTTGACACGGACATCGGGCAGGTGGCGCTGTCGCCGGACGGAACGCGGATCGCGTTCGTCGCCAGTGTCAACGAGCCGGTGCGCTCGTATACGCAGCCGGATCTCTGGACGGTGGCGCTGACCCCGAACGCCCGGCCGCGCAACCTGACGACGTCGTTCGACTACGATGTCGCGGACGGCGTCGGAGGTGACAATGCGCCCCCCCGCGCGGCCGGGGCGAGTCCGGTGCTCTGGAGTCACGACGGGCGCTCGATCATCACGATTGCGGCGCGGGAGGGCAGCGCAAACCTGTATCGATTCGACGCGGACAGCGGTGCGGCGCGCGAGATCACGCGCGGCAAGCAGGCGGTGCAGAGCTACCGCAGCGCCGATGGCGGCCGACGCATCATTGCGCTCATCTCCACCCCCACGGAGATCGGGGACCTGTTCTCCATCGGCGACGGAGAGCCGCGGCGGTTGACGCAGGTGAACTTGCCGCTGTTTTCGCAGCTGAATCTGACGATGCCGGAAGAGATCTGGTACACGTCGTTCGATGGCAGGAAGATTCACGCCTGGGTGCAACGGCCGCCGGACTTTCAACCAGGCCGGACGTATCCGCTCATTCTGGACATTCACGGCGGACCGCATTCGGCCTACGGGTGGGTCTTCGATCACGAGTTCCAATGGCTGGCGGCGAACGGCTATCTCGTGCTGTATCCGAATCCGCGAGGCAGCACGAGTTATGGTCAGGAATTCGGCAACATCATTCAGTACCGGTATCCGGGCGACGACTACCGGGATCTGATGGCGGGCGTGGACGAGCTGATCAAGCGCGGATGGGCCGACCCGGATCAGCTGGGTGTCACGGGTGGAAGCGGGGGCGGCGTGCTGACGAATTGGACGGTGACGCAGACGAATCGCTTCAAGGCGGCCGTGTCGCAGCGCGATATCGCCAACTGGGCCTCGTGGTGGTACACCGCAGACTTCACGCTCTTCCAGCCAGAATGGTTTCGTCAGCCGCCATTCCGCGATCCGCAGGAGTATGCGAGCCGGTCAGCGATCACCCAGGTCGAGAAGATACAAACGCCGATCGCATTCATCCTGGGCGAGGGAGACTGGCGCACGCCTCCCGAGAGCGGGGGCGAGCAACTGTTCCGCGCACTCAAGTTCCTCAAGCGCCCGACGGCAATGGTCCGCTTCCCCAATGAGACGCACGAGCTGTCCCGGAGCGGACAACCGTGGCACCGCATCGAACGCCTGAGAGCCATTCTCGGCTGGATGGACAAGTACATCCGAGGCGAGGACGTGGCGCAGTTCAAGGACGTGGGCCAGCCTGAGTTGAAGTAGGGCTCGGGCGCTGACGTGGCGATTGTCCGTCCGGAGTCATTTGGGGCGCAACTGAAGGCACTCCGCGAAGCCGCGGGCTTCACGCAGGAGGAGCTCGCGACGATCGCAGGCCTGTCGGTCCATGCGGTAAGCGCGTTGGAGCGCGGTGAACGACGACGACCCCGTGTCGAGACCCTGCGCGCGCTGTCCGCGGCTCTGGACCTGACCGGCGCGCACCGCGACGCGTTTCTAGGGAGTGTTCGAGCCTCTGCTCACGCCACGGCCGCCGATGAGCTGGTCGGCGCGTCGCTGCCATTGCCCCTCACGCCCCTTCTCGGCCGCGACATCGAAATGGAGACGTTGCGGCAGTGGCTTGGTGATCCCGTATCACGCCTGATCACCCTCATCGGACCCGGAGGAGTCGGCAAGACGCGGCTCGTGCTGGAACTCGCACGCACGATCGCGAAAGAGCGCGCCCCTCGCGTGGTGTTCGTCTCGTTGGCCGCGATTCGGGACGTCGTGTTCGTCGCGCCGGCCATCGCCGAGGCGCTCGGGTTGTCGGACGTGACGGCGCTCGACCTGCCGAAGCGCGCGCGGGCCGCGTGCGCGGATCGCCCCACGCTGCTGGTGCTGGACAATTTCGAGCACCTGCTGGACGCGGTGACGCTGGTCGCGGATCTCCTGACGTCGGTGCCCTCGCTTCGATTGCTGGTCACGAGCCGCGCGCCGCTCCACGTGCGGGGCGAACGCGAGTACGTCGTCGGGCCTCTCGAGTTGGCGCCGCCTTCGCAGATATCGCTTGCCGATCTGGCGCGCGTGCCAGCCGTGCGTCTGCTCGTGGAACGGATGCGGGACGTGCAGCCCGACTTCCGCCTCACGCCGGCGAACGGTCCGACCGTGACTGTGATTTGCCGATGCCTCGATGGGCTGCCGCTCGCGCTCGAACTGGCGGCCCCGTGGATCAAAGCGCTGACGCTCGACGATCTGCGCCGCCGTCTCGAGCACGAGAGCCTGCTCGGCACCTTCGGCGCACGCGATCTCCCCGAGCGTCAACAGACGATGAACGCGACGGTCGCCTGGAGCTATCGGCTCCTCGACCCGGAGGAGCAGCGCGCCTTCCGTCGCTTCGGCGCGCTCACAGGTCTCTTTCCGATCGACGCAGCGGAGGCCGTCCTCGCCGGCCGTGAGGGTGTTTCGGATACTGGCGCAGCGCTCCGCGTGGTGGGAGGTCTGATCGACAAGAGCCTTCTTCTGCGATCCGACTCTCCCGTGGTCGCCACGCGCCCGCTGTATCGGATGCTCGAGACGGTGCGTGCGTACGCGGCTCTCGAACTCACGGCGGCGGGTGAGCGCGATGACGCATTGGAGGGATTGGCGCGCTACTGCGCCGGCGAAGTGTCGCTGGCCGTGGAGGGGCTGGTTGGACCTGCACAGGTCGAATGGTTGGATCGCGTGCGTGAAGATCTCGAGAGTTACCGTGTCGTCCTGACGTGGCTCGTCGAGCGCGGCCGTGTGACGGAAGCGTCCCACATCGCGTGGGGACTCCTGTGGTTCTGGGTCGTTCGGGGCCATGCCATCGAAGGGCTTCGTTGGTATGAAGAGATTCTGAGTCGGCCGCCGCTACCGCCGGGCGTCGAATCCAGGGTGCTCAATGGCGCGGCAGTCATGCGGTACATGCAGGGAGATTTCGACCGCGCGCGCACCAATGTCTCGCGTGCCCTGATACTCGCGGAGGGTGCAGGCGACACGGATGCCGCAGTGCACGCCGAGTGGATCCTGGGGTTCGTCGAACATGTCGTGGGCAATCTGGATGCGGCCCGCGACCGCCTTGCCCGAAGTGTGAAAGGGTTCCGGGCGCAGGCGATTCGGTGGGCGACCGGGCAATCGTTGACCGGACTGGCGTGGGTCGCGCTCGCAACCGGCGACGCGGGACAGGCCGAACGCCTGCTCGATGAGGCCACGTCGGAGCTTCGGGACGCGGGTCCATGGTTCCTGTCGCTCGTTGCGTACCTGCGCGCCATCCTGGCCGTGCGGCGCGGGGACGCCGATGAAGCGATCGCTTTGATACGCGACAGCCTGACGCGCATCCGCGAGCTCAAAGACCACTCACTTGCGTTCGTGGGCGCGCTGGTCGTACTGGCCGCCGCCGCCGCACTCAAGGGCGATGATAGGTGGGTGGCGCGGATCCTCGGCGCTCAGGACGCGGTCACGGACGGCACCGGCGTCATTGTCGTCGACAGCTCCTCGCGGCACCTCCGAGAGCAGGTGGAGCGGGATAGCCAGGCCCGGCTCGGCCCCGAACGATGGGCCCTCGCATACGCCGCTGGCCGCAAGGCCTCTATCGATGCGCTGATAAAGGACATCGACAACCGACAGCCTCGAGGCTGATTCGTGTCCTCGAGGAACCCCTCAGACAACCTGGGTGGAGTGGCGGCCAGTGCGTGAGGACTGCTATCCTCGCTCGGCCCTTCGGCGCAAGGAGCGTCATACGGGCCGCATGAGGATTTCGATGACCGTTCGTAGATCGATCTCGTACGCCGCGATCGCGGCAGCGCTGCTCGCAGGCACCTCGCTGGTTCTCGCGCAGGCTCCTGCGCCCTCGCCGTCTGTGGCCGCAGCAGGCCCTGTCGCCTTGAACACCGCCACCGGGCAGCGCATCACGGTCACGCTGGTGGCGGGCGGGCTCGCGCATCCGTACAGCGTGGCGTTTCCGGACGAACACACGATCCTCGTGAGCGAGCAGCCAGGCCAGCTGCGCGTGATCCGCGACGGGGTGCTGCTGCCGAAGCCAGCCTGGGAAACGCCACCGGTGCCGGCGGGGTCGACCGGCAACGTCAACGACAACCTGCACTTCATCGCGCTGCATCCCGGGTTCGCGCAGAACCATCTCGTCTACCTGTCGTATCAGAAGCACGGCCCGCGCGGGAGCACCATGGCTCTGGGCCGCGGCACGCTGACGGGCGACACGCTCACCGAATTCAAAGAGCTGTTCGTCGCCGAGGCCTGGGATAAGTCCGGCGCGAATCCGGGGCGCATCATGTTCCTGCGCGACGGGACGATCCTGATGACCGTCGGCGACCGCGATGGCTTGTGTTGCAACGGGTCGGAGGACACGAGCCAGCGCATGAGGGCGCAGGCGCTCGACAACGACTTCGGCAAGATCCTGCGCCTGCGCGACGACGGCAGCATCCCGCCCGACAACCCCTTCGTCGGACGCCAGGGCGCATTGCCTCAGATCTACACCTACGGCAATCGCAACGTGTACGGCCTCGCGTACCACCCCGTGACCGGCGAGCTCTGGGAATCGGAGATTGGGCCGCTCGGCGGCGACGAGATCAACATCCTCTTGCCGGGGCACAACTACGGGTGGCCGCTCGCGTCGCCCGGCCGTAACTACACCGGCACGAAGATTCCATGGACGCAACCCGGGATGGACGAGCCGCGCATGTTCTGGGTGCCGTCGATCAGCCCATCGGGTCTCATCTTCTACACCGGCGACAAGTTCAAGGGGTGGAAGAACAACGCGTTCCTCGGCGCGCTGAACGGAAAGGCGCTGTGGCGCGTCGCGTTCGACATGCCGAAGCCGCAGCAGAACGAGCAGCGCGAGACGCTCCTGACGACGTTCGACGATCGCATCAGGGACGTCCAGCAGGGGCCGGACGGCAATCTCTACGTGGCCACCGAGAAGACATCTGGCGGCCGCGCGCCCAACGGCACCCTGCTCCGGATCGAGCCCGCTCCCTGAGACACGGCCTCCCTCCGCTGCCGGTTGATGCGAGCCTGCCGGACGTCCGGGCCGCGCTCGCCTCGCATCGCGCGGCGGTAGTCGTTGCCCCACCGGGCGCCGGCAAGACCACACGCGTGCCGCCGGCGGTGGCGGACGCCGGGCGCGTGGTCGTGCTGCAGCCGCGCCGTGTCGCCGCGCGCTCGGTCGCGCGCCGGATCGCCGACGAACAGGGTTGGACCCTCGGGCGCGAAGTGGGCTGGCACGTCCGCTTCGACCGCCGCTCCTCGGCCGACACCCGTGTGCTCATCGTCACCGAGGGCATGCTGACCCACTACCTCGACGAGGACCCGCTGCTCACGGGCGTTTCGACCGTGATCCTGGACGAGTTCCACGAGCGCAGCCTGCACACGGACCTCGGCCTCGCGCTCACCTCCGAGGCGTGGCGCGCACGCAGCGATCTCCGCGTGATCGTGATGTCGGCCACGATGGACCCGCTGCCGGTTCAGGCCTATCTCGATGGCTGCCCCCTCGTGGCCGTGGCGGGCGCCGCACATCCCCTCGAAGTGATCTACGCGCCCAATGAGACGGTCGCCAGCGTCTTGCCAACGGTGCTCGCGTCGGGCCCGGGTGACGTGCTGTGCTTCCTGCCCGGCGCCGGCGAGATCGAGCGCGCGCTGCAGGACGCACGCGGGATTGGCGAGCGCCACGACCTCGACCTGGTGCCGCTGCACGGATCGCTCGGCGCGGACGCGCAGGATCGTGCGCTGCTGCCGGGTGCGCGGCGCCGCCGCGTGGTGATGGCCACGAACATCGCCGAGACGTCGCTCACCGTGCCCGGCGTATCGCTGGTGGTCGATGGCGGCTGGCAGAAGGTGGCACGGTACGACGCGGAGCGTGCCATCGACACGCTGGTGCTCGAACGCGTGACCGCGGACAGTGCGGCGCAGCGGGCCGGGCGTGCGGCCCGACTCGGCCCCGGGCGCGCGTGGCGGCTGTGGGACGCGCGGGATCGTCTGCGCCCCGCGCGCGAACCCGAGGTCGATCGCGTTGATCTGGCGGGCGTGGTGCTGGGCCTGATGGCGGCCGGCAGCACGCCGGAGCGCTTCCGGTGGTTCGAGGCGCCTGCGCCGGAGCGCGTGCAGGCCGCCCGGGAACTGCTGGAGCGCCTCGGCGCGATCGTGGGGACGCTCGTCACCCCGCTCGGCCATAAACTGCGCCGGCTGCCGCTGCATCCACGTCTCGCGTGTGTGCTGATCGCCGCGGGCGGCGCCTGGGAAGCGGCCGCGGCCTGCGCGCTGCTTTCCGAGAGACGACCCGCCGCGGCCGCCGCGGCCGCGACCACCTGCGATCTGGTGCCGCTGATCGACCACTGGGCGAGCGTGCCGCCACACACGCGGCAGGTGGCAGAGGCCGTCCACCGCCTCGGCCGCAGCGTCCTCGGTGAGGCGGTTCGAGACCACATCGACGAGGCGCAACTCCGCCGTTCGCTGTTCGCCGGATTCCCCGACCGCGTGGCGCGACGGCGCGCGAACGACCGATCGAGGCTGGTGCTGGCCTCGGGACGCGGCGCGACGATGGGACGCGAGTCCGCGGTCCTGGAAGGGGAGTGGCTCGTTGCGCTGGATCTGGCGGGCGGCCGCCAGGGACAAGCCGAGGCTCTGGTGAGGATGGCGTCACGCGTCGAGCCCGGCTGGATCACGCCGACCGCGCGTGCAACCGAGCATCGGCTCGACGACGCCGGCACCGTAAAGGCGTTTGCGGTGTCGCGCTACGACGCGATCGTCATGGCCGAGCAGCCCGTCGCGGCGGACCCGATTGAACGGGCACGTCTGCTCGCCGCCGCGTGGCGCGAGCGACCGCTGGACGAGGCGTCACAGCAACTGCTGCGTCGGGCGCGATTCGCCAGCGTGGATGTCGACATCGTCGCGCTCTCCGAAACGGCAGCGGCCTCGGCGCGCTCGCTCCACGATCTCGACATTCGTGCCGCCTTGCCGTGGGACACGTCACGCGAACTGGACGCCACCGCGCCAACGTCGTTGCCCATGCCCAGCGGCCGGCCCGCGCGGCTCGACTATCGTGAGGACGGGACGGTCTGCGCGGCGGTGAAGCTGCAGGAGCTGTTCGGGCTCGCCGAGACGCCCCGCCTTGGTCCCCTGCAGCAACCGCTGGTGCTCGAACTGCTGGCGCCGAACGGGCGGCCGGTGCAAACGACCACGGACCTCCGCAGCTTCTGGGCCCGCACCTACCCCGAGGTGCGGAAGGAGCTGCGGGGCCGCTATCCGAAGCATCCCTGGCCGGAGGATCCCTGGACGGCCACGCCCACACACCGGACCACGCGACGCGCCTGACGCGTGGTTCAATGCATCAGCACGCCGCCGTCGGCGATCAACGTGGATCCGTGCACGAAATCGGCGTTTGGTGAAATCAGCCACGCCGCGCACTCCGCGATCTGCTCGGCGGTGCCCACCTTGCCGACGGCCGCCACCACCTGGGCTCGCCGCACCGGATCGCTCATCGCGGAGGCCACGAACGGCGTGTCGATGAAGCCTGGCGCGACCGCGTTCACCGCAATGCCCTTGTCGCCCAGCGCCCGTGCGCAACTCTTCATCATCGTCAGCACCGCGCCCTTGCTGGTGGCGTAGGAGCCCGTCGCCACATAGCCGCCGCCGGTGTAGCTGGAGATGCTCGCCACCATGCAGATGCGGCCACCCGGCTGCATCTGCTTCGCGCCTTCGCGCACGCTGAGAAACGAGCCGATCACGTTGATGTCGAACAGGCGGCGGAACTGTTCCACCGTCGTGTCGAGGAACGGCACCGTCTCGATGACGCCGGCCGCCGTCACCAGGGCATCCAGGCCGCCGAACGCCTCGCGCACCTGCGCGAACCCCGCCACCGTCGACGTCTCGTCCGCGACGTCGATCTGGACGGCAACGCCCTGGGCGCCTGCCGTGGCCCGGGCCCCTTCGAGGTTGCGGTCGAGGCAGGCCACACGCCAGCCGTCGGCGCTGAGCTTTCGCGCCGTTGCCGCTCCAATACCGCTGGCGGCACCGGTCACCGCCACTCGTCGCCCGTGAACTGTCTCTATCATGTGTCCCTAATGCTACCTGTTCGCCCGTGGTGATCGGACTCATCTCGGACACGCACGGGCGCGTCCGGCCGCAACTGGCAGGCGTGTTCTCGGGCGTCGATTGCATCGTGCATGCGGGGGACGTCGGCGACCGCGCTGTGCTCCGCGCGTTGGCGGCGATTGCGCCCGTGGAGGCCGTCTCTGGCAACGTCGACGACCGCCACGACCCGTCGTTGCCGCGTGCCCGGACGCTGCCAGTGGGCGGACGGACCTTGCACGTGAGTCACGGCGACGAACTCGGCAGCCCAACGCCCGAGGCGCTGCTGGCGCGCTACACGGCAGACATCCTGGTGTACGGCCACACGCACCGGGCGCTCCTGTATCGGGCGCCCGATAAACGTGTGGTGGTCAATCCGGGCTCGGCAGGTCCGGCGCGCTTCAACCTGAAGCCGAGCGTGGCCATCCTAGAGGTGAGTGATGGCCGGATCGACGTCCGGTTCATCGAGTTCGTCTGAGCCGGACCTCCAGCCTCGCAGCTCTCGCGCCCGCCAGCGACGAAACGTCAGAGTCGCGCGCCGCACTTACGGCAGAACACTGCATCGTGGTCATGCCCTTCCGCCCCGCAGCCCGGGCAGGCTTGGGTCGAGACGGGAGCGTGCGTCCAGCGCGACATCTCGGCGGTGACGATGCCGGTTGGCACGGCGATGATCCCATAACCCATCAGCATCACGAGCACTGCGAGGAAGCGGCCGAGCGGGGTCTGGGGGGAGATGTCGCCGTAGCCGACCGTCGTCAGCGTCACGACCGCCCAGTAGACGCTGGTCGGGATACTGGTGAAGCCGTGCTCGGGGCCTTCGACGAGATGCATCGTCGCACCGACGATCACGACGATGATCGTGACGGTGAACAGAAAGATGAAGATCTTGCGCCGGCTGCGGCGCAGCGCATCCCACAGGTCTCTCGACTCGCTGACGCACTCGGCGAGCTTGAAGATCCTGAAGATCCTGAGCATGCGAAGCACGCGGATCACGAGCAGGCTCTGCGCGCCCGGCAGCAGCGGGCTGAGGTAGCTCGGGAGCACGGCCATCAGGTCGACCAGGCCGAAGAAACTGGTCGCATAACGCAGCGGCTTGCCTACGCAGTAGAGACGCAGCGCGTACTCGACGGTGAAAATCCCGGTGAAGATCCACTCGAGCGCGAGCAAGGTCTGCCCATACTGCGCCTTCACTTCGGCCACGCTCTCGAGCATCACGACGACGACGCTGGCGACCACACACGCCAGGAGCGCGTTGTCGAAGCCCCGTCCCGCCGGCGTGTCGGCCTCGAAAATGATCTCGTGCAGACGCTGGCGCAGCGACTGGGGCGGATGCCGGTGTTCGTGCATATGGGATTGTAGGAGGTCGGCACCGGCCAGCGAAAGCGTCCCGGTCGCGAACTCCATCGACACAACAATGCGCGACGGCCGGCGCGATGGAACACGTGCGGGCAGATCGTGCCCGCCCTCTTCCGGGTCTCATGCTCGGCCCACAGGTGCGACCGTGAACCCTCGCCGCGCTGGCCAGCGCCTTCAGCGCGATCCTCCGACGGCGCGTCAGTCCGGCGATCCCTGAAAGAGGGGTTCGGTGTTCAATGTCTGCGCCCCCTGCTCGCTGCAGACCGCGAACCTCGCCGGATACATCGACACGCCGGCGTATTCACCGCGCACATTCAAGATGTAGAAGTTCAATCCGAAGTTCGGCTGGTTGCGGCTGTTCAGCAGCCGCTTCTCCACGGTCGACTTCGCCACGCGCCGGAGCGCGGTCAGCCCCGCGTCTTTGGGATGTGCGCCGCGGCGCATCTCTTCGACAATCAGAAACGAACACAGGTTGTACAGGTTCGCCTCGCCCCTGCCCGTCGATCCCGCAGCGCCGACTTCCCCGTCGACGTACAGGCCGGCCCCGAGAATCGGCGAGTCGCCCACGCGCCCTGGGATCTTCCACGCGAGGCCGCTGGTCGTCGTGACGCCGCAGATCTCGCCTTTCGCGTTGACGCCATTGCAGTTGATCGTGCCGTAGTAGTGCTCGCGGTCGATCAGGCCTTCGCGCGCCATCTGAAGGCCGGCGTCGTGCCAGGCCTGCGCGCGGTTCTTCGGATCGAGGTAGTGCTGCGGATCGACCCGCCGCTTCCACTCGAGCCAGAGGCCGCGCGATTTCTGGGTGTTGAGGTCGTCTTCGATCGTGAACCCCATGTTCCGCGCGAAGTCCTGCGCGCCTTTGCCCACTAGCAGATGATGGTCGGTCGTGTCCATCACTGACTGCGCGACGAGCGACGGCGTCCGGACGCCTTCGAGCGCCGCCACGCCGCCGGCGCGCTTCCGAGGACCGTGCATGCAGCACGAGTCGAGCTGCACCACGCCCTCCGCATTCGGCAGACCGCCGTAGCCGACGCTGTCTTCGGCAGGATCCAGCTCACAGATGTTTACACCCGCGATCAACGCGTCGAGCACGTCGGCGCTCCCGCTCGTCATCAGGGTGAAGGCGCGCTCGACACCCGTCTGGGGACCGCCGTTCTTGTAGGTGTTGCCGTTCGCCGCCGCCACGACGACCGCCTTGACGCTGCCGCTTCGCACCGCCGGCGCCTGCGCGAACAACGTCTTCGAGGTCGCCGCCGCGATCGCCACCGCAGACTGGACGAATTCGCGTCGTTTCATGTCCACCTCGTTTGACTCGGTGATCTGGCGATTTCGTGATTTGGTGATTGGGCGATCTCAGCACGACGCCATCAGATCAGCAAATACTTGGCCCCCAGGCCGACAGCGCCGATGCTCGGCCGATCTGGGGCGAAAGTCCTTTGGTGCTGGGGGAAATGGCTCTCGCATCCGTGATCGTTTGGTGTTCAGGCAAAGGCCGCGTCGTGCACCAGCGCCGCTAAGGTCGCGATGCGCCTCCGGTCGCGTCACACTACGGCCGCAGACCGAGGCTCGGATCCGAGGCGTCGAACGCCTTCCACGCGGCTTCCCACTCGGTGAGAAGTCGGGCCTTGGTCGCAGCGTCGAGGAAGCTGTATTCGAGGCCGTTACGGGAAATCTGCTTCAGCTCGGCGTAGCTCAAGTTGTGCTCGAGAACGGCGCGCACGTACTCGTTGGTGAGGTCCGAGCGCGAGACGCCTTCGTCGTCGGTGCAGATGACGACGGGGACGCCAGCCTTCAGGTACTGGCGGAGCGGATGCGAGACGCCGGTGACCCCGAGAATCGTGTCGCTCGATGACAGGCTGATCTCGACCGCGATCTTCCTGATGCGCATGTCGCGCAAGAGGCCCGCCGGATTCTGGGAATACGCAATGTCGGTTCCGTGGCCGATGCGCTCCGCATGTCCACGCGTGATGGCCTTCGCGATGTGCGTGCCGAGCACGTCGGGCGGGACGAGCCCCAGCGCCAGTTCGCCGGCGTGGAGGGCGACGTGCACAGTCGGACGCTTCCCGCGCAGGAAATCGACCATCCGCATATGCAGGTCGTAGTCGCGGACCGGCACGTACCAATCTTCCGGCTGCACCAGGTTGACGCCGACAAAGCGCGAGTCGGCGGCGTTCTGCTCGAATGCCCACACGAGCATGGAAAACACCTGAACCGGCGTGAATGCCCGCAAGCCCTCGGCTATGTAGCGGATGGTGACGCGGCAACCGGCGTCGGCTGCCGCGGTGCCGCACGCGAGCACGTCCTTCATGCGGCGTTCGGCCTGATCGAGATACGCCGTCTTCGGCGCCGAGCCCAGTCCTGCATCGATCAGTTGTTTGTACAGTTCGTCCAGATTGAGCGCCGGTTCCGTCAGGTCGCGACGGCTGGCCTGTTGCGCTTCGACCTTTGCGGCCGCCGCCAGAGGAACCCGCAGGTCCCACGTGCTCGAGAGCTCGAGGTAGGAGATGTGCTGCCCGGCAGCCCGCCGGGCCACCTCCGCGAGCGATTCACCGCGCCGGCGGTCCACCACCGCGTCGAACTTGGGGAACGCATCGAAGAACTGATCGTGACCCGGCTTGCGCGGCGCCGTGACACCGAGGTTCCGCACCGACAGCGCGTCGATCAGCGTCCGATAGAGCACCGGATCGACGAACGCGTCTTTCACCGGACGCGTGATTCGGTCGGTGCATTCGACCAGTGCGACCGCGGCAGGATCGAGACACAAGCCCAGTTCGGCCGCCCACTGGATGTAGCTCTCCGCATAGACGGTCCCCGTCACGTGATTGTGGAGGTCGCCGCCCTTGGGCATGCCGTAAAGGAACGGGCGGAGCCGCACCGGATCCCTCTTGATGCTGTCGAAATAGCGCTGCGTGCGTGAGGTGCCTGTGGAGCGTGGCGCCGGCGCTTGCGTGAGGCCGAGACAGGACGCTGCGCACAGCGCGATGAGCGTGCGGCCGAGCATGCGCTGGATTGTAGTGCCGTCGACTAGACGTCGCGCGACGGTCTCGAGACGGGCATCAACGCGAAGCCGGCGGACGGATGCTGGGCAGACGCGAGCTGTAGCGCGAGGCGTGCTGGCTACCGGACAGTGAAGCGCTCTTCGTGGAGCACGGTGCCATCCGCGCTCCGCAGCTCGACTCGCCAGTCGCCGGCGCGCTCACTGCTGATGGTGTTGCGGCTGTACGTACGGTAACCGGGGCCGGGATTGGCATCGACGCGGAGCTGCACGGCCCGGCGCAAGCGATCGCCCTGATACCAGCGGTGCTCAATCGTGGTGGCGGTCGCGGATTTGAGCTGCGTGTAGAAGAACATCTGGCCGGGCGGAACCTGGCTGTCCGCGGCCTCGCATTGCCAGTCCCTGAGGGCGGTGCAAAGCTGCGCCGTGGCCACCGTTGGCATCACGGCCGGTCTTGCGGGCGCGGTCGGCTTGGCGCTGACCGCGTCGGCCTCGCTTCGAGTGGGCTGAGTGGGTTTTGCGGGCTGCTGCGATTCCGCGGTCGGTTCGGCCGGCGGCAGCGCTGGCTCTGGGGTCGCAGTCTCGTGCGCTGGCGTTGTCTCTGTCGCCGGCCGCAACGTGGTCTCCGCGGCCGGACCGCCCCAGGGCCGGGTCATCACAAGACTCACGATCAGCACGGCGACCCCGCTCAACCCGCCAAGTGCGAGCGGGCGCAGGGATCTCGTTGGCGCGATCGGCGTCACCTCCTCCTTCTTCGCGGGCGGCGACGACTCGCGCGGCGGCGCTGCACCACGGGCGGGCGCGTCCAGCCAGGCGGCCACCCCCGGTGGTGACGGCGGCAATTCCGCCGGCCGTCCTCGGGCCGCGCAGAAATCGTGAAGGTTCTTGCGACTCGTCGCGACGAGCGGATCGTCCGGCGCCAACGTCGCGGTGGCGATGGTGTACGCCCTGCGGAAGTAGTGCTCCGCATCGAGCGGATTGTCGGTCATCTCGCAGACGATGCCGAGGTTGTTGAGCGTGTTGGCGAGGTCTGGATGGTTCGGGCCGAGCGTCTGCTCCTGGAGGGCGGCCGCCTCGCGCAAGAGGTTCTCGGCGGAGGCGTAGTTGCCGGCCGTGGCCGCCTGTTCGGCGTTCTCGATGATCGAGCGGGCTTCGCGCGGCTCCGGCATCAGTATCCAGACAGGAATCCGACGGTCGTGAGGGGGAGCCGTGAACCTCGCGCGCTCACGGGCTGCGGCCAATTGTAAAGCAAGGGCTCGCGGAATGGACCGTGGGCGGCCTTGGGGTCTCCCGGCATGGGGCTGGTGCGCTTCGCTCTCAGCGTAGGACGGTGGCCTGAAACCGCAAACGCCAAGAAGCACCCGATGGCGAGAGCCACCGCCGCCCCGACGCGCAGGAGCGCGGTTGTCTGCATCGCCTCCCATTCAAGGACCGCTCGCGCGCGATCGGGCCCGAGGAGCGTCGCCGCGAGTGCTTGCAGGCACATCGCCGCTCCCAACGCGCGTCGAGCCGTCGTCACGCTCTCGGGCGAAAAGAAGCCCACCATGTCAACGACGATGGTGATGACGGCGACGAGCAACGCTGCAAATCTCACCGTCGTCTCCTTCGGACACATTCTTAGATGAGGCGGCCCAATGTCATTGAGCGGAATAGCTCTCACGCGCGCCGCATCGACGAGAATCCTGTTCGCTGGGCCGTTCGGTCCGCAACGGGACGCCCAAGGGCGTATACTTCGACCGCTAGAACGCATTCCTCCCGTAGGCTCATCAAGGAGAGACCGATGGCTTGGAAACGACCCGCTCGACGCGAATTCCTGAAGCGCGGCGCCGCGTTGGCGAGCGGCTTGGCCGTCGGAGCCATTGCCCCCGACGCGGCCGCCCAGGGCCCAGCCCCGGCAGCATCCCCGGCTTCGTCGTCCCCGCCGATGCTCAAGGACACCAACGAACTGATTCGGTACGGGGATCGGTCCAAGTACGTCACGTCGCTGCGCATTCCGCACGGCGGCAGACCGACGCCCGATAATTTCGGGCTCACGTTTCACGTGGCCACTCCGCTGCAGGACTCGGTCGGAGTGGTGACGCCGTCTTCGCTTCACTACTACGCAACGACGAGGGGCTCGTTCCTGCCGGACATCGATCCTCGTCAGCACACGCTGATGATCCACGGCCTGGTCGACCGTCCGCTGACATTCACCATGGACGACCTGAAGCGGCTGCCGTCCGTCACGCGTCTGCACTTCATCGAGTGCGCGGGGAACCGGTCGTCGCCCAGGGCCAAGACCGTGCAGGAATCACACGGGATGACCAGCTGCGCCGAATGGACTGGCGTCCTCCTGTCCACGCTGCTGAAAGAGTGCGGCCTGAAGGGCTCGGCAAAATGGTTCGTCGCCGAAGGCGCGGAGGAAGTGAAGGGCGCGTCGAGCATGCCGATCGCGAAGGCCATGGATGATTGCATCCTGGCCTACGGCATGAACGGCGAGGCGGTGCGGCCGCAGAACGGGTTTCCGCTGCGGCTGATGGTCCCCGGCTTCGAAGGCATCTTCCACACCAAGTGGGTGCGGCGCATCAAGGTCGTCGATCAGTACTACATCAACTACAACGACTTCGGACACCTTGATCAGGACGCGAAGGAAGCCGCGCTCGGCTACCAGATCGGACCGAAGTCGGTGATCACGTTCCCCTCCGGGAGCCAGCAGCTGCCAGGCCGCGGCTTCTACGAAATCAGCGGGCTGGCGTGGTCCGGTGGCGGAGCCATCCGGAAGGTGGAGGTTTCGACCGACGGCGGGAAGAGCTGGAAAGCGGCGGAGTTCAAAGGCACGCCACAACGCATGGCCCACACCCGATTCGGCCTTCCCTGGAACTGGGACGGCACGGAGACCGTCATCATGTCGCGCTGCACCGACGAACTCGGTTCGGTGCAGCCATCACGGGTCCAGATCGCCGAGCACTTTCACAAACCGGTCGATCCGTCATTCAGCGTCCCGGGCCTGGACAACTCGATTCAGCCCTGGCACATCGCCAGCGATGGGAGCGTCACCAATGGGTACAACGTTTAGAGCGTTGCCGTTGATGGTGGTGCTGATGGGCACCTGCATGCTGGCGCAGGGGCCCACGTTCGGCATCGGCCGCACGCCGACGCCGGAAGAAATCCGCGCGCGGGACATCTCGATCAGTCCGACCGGCGAGGAACTGCCGCCGGGCCGCGGAAGCGCCAAAGAGGGGGCGCAGGTCTATCGCACGAAGGGGTGCCTGGCTTGTCACGGGGCGGGGGGAACCGGGGGCACGGCTCCCATTCTGAAAAGCAAGATGGGTCCGGAGACCGACACCTGGCAACGGGGGCGAGTGCTGCCGGTTCGCGCGCCGTTCGCGACGATTGTGTGGGACTACATCAATCGTGGGATGCCGCTCGGCAGAGAGGGCACGCTGACGGCGGACGAGGTCTACGCGCTCACGGCCTATCTGCTCTCCATCAATGAAGTGATCCCGGAGGACCAGGTGCTCGACCGCGAGAGCCTGCCGAAGGTGAAGATGCCACTGAGCGAGCGCGAGTACGCGTTGGTGCCCAGCGACTGGAAGCCGAAGACGCGAAGGCTCAAGGACTACCCCTTCTAGCGCGGCGTCATTGCCAAGCGCGCCGAGGCGGGATTGCAGGAACGCATGTCTGTGTACGCATTCGACGGCACCTGGAACGAAGCGAAGGACGGCGACGATCCGGACTACACCAACACGAACGTGTTCCGCTTCTATGAGGCTTACAAACAGCACTCGAAGCGGCCGGACCTCGATTTCTACGTCCCGGGAGTCGGCACGCGCTTCAAAGCGATCGGCCGTGCGCTTGGCGGCGTCTTCGGTCTCGGCGAGCTGCCGCGCATCAACGAAGCCTACGAGGCGCTCTGCAGGGCGTGGGACCAGGGCGAGCGGGACATCGACATCGTGGGCTTCAGCCGCGGCGCGGCGACCACGCTCGACTTCTGCCATTGCATCCAGGAGCGCGGCATCCGCAAACCCGGCAGCGACCAGGTCGTCGAGCCCTCACCGACGATTCGGTTCCTCGGCGTCTGGGACGTCGTGGCGTCGTTCGGGCTCGCCAATCTCGGCAACACGGCGCTGAACATCGGGCATCATCTTTCGCTGCCGAAGTCGAACCTGCAGTACTGTTTCCACGCGCTGGCGCTCGACGAGCGCCGGCCGTCGTTCCTCCCGATTCGGGTCGAGGGCGCATGCGAGGTCTGGTTCCGCGGCGTCCATTCCGACATCGGCGGCGGCAACAAGAACCGGGGTCTCAACGACGTAACGCTCCGCTGGATGATGCACAAGGCGATGGGCGCGCAGCTGCCGATCCTGCAGGAAGACATCGACGCGCTGAAACCCGATCCCGCGGCCCTGCCCTCTCCTGCCGGCGGGCACAAGCTACCGCTGGCCATTCGGACGGTCTCGTCGACCGATCGCGGTCACCACACGGTGACGCCGCTGAAAGGATGGGCGAGCCTGCCGGACACGTGCGCCGTCGAGAGCGAGTCCGACGAGCGTGCGGCTGCGGAGATTGGCAGCAACGGCATCGAGATCCTGCCGCTCGAGGTGCGCCGGCGGGTGCTGGCCATGTGGGAGGCCGCGCAGCAGATCGCCGCGCGCGAGGACATGCCCCTCGACGATTCCAAGGATCTGCTGTTGACGCTGTTTCAGGGTCGCGTGCCGCTCGTCACCAATGACGATGACTTGAAGCGTGCGCAAATCGGCGCGGCGCAGCTCGTCGCGAACGCGATCCGCGGCGCACGCAATCGCGGCGAGCATCACCTCGCGCCGTTCTACGTCAACGAGGCGCTGTTCAATACGCGACACCTCTTCCCGCTGACCGATTGAGCGATGCCTGGCGACGCGAGTCACCGTGCTGGTCACTTCGGCGGCAGGCGCTGGCTCGCATACTTACGACCCGCCAGCACCTCGCGGATGGCATGTATCAGGCGGTCAGGCGCCTCCTTCTTCGTGACATAGCCGTCTGCTCCCGCCCTGAACGCCGGTTCGGCAGAGAGCGCTCTCTCGTCCAGTGTAAAAACCAGCACGCGCAGACGAGGCTTGATTTCGCGCAATTGGCGTATCAGCTCCAGACCGTCCTCGGTCCCCAGCGACGATTCCACGATGGCTAGGTCGACGCTCGATGTCCGGATGGTAGCGAGCGCCCCTGCAATCGTATCGGTCTCGCAGCAGATCGCCAGATCGCCTTGGCTGGCGATCACCCGCCGCACGCCCAGGCGGATAATGGGCGAATCGTCCACGAGCATAATCCGGACAATCTTCTTCGATGCCGCGTTCATGGTGTGACCGCCGCTAGCGAGCGCGGCATCGACGATTCTAGGAAAGGAAGGTCGAGCTCCTATTGATACGAATCAAGGCGGTAACAACCGCCGAGCAAGTGACCAAGGCGCTCCGCGAGCGGGAGTCGCCAACGTCAACGTCAGTGCACTGAGCCGCCTACGATCCATCGAGGACCGAACACGTGGCAACCGCCAGTGCGATAAACGTCCGGCGCATCAGGATCTCTCCTGAGAAAAGATCGATACCGTTGTCGAATGGTTCCTCCGAGAGGCAAGTCGCCTGCCAAGCGCGGTTCGTCAACAGAGCGGTCGAATTGGACCCACGACTCGGGTCGATGTTTCAGCTTGGCCACAGGGTCTGTGGCTTTGTCGTCCAACTCGGTCACCTCTAGTCGGGACTTGAATTGCGGGTTGGCTACTCCGGCGACGACGTGGCCGCAACGCAGTTGTTCCGTGGATCCGCTACAACGTATGGCAGTCTTTGGCGGGACAGATCCTGCTCACCCTTCTGCTCCTCCTTGTCGTCGTTGTGATCGTCTGGAAGTTCATCGCTCCAGGCGAGCAGTTCCTGCCAGGCTTCGCGCGCCTGTTGACCGCACCTACGATCCGGCGCGGGGCATTCAGCTTTTTCTCAGGACGGTCCTACGCAATCGGAAAGCTTCAGGACAGAGACGTCGCGGTGCGGCTCCAGCTGAAACGAAGCAGATACGGGCAGGGCTATCTCGTCCTCGCCGTCCGGACCAGCGGCGAGCCAATGCTCGACTACGACGGCATCGACGCGCGCATGCGTGACGATGCCGGCCGACAGGCGTTGTTCTCGATCGCAGCCCACGACCTTCTCCTCAGCGTCGAGGACGGCTGGCTGAAGGCGCTCTGGAGGCCGCAGGGGTTCGTCATCTTCCCCGGTCGTTTTTCAGAGGAGAAGTGGCGGCAGGTGCTCGAGGCCATGCACGTGGTGGCGACATCGCTGGACGCCGCTGCATAGGACTCTCAGCCTGGAAAGCGCGGAGGACTCGTGATGGTTTCGATGTCGATTGCACTTGCAGACGTCGTGTCACGACCGTCGGCACTGTTCGCAAACGTTGTCCGTACCCGTCGCGAGAAGATCATCGCCGGCACGAAGCCGAGATAGCCGCACAATGTCCACGCCAGCACCGGCGCCGTTGAACCAACAGTATTCGTGTAGCGGGCGAGGCCTTCCCTCAGCTGGGCGGCCTCCTCTACGCGTGCGTTCGAGCCTTCGATGAGTTGCTCGACAGCCTCCCCGGCCCGCATCGCAGAATCAGCCCCGCGAACGCTGGCAATCACGAGCGCAGACAGCAGCACGCCGCACACGAGGTAGATGCGAGGGAAGCGCCGACTTCGCGAGAGCAGCAACGGCAGCAGGACCGCCGATGCGACGACAAACGCGAACAGCGCGGCCAGCTCGAACAATGGAGGGGTGAGCGCTCCAGCCAGCGGCACCAGGACAATGCCGGACATGTTCGCGTTCGCTCCTTGCCATAGATCGGACGCCGAGAGAACGTCGACCACTCGGCTCCATTCTGTCAGGAACGGCTGCAGGCGGAGCAGCAGCCACACCGGGAGTGCAACCAGGACGATGGCCAGCGCGATCAACCAGCCGCCGACACCCGGCCTTTCGGCATCAGATGTCGTCGCGCGCTCATTGGGAAGCGACACCGCACGGGGGCGCGACAAATACATTGCCGTGGCTCCTGACACCACGAACACGCCGCTGATCTGAAACAA
>Ga0184628_10000293_pt1 | contig 28938 bp, 30 predicted proteins | sample PLM4_5_b1_FD_133149 | JGI IMG/M metagenome (GOLD analysis project Ga0184628, IMG submission 133149) | Groundwater sediment microbial communities from an aquifer in East River, Colorado, USA - PLM4_5_b1 | ecosystem: Environmental > Terrestrial > Soil > Riparian zone | place: USA: East River...
GACGCCGCGCAGCTCGACGGCATCGAGCCGCAGCAGTTGATGTCGGGCGAGCAGTTCTACCTCGGCGTCGCGGTGAGCCAGCTCGAGCGCAAGCAATCCATCCCGGTGCTCGCCCCGGCGCGCGAGCGGCTGCTCGAGTACGACCTGGTGCGCGCCGTCGCGCGCGCCGCAATCGCCGAGCGGCCGAAGATCGGCCTGATGAGCGGCCTGCCGGTGATGGGCGAGCGCTTCAACCCGATGACGCGGCAGAGCTCCGAGCCCTGGGTGCTCGCCAACGAGCTGCGGCGCGATTTCGACGTGGTGCAGGTCAACATGACCGCGGATTCGATCGCGAGGGACATCAATGTCCTGCTGCTCATCCACCCGCGGGATATCGGGGAGACGACCGAGTACGCGCTCGACCAGTTCGTCCTGCGCGGCGGCAAGCTCATCGCCTTCGTCGATCCCTACGCCTACTTCGACCAGCAGCCCGGGCCGATGCCGGGCATGCCGGGCATGGCCTCCAGCTCGACGCTGCCGCGCCTGTTCAAGGCCTGGGGCGTGGAGATGGATCCGGGCAAGGTGGTCTCCGACGTGGTGTTCGCCTCGGGCGGCGGCCAGCGCTATACGCCTACGGTGCTTTCGCTCAATCGCACCGCCTTTGCACGCGATGACGTGGTCACCAGCCAGATCGAGACGCTGCTCTACGCATTCGGCGGCGCCTTCAGCCTCAAGCCGGCCGAAGGCCTGGCGGTGAGCGAACTGGTGAAGAGCTCGCCCAATTCGATGCTGGTGGACAGCATGGCAGCCACGACCGCGGGCGACGCCGCCACCAGGGGCTTCCAGCCCGGCGGCAAGGCCCTGCCGCTCGCGTTGCGCCTCTCGGGCAGGTTCAAGACCGCGTTCCCGGATGGCAAGCCTGTAGAGAAGGCCGCCAAGCCCAAGCCCGCTCCGGCCGGCGAGCCGCCGCTGAAGGAATCGGCCAGGGACAACGTGGTGGTGCTGGTGGCCGACGTGGACATGCTGCAGGACGGCGCCGCGGTGGACGTGCAGGAGGTGTTCGGGCGCCGCGTGGTGGTGCCCTCGAACGGCAACCTCGCCTTCGCGCAGGGCCTGGTCGAGCAGCTCGCCTCCGACGACAGCCTGCTGTCCCTGAAGAGCCGCGCCTCCGCCTTCCGCCCGCTCACGGTGGTGCGCGAGATGGAGGCCCAGGCGCAGGCGCAGTACTTCGGCAAGATCAAGGAGCTGGAAGACGAGCTGCAGAAGACCACCGACACGCTGCAGAAGCTGCAGAAAGGCTCCGGCGCTGGCGCGAAGGCAGGCCAGATCCTTTCGCCCGAGCAGCAGGCCGAGATGGAGAACTTCCGCCGGAAGGTGGCCGAAACGCGCAAGTCGCTCAAGGACCTGCGCAAGAACCTGCGCCAGGACTCCGAGCGCATGGTGTTCCTTACCAAGATCGCCAACATCGCCCTGATGCCGCTGCTGGTGGCGCTGCTCGGCATCGGCATCGCGCTGCTGCGCCGCCGGCAGCAGGCGCGCGCCACCGCCGCATGAGCGCGCGCATCGCGGCGCTGCTGCTGGTGCTGCTGCTCGCGCTGGGCGGCGGCGCCCTGCTGCTGAAGCAGCAGGGCCAGTCGCAGCGCCCCGCCGCCGCCGCCGCGCTCGGCCAGCCGCTGCTGAAGAATCTCAAGGCGGCCGACGTCGCGGCCATCGCGATCCGCGCGCCGGGCGCTGCGCTGACGCTGGAGCGCAAAGCGGACCAATGGGTGATCGCCGAGCGCGGCGGTTTCCCCGCCGACGTGGCGAAGGTGCGCGACCTGGTGCTCAAGGCGCTCGAGCTCAAGGTGGGCCAGAGCGAGCCGATCGGCGAGAAGGACCGCGCGCGGCTCAAGCTGGAGGACTCGGGCACGCAGCTCGAGTTCCGCGGCGCCGACGGCAAGCCGCTCGCGCGCCTCACCATCGGGGCCAAGTACTTCAAGCGCGAGACGGAGAACCCGGACCGGGCGATCGGCGACGGCCGTTTCGTCATGCTGCCCGAGGACGCGAAGACCGTGCTGGTGGTCGCCGACCCGCTGACGCTCGCCAGCGCGAAAAGCGCCGACTGGATCAGCCGCACCGGCTTCGCGGCGGAAAAAGTCAAAACGATGCAAGTGCTGCTCGCGGGCGGCGAGCGCTGGAGGATCGAACGCCCCGGCGACAACGCGAACTGGAAGCTCAGCCCGCTGCGCGCGGGCGAGAAGCTCGACGTGATCCGCGCCAACTCCGCCTCCTACTCGCTCAACAGCGTGGAGCTGGCCGATGTTGCGGCGCCCGGCCTGACGCCCGTGGACGCGGGCCTGGACAAGCCCTCGGCCACCATCGTCGCCACGACGTTTGACGGTCTCACCTATACCTTGAAGCTGGGCAAGCCCGCGGGCGACAACCTCTATGCCACGCTTGCCATCACCGGCGAGGCCAGGCCGACCGGGCCGGATGCGGCCGAGCGCGGCAAGAAGATCGCCGAGCGGCTGCCGCGCGAGAAAGCGCTCGCGGCCCATGTCCTGCTGGTTGCCAAGTCGAGGTTCGAGGACATCCTCAGGAAGCGCGCCGAGCTGCTGGAGAAGAAGGCAAGCGGCAAGAAGTAGCGCGCGACGCCATGCAAGCGCACATCCCGCAGATCACCAACGTCATCCAGCTCGCGGTGGCCCCGGTGTTCATGCTCACGGCGGTCGGCACCATTCTCGCCGCGCTCAACATCCGGCTGGGTCGCGCGGTGGACCGGCGCCGGGTGCTCGAGGAAAGGCTGCAGTCGCTCTCCGGCGAGCAGGACGAGGACGCCCGGGCGGAGATCGCGCAGATCGGGCGCCGCATCCGCTATGTCTATCGTTCGATCGTGTTCTCGGTGCTCTGCGGGATCTTCGTGTGCCTGCTGATCGCAGCCGCCTTCATCGGCGCATTCGTCTCGGTGGAGCTGACGCGGTCGGTGGCCGCCCTGTTCGTGCTCGCGGTGGCCAGCCTGACGGTCAGTTTGCTCCTGTTCCTGCGCGAGATCTTCCTGGCGGTCTCGACGCCGCGCCACATCCAGAAGTAGCATAGGCATGGGAAGGGACAAGTGGCCAAGCACCTCATCAAGCACCTCAGGACAATTGCGCTCGTCGGCCAGGCAGGCTGCGGCAAGACCAGCCTGGCCGAGGCGCTGCTCGTGCGCGCGGGAGCGGTGCCCGTGGCGGGCAGCGTCGAGCGCGGCACTACCGTGTGCGACTACACCCCGCTGGAGAAGCAGCTGCAGCACTCCCTCAAGCTCGCGGTCGCGAGCTTCGAGGTGAACGGCGGACCGCAGCCCACCAGCGTTCACCTCCTCGACACGCCCGGCTACCCGGATTTCCTCGGCCACTCGCTGCCGGCGCTGGCCGCAGTGGAGACCGCCGCCATCGTCATCAACGCGCAGAACGGCATCGAGATGATGACCGGCCGCTTCATGCAATGGGCGGCGAAGCGCGGCCTCGATCGCCTGATCGTGGTCAACAAGATCGACGCCGACAACGTGGACCTCGAAGGCCTGCTCGAGCGCATCCAGCAGGCGTTCGGCAAGGAGTGCCTGCCGCTGAACCTGCCCGCGGCGAAGGCGACGAAAGTGTCGGACTGCTTCTTCGCCCCTGCGGGCGAGTCGGACTTCTCCTCGGTGGAGGAAGCGCACCGGCGCCTGGTCGAGCAGGTGGTCGAGGTGGACGAGACGCTGATGGCGACTTACCTCGAGAAGGGCGAAGTCTCGCCCGAAGAGCTGCACGAACCGCTCGAGCGGGCGATGCGCGAGGGGCACCTGATCCCGGTGGTGTTCTGCTCGGCGAAGACCGGCGCCGGCGTGCAGGAACTGCTCGAAGTGATCGTCAAGCTGATGCCCAACCCGAGCGAGGGCAATCCGCCGACCTACCTCAACGTGCCGGTGGATGGCGGCGCGCCGAGCGAGTTGCTGGCGCTGCCCGATCCGGGAAAGCATGCGCTTGCGCACGTGTTCAAGATCGAGATCGATCCCTACATCGGGCGCCTGGCGGTGTTCCGCGTGCACCAGGGGCGCCTCACGCCCGGCATGCAGCTCTACGTCGGCGAAGGGCGCAAGCCGGTCAAGCCCGGGCACCTGTACATGCTGCGCGGCAAGACCCAGATCGAAGTCTCCGAGGCGGTTCCCGGCGACATCTGCGCCATCGCCAAGGTGGACGAGATCCAGTTCGACCACATCCTGCACGACTCGGCGGAAGACTCGCACATCCGCGCCAGGCCGCTCGAGCTGCCGACCTCGGTGTTCGGCCTGGCGGTGCAGCCGAAAAAGCGCGGCGACGAGCAGAAGGTGTCCGACGTGCTGCACAAGCTGCTGGCGGAAGACCCGTGCTTTCGCATCGAGCACAACGCGCAGGCCAACGAAACGGTGATGCGCGGCCTGGGCGAGATGCACCTGAAGACCACGCTGGAGAAGATTTCATCGCAGTACAAGCTCGAGCTCGACACGCGGCCGCCTTCGATTCCCTACCGCGAGACCATCGCGGCGCGCGCCGAAGGGCACAGCCGGCACAAGAAGCAGACCGGCGGCGCCGGGCAGTTCGGCGAGGTGTTCCTCAAGGTGGAGCCGCTCGCGCGCGGCAAGGGCTTCGAGTTCGTCGACCAGGTGAAGGGCGGCTCGATCCCCAACCAGTTCATCCCGGCAGTGGAAAAAGGCGTGCGCGGCGTGCTCGCCACGGGCTTCCTCGCCGGCTACCCGATCCAGGACCTGCGCGTCATTGTCTATGACGGCAAGAGCCACCCGGTGGATTCGAAGGAAGTGGCCTTCGTCTCCGCCGGACGCAAGGCGTTGCTCGACGCGCTCGCCAAGGCGCGCGCCATCGTGCTCGAGCCGATCGTCAACGTCGAGATCGTCGCCCCCGAGCAGAGGATGGGCGACATCACCGGCGAGCTCTCCGGCCACCGCGGCCACATCAAGGGCTCGGACGCGCCGCGCCCGGGCACCGTGCAGATCTCGGCGCAGGCGCCGCTCGCCGAGCTGGAGCAGTTCCCGGCGCGGCTGAAATCCATCACCGCCGGCCACGGCTCCTACACGTTCGAATTCAGCCACTACGAGCCGGCGCCGCCGCAGCTGCAGCAAAAGCTCGTCTCCGCCCACCGCCCCGTCGCGCACGCGGACGACTGAAAAATAGGGTCAGACCCCTTTTTCATGTTTATCGGCCACGCCGCAGTGGCGCTCGCAGCGAAACCTCTGGCACCACGCGCCTCGCTCGCGCTCCTGCTCGCGGCGGCCTTCTGGGTGGACTTGGTGTGGCCGGTGTTCCTGCTCTTGGGCATCGAACAGGTCAGGATCGACCCGGGCAATACCGCGTTCACGCCACTGGATTTCGTGCACTACCCTTGGACGCACAGCCTCGTCGCGGCAATCGCCTGGAGCGTCCTGTTCGGCCTGATCTGCATCAGGAGCGGGACGCGCGTGGCGGTGATTCTCGGGTTGCTCGTGTTCAGCCATTGGGTGCTGGATGCGATCTCGCACCGGCCCGACCTGCCGCTTTGGCCGGGCAGCAGCACCATGGTCGGCTTCGGCCTGTGGAATTCGGTGCCGGCGACGATGCTCGTCGAATGCGCAATGTTCGCCGCCGGCGTCTGGATCTACGCCCGCAGTTCACCGTCGCGCGACCGCATCGGCACCTGGGCGTTCTGGGGACTGATCGGCTTTCTGGGGATTGCCTACCTTGGCAATGCCTTCGGTCCGCCGCCACCGAACGTGCAGGCCATCGCGATTGCGGGCATCGCGGGCGGCGCGCTGTTCACCGCCTGGTCCTGGTGGGCCGACCGCCACCGCGGGCGCGCAGACACAATCCCGATCGGTTCACCCTAAGCGCGCTGCCGTCACTTCTTCCTGGCGGCCGCGCTGCGGGTTCGCTTGGCGATGCCCGCCTTTTCCGCCTCTCTTTCCTTGGCCAGTTCGGTCACCCTTTTCAACTCGACCTCCCTGGCTTCAGTCCGCGTCCTCACCTCGAGCGCCTTTTCTTCCTCCGTCGGCGGCTGCCAGTCGAGAAATTTGGGCCTCAGATTCCGGAAGAAGTCGCTGGAGGATTCCTTGCGTCTTTCTGCTTTCGCCATTTTCTTTGCCTTCATTTCGGCTGCCAACCTGTGCCTCTCACCTGGCCCTCCGTTTCTGCCTGCGCTTGGGCAACGGCGCCGGGTTCGGAATTTGCTCCGCCACGACGAAGGTGCCGCCCTGGTATTGCTCGGCCACCGGGTTGCCCGGCTTTTCGCGCGCCAGCACCTCCTGCGCATGAGCCTCCGAGTCGTCCATGGGCCTGTAGCCGAGTCGCGCAGCGTTCGAGTTGTCGTACCAGCTGCGCTTGTTGCCCGAGACCCCGTAGACGATCTCGAAGCGGATCCCCGGGTGCTCGATGCCGATGGTAACAAGCTGCGCGAGATCCCTGGGCGAGAACCAGATGGCGAGCCGCCGCTTGTCGATCGGCGCCGGGTTGACGTTGCCGATGCGCATGCACAACACCTCCATGCCGTACTTGTCGGCGTAGAGGCTGCCGAGCGCCTCGCCGAAAACCTTGGAGACGCCGTAGCGGCTGTCGGGCTTGGGATAGACGCGGTGGTCGATGGTCTGGTCGCGCCGGTAGAAGCCCGTGGCGTGGTTCGAGGTGGGGAAGACAATCCGCTTCACGCCGTTGCGGCGCGCCGCTTCGAACACGTTGTAGCAGCCCACGATGTTGGCGCTGAGTATCCCTGCCCAGGGCCCCTCCACCGAATAGCCGCCTAGATGGATCACTGCATCCACGCCCCGGGTGATGCGCAGGGCGTCGGCGAACATCGCGATGTCCGCCCGCATGAACTGCTGGCCCTTGAACTTCTCCTTCAGGTCGCGCAGGTCGGAAACGCGGAGGCGGTACTTCCCCGCCAACTCGCGCCGCAGGTGGGTGCCGACGTCGCCGGCGGCACCGGTGATGAGCACGGTTTTCATGTTCCTCGAGTATGGCGATTGCCTGCGCCGCGGCGCCGTGTTACTAAGCAGGCGCCATGATACGCGCACTCCTGCTCGTGATCGCATTCAGCGCGGCCGCAACCGCCGCGGCGCAGGGCATCTATCGTTGGACCGACGACAAGGGCAAGGTGCACTACGGCAGCGAGCCGCCGCCGAACGCAGGGGCGCGCGAAGTCCGCGAGCGCATCAATTCCTACAGCGGTCCGATCGAGGTGCAGCGTGCGCCGACTGCGGCGCAAGCCGGGAGCGCGGTCGCCGGGCCGGTGGTCTTGTATTCGACGTCCTGGTGCGGTTACTGCGCGCAGGCACGCGCCTACTTCGCACGCAGGAATATCCAATACGTCGATCACGACGTGGAAAGATCCAGCGGTGCGCATGCCGACTTCAAGCGCCTGGGCGGCAAGGGCGTTCCGCTCATTGTCTATGGCCGCGACACGATGAGCGGCTTCAGCGAAAAGGCATTCGAAGCGCTGGTCGCGCGCTCGCGCTGAGCATGAGCGAGAGCTGGCAGCCGAGCCCGCGCACCCCCGACTCCGCCGTGGTCGCGGTGGACGATTCGTTCAGCCGCTACCGTCTGCCGCTCGCCAAGGTGGAGCGCCTCGCCACGGGAATCACGCGCTGGGCGGAAGGCCCGGTTTGGTTCGGCGATGCGAAGTGCCTCTTGTGGAGCGACGTCCCCGGGGATTGCATGTGGCGCTGGGACGAGCAGACCGGCGCGGTGAGCGCCTGGCGCAAGCCTTCCGGCTACGCCAACGGCAACACGCGCGACCGGCAAGGGCGGCTCATCACCTGCGAGCACGGCGGCCGGCGGGTATCGCGCACCGAATTGGACGGCAGGATCGTAACGCTGGCCGAGCGCTTCGAGGGCAAGCGGCTGAATTCGCCGAACGACGTGGTGTGCAGCTCCGAGGGCTCGATCTGGTTCACCGATCCGAGCTTCGGCATCCTCGGTTGGTACGAGGGCGCCAAGGCCGATGCCGAGTTGCCGACGAACGTTTACCGCATCGATCCCTCGGGGGCGCTTTCTGTCGTCGCCGAGGGCATCATCCAGCCAAACGGCCTCGCATTTTCGCCGGACGAATCCCTCCTTTACATCGTCGAGTCGCGCTCGGTGCCGAGGAAGATTCTCGCCTGCGAGGTGAAGGGAGGGAAGTCGCTCGCCAACCGTCGCGTGCTGATCGACGCCGGACCCAAGGGAACGCCCGACGGCTTCCGCGTGGACGTGGACGGCAACCTCTGGTGCGGCTGGGGCATGGGCGAAGCGGGACTGGACGGCGTGCACGTCTTCAATCCGGCCGGAAAACTCATCGGCCGCATCGACCTGCCCGAGCGCTGCGCCAACGTGTGCTTCGGCGGCGTGCACCGCAACCGCCTGTTCATGGCGGCGAGCACGTCGCTCTACGCGCTGTACGTCAACACGCAGGGCGCGGCGTACTTCTAGAACTCGATCACGCCTTTGCCGGAGGACTGCGCGTCGAACACGCGGTAGGCCTCCTGCACCTGGTCGAGCTTCCAGCGGTGCGTGAAGATGCGCTCGAGCGGGATCTTGCTGTCGGCGATGAACCGGGCGCATTCGCCCATGCCCATGGCGCTGAAGGTCCACGAGCCGATGAGCGTGAGCTGCTTTCTCAGCATGTCGCGCGAAACGTCCAGCGTCACGTCGCCGCCCTCGCCGACGAAGCACACTGTGCCCCAGGTCTTCGCCGAGCGCACCGCCGCGAGCCGCGCCGCCGCGACCCCTGTGCAGTCGAGCGCCAGGTCCACGCCTTCGCCACGCGTCAGCTCCTTCAACTCTTTCTCTGCATCCACTTTCGAGGCGTCCACGGTCGCGTCGGCACCGTACTGCTTGGCCAGTGCGAGGCGCTCGGCTTTGGACTCCACCGCGATGACGCGCGCGCCCATCTTCGCGCCAAGGAGCGTCGCGCTGATGCCCACCGGCCCCTGGCCGAACACCGCAAGCGTCGAGCCCCCCGCTAGATTCATCCTGCGCAAGGCGCCATAGGCTGTTCCGGTGCCGCAGGCCACCGCGGCGCCTTCGGCAAACGAAAGCTCGTCGGGCAGCGGCACCAGGGTGCGCGCCGGCACCTTGAGGTACTCCGCATGCCCGCCGTTGGCGGTCACGCCATAGACGACGATCCCTTCGCGGCACAGCTGCGACCAGCCCACGCGGCAATGGCGGCACACGCCGCAGCCCGCGTAGTGGTGGTCCATCACGCGCTGTCCAATGGGCGCCTCGCGCTCCGACACGCCCGCGCCGCGCGCTGCCACCTCGCCGCAGGGCTCGTGCCCCGCGATGAAGGGCTCGGCATTGCCGCCGAGCCCGAGCGCCTTCTGCGCTTCCCCGGGCGGCGGGCGGTAGAACTTCAAGTCGCTGCCGCACATGCCCGAGGCGCGCATGCGGATCACCACCTCGCCCGGACCGGGCGCGGGGTCCGGAAAATTGCGGATCTCGATGTTGCGGTTGCCGAGGAACACTGCGCCGCGCATGGCAGTTACTCGAGGAAACCGGCCAATCTGGGCAGCCAGAGACTGATGCCTGGGAACCAGATGCACAACAACAGGCCCACCACCTGCAAGGCGACGAACGGATACATCGCTCTGAACACATCGCTCATGGTCACACCCGGCGGCACGGTGCCCTTCATGTAGAACAGCGTCGCGCCGAACGGCGGGGTCATGAACGCGGTCTGCAGATTGACCGCGACCAGCGTGCCGAACCAGGTCATCAACGCGGTGTTGTTGCCGATGTGGTCGGAGAAGTCGTATTTCGCCAGGATCGGCCCGAACACCGGCAGGACGATCAGGCAGATCTCGATCCACTCGAACGGAAAGCCGAGCAGGAAGATCAGCACCATGATGAAAGCGAGCATCTCCCACTTCGTGTCGACGCCCATTTTCGCCAGCGTCGAGATCATGAGCTCGTCGCCTCCGAGCACGCGAAACACGTAGGAAAATCCGGTGGCGCCGAGGAAGATCAGGAACACCAGCCCGTTGGCGCGGCAGGTCGAATAGATCGCCTCGGTCATCATCTTCATCTTGAGGCGGTTGTTCAGCGCGGCGATGAGCATGGAACCGAGCACGCCCACGGCGCCGCTCTCCGTGGGCGTCGCCCAGCCGGCGAAGATCGATCCGAGCACGACCACCAGCAGTGTGGTCATGGGGAACAGGCCGCGCCACAAGGCGTACCAGAAGGCCTTGCGGGTCCGCGGCCCGAAATCCGCCGGCAGCTTGGGCGTCGCCCCCGGCTTGAGCACCGCGACGGCGATGATATAGACGATGTACAGGCCCGAGAGCAGGAAGCCCGGCATGATGGCGGCGAGAAACAGGTTGCCCGCCGAAGTTGCCAGCATCTCCGCCATCACCACCAGCATGATGGCCGGTGGAATGAGGATTCCGAGCGTGCCGGCCGAGGCGATCGTGCCGATGGCCAGCCTCTTGTCGTAGCCCGCGGCCAGCATCTGCGGCAAGGCGATGACCGAAAGCGTGATCACTGCTGCGCCGACCACGCCGATCGGAGCGGCCAGGATGGTGCCCATCACCATCACGGAGACCGCCAGTGCGCCCGGGCACCGCTTGAGCAGCACCACGGTTGCATCGAGCATGTCCTTCGCGGAGCCGGATCGCTCCAGGATCGCGCCCATGAAGATGAACATCGGGATCGACGCCAGCACCGGATCGTTGGCGACACCGCCCCACATGCGCAGCACGATATCGGACAGGCCGATCATATTGAAGATGCCGAGCCACGCGCCCAGGAGCGCGAAGGCGAGCGAGAGCCCGCCCATGATGAAGGCCACCGGATAGCCCACGAAGATGAAGAAGAACATCGACACGAACATGATCAGGGCGAGATTGTTGGCGAGCCAGTCAGTCACGATGCTTGTCCCTGGTTCGCACTAGACGTCGGATTCAACATGGCCGATCTGCAGATTGACCTCTGCTTCAGTCTTGCCGCTGAACAGGAAGACGATGACGCGCAGCAGCACGCTGACGATACCGAGCACCACCAGCCACAGCCCGGCGGCGTATACGCCCTTGATGATCCAGCGGTGGGTCAGGCCGATGGTGCTGTCGGACTGTTCGTTCATCGAGTAGGAGGACTCGACGAAACCCAGGCTGTTGTACGAGACCAGCGCGATGTAGGGCAGCGCCAGCAACAGGCAACCGGCGAGCTCGACCCAGGCTCTGCCGCGATGGGTCATCCGCTCGGTGAACGAATCGACCCGCGGGTGCGCGTTGATGGTGTAGCAGTAGCCCATCCACAGTGAGAAGATCGCGGCGTGGAAGTGCCACTCCAGCTCTTGCAGCTTGGTGTACGGCAACTGCAGGCCCAACTTGCGCGCGACGACATCGAAGGTGGTCACGCAGGCCATGATCACCAGCAACCACCCGGAGCTCAGGGCGATCCATTCGAGCAGCCGGCGCAGGCCATCCGCCAGCTTCAACAAGGCGGTCATCGCGTTCGCCCTGGCGCCCTAGCCCGCCGCCGAGGCATTTCCCCTCTGCCACGCCGGCCCGAGGCGGCGCAGCACGGAGCTGCGCCGACGGCCGCTCACTTGAGGTAAGTCGGCTTTACCAGCTGCGCGTCGCCCCAGATGGCGTATTTCTTGCGGAATTCAAGGTAGTGGTCGGCGACCCGCTTGAACAACGCGTCCTTGGCCGACTCTTCCTTGATCACCTCGAGCCAGGCCTGCTCGAAGGCGGCAAGCGTCTTGTCATCCCAGCGCCTGATCTGAACCTTGTACTTGTCTCGCATCTCAGCCATGGCGTCGAACTGCATGGCCTCGCTCTCGGCGTAGGTGACCACCACCTGCGCCTGGGCCGCGACCTCGATCATCGCCTTGTAGTTGGCGGGCAGCTTGTCAAAAGCGGCCTTGTTCATCAGGAACTCGCTGCACGAGACCTGCTGGTGCCAGCCCGGGAAGTAGTTGAACTTGGCGACCTGGTGGAAGCCGAGCTTGATGTCCATCATCGGCATCGAGAACTCGGTGGCGTCGATCACGCCGCGCTCCAGCGCCGGGTAGATGTCGGCCGCCGACAGCAGTTGCGTGGACACGCCGAGCTTCTGCATCACCTGGGCGCCGAGGCCGAAGAAGCGCATTTTCAGGCCCTTCAGGTCAGCGACCGATTTTATTTCCTTGCGGAACCAGCCCGAGGTCTCGGGGCCGATGCAGTAGGCATCCACGGCAATCATGCCGTGCTTGGCGTAGACCTCGTCGCGCAGCTTGTTGCCGCCCCCGTTCCACTTCCACGCCAGGAACTCGCCGATACCCGGGCCGAACGGCACCGTGGTGAAGAACGCGAGCGCAGGATACTTGCCGGTGTGAAAGCCGGGGGTGGTCCAGCACGACTCGATCGATCCCTTGGAGACCGAATCGAAGCACTCGAAGGGGGGAATGAGCGCGCCGGGCTCGAAGAACTTGACGTCGAATTTGCCTCCGGACAGGCGTTCGATGTCCTTGCTGAAGCGGATACCGCCGGGGCCAAGGTGCGGCAGTGAGCTGCCGAAGGCGCTTTGCATCTTCCAGCGGACTGTTTCCTGGGCGCCGGCCTGCGTGGCCAGCAACGTGAAGGTCAAGGCCGATGCGCCCAGGACCCCTAGCTTGAGCAGATGATTTGACATGTGGCTCTCCTCCCCTTAGGCCGACGATCATCGCGATATATGCGAAATTGGTCAATCCACTTTGCCGTTTCCTTCCCGCTGCAGTGCAGCAGTCATGGCCCGCCTGCAGCAGACCCCGTGCGATCGTAGATCTTGAGGATCGCGCCGGTGTCCAGTTCCGCGTGTCCCAGGTGCACCAGGATGCGGTACAGGGAAAGTGCCTCGCCCATCATCGGCGTTGGAGCCTTCAATCCCGCCGCGTACTCGTGCACCATTTCCAGGTCCTTGAGCAGCTGGCGCGTGTAACCCTGCGGCGCGAAATCGCGCCGCTGCATGCGCGGGTAGAGCTTCTGCAGCAGGGCGCTGTCGCCAAGGCCTCCGGCGATGCATTCAGGCAGGCGCGCCGCGTCGATGCCGGCGGACTCGGCAAGCACCACGGCCTCGGCCATCACGGCGTGCCCGCAACCCACGATGAGCTGGTTCAGCATTTTCGCCACCATCCCGGCACCGGAGGGCCCCATATGGGTGAAGCGCCCGGCGATGTCGGAGAAGAGCGGCCTCGCGCGCTCGATCGCCGCGGGCTCGCCGCCCGCCATGATGGTGAGCGTGCCCGCGCCGGAGGCGGGCGGCCCGCCCGACACCGGCGCATCGATCCAGCCGCAGCCGGTCGCGGCGCGCAGCTTTTGCGCGAACGCCTTGCATTTGTCGACCTTGATGGTGGAGAAGTCGACCACCAGCTGCGGAGTGCGCAATGCGCTGGCGAGACCGCCGTCGCCGAAGACAGCCTGTTCCACCGCGTCGGTGGTCGGCAGGTTGAGCAGCACGAGGTCCGCGTTGCGCACCGTATCGGCGGGCGAGGCGGCTGCGGTTGCGCCCGCCGCCACCGCAGCAGCGCTCTTACCGGGAACGATGTCGTAGGCCCTGACCGGGTAACCAAGAGATGCAAGCCGCTTGACCATCGGCAGCCCCATGAGGCCGACGCCGACATATCCGATGCGAAGTTTCCCAGGCATGCGTCACTCCATGGCGTAGATGCGAACCGCATTATCGTGAAACAGCGCTCGCTGCTCCAGCGGCGCGAACCCCTTCACAATCTTCCGGAAGCCGGAATAGATCTCATCGAACGTGGCGCATAGCCCGTCCACCGGGAAGTTGCTCGCGAACATCGCGCGCTGCATGCCGAAGATCTCGATCACCGAAAGGACGACCTCGCGGTTGAGCCCGGTCGTCCAGCGCCGGCCGGGCACGCCGAGGCCGGAGATCTTGATCGCGGCGTTCGGGCACTCGGCGAGCAGGCGCAGCGCGCACTTCCACCCCGCGATGCCTTCGACGCTGCGATCGGCAGGAAGACCGGCATGGTTGAGCACCAGCGGCGTGCCGGGAAACGCGCGGCACAGCGCGGCCGCGTCGGCCAGTTCGGTCCACGGCGCCTGCAGGTCGAAACGCAACCCGAAGCGCGCGAGCAGCGCGTAGCCCGCGCGCCAGCGCGCGTCGCGCATCGCGCCGGGTCGGGGCTTGTGCCGAATGCCGCGCACGAAACCATACGCCGCCTGGCGCTCGAGCACGCTCGCGACATCGTCGCGGTCGAGCCAGGCTTGCGCGACCGCCACCGTGGGAAATCCGGGTTCGCGGCGCAGCCGATCGACCCACGTGGTCTCGCCGAGCGGATCTCGCGGGTCCCATTCGGTTTCGACGTAGACCGTCTTCGCCACGGTGTGAGGGCCGGCGTCCGCAAGATAATCCACCGGGAGGTAAGGCCTGCGCAGCCCCGAGTAATTGCCGTAACGGAACGCGATCGGCGGCTGGTCGCAAAGCCACGGATGGTAATTGGCGCGCGGGTCCCAGAAATGCTGGTGCGCATCGACGAGCGTGAATGGCGCGCTCACGCCGGTATCGTAACCGACGGGAGCATTGCGGCGCGCTGGTTCAGCCCACCATCGTGCAACCGATGTGCTGCTGCACGTCCCTGACTCCGGGCGTGCCGCGAACGGCAAGCACCAGCGCGTCACGTTGCGCGATGGAATTCACCATGCCCCAAAGCTGCACCACGCCTTCGCTCACCTGCACGTTGATGTACGCGCTCGGAGCCCACACCTCGGCACGAAGTATCGCGTCGATGCGCTCGCGAATTTCCTGGTCGCCCGAGGCGATCGGTGGCATCGCCTGGCGCGCGACCAGGGCGCGCAGCAAATCGGCGCGCGTCACCAGGCCGGCGAGCCGCCCGTGCTCGACCACGGGCAGACGCTTGACGCGATGCCGATCGAAAAGCCGCACGATGTCGGCGAGCGGTGTCTCCGGCGCCACGCAGATCGCCGGCCGCGACATGACCTCCTTCGCCAGCAGCCCGTGCGTCTTGACGAAATCGCGCGCGCTCTCGTCCCGGGAGAGAAACACGGTCAGCCAGCCGGTCGGGCTGGTGTAGGTTCCGATCTCGGGCCGCCGGATGAGGTCGCCTTCGCTGATGATGCCAAGCACGCGCCGTTCGCTGTCGACCACCGGCACTCCGCTGATGCGCCGCTCGAGCATCAGCGACGCCACCTCCCGCACCGACGCCTCGGGCTTCACTGAAACGACGTCCTTCACCATGATGTCGGCGGCTTTCATGGCTGCAAGCTAGGTCCCCTGGCCACGCATGCTCTTGATATTCGTCAAACCCGCGTCGCATTTGCCGCGCGCGCCTACTGGCGCGCATAGGCGCCCGCTTCGAGCTGGCGCCGGTACCACCCGTGCTCGATCTCGTGGAACAGATCGGCGCCGCCCGGCTTCCAGCCGAGCTGCTTGCGCGCCTTGTCCGCGCTCACGCGGCTGTTTCCGCCCAGCGAGAACCAGGCCGCCTGCGGACCCCATTCGGCGATCGCCTCGTCGATGCCCCAGCTCTGCGGGGGTTGCTTGCCGCCGACCAGGCGCGCGATGGATTGCACGATGGACTTCAGGCTCGCTTCGCCGTTTTCAATGTAGTAGAACGATCCGGCGAGCGCATTTTCGAGCGCCAGCAGGTAGGCGTCGGCGACGTCATCGATATGGACGGTGGACCAGATGTTCTCCCCCTCTCCGATATGGCGGGGAATGCCGCTCCTGACCGCCTGGCGGATCAGATTCGGCACCTGGATGCTGTCCGGGTTCGCCCCCGTGCCCTCGCCGTAGATGAGGCAGGGGCAGAGCACCACCGTGCGCACCCCCTGAGCGGCCGCCGCAAGCACCACACGCTGTATGGCGACGCGCTGGATTTTCTCCGGGAGCGGCTCGAAGGGCGTGTCTTCGCGATAGATCCTCGGCGAGAACTTCCCCGCAGCCTTGTCGCCAACCACGCTTGACCCGCTCGTATGCACAAGCGCCTTGCCCGATCCCGCCAGCCCTTCGATGATGGCAGCGACCACGAACGGGTCCTCGGCGTTGGCGCAATTGATGACGGCGTCGGCGCTGCGCGCCGCGTTCCTCACCACGCTGTGGCTGCTCAATTCGCCGCGCACGGGATCGATGCCGTGGGCACGGAGCCTGGCAGCGGTGTCCTCCGTGCGGGCCAGCCCGGTGACCGAGTGGCCGGCCTGCACGAGCCGAGCGGCCACGGTGCCGCCGATGTAACCGGAAGCACCGGTCATGAAGACATTCAGTTTCTGCATGGTCAGGTCATCCTTGCATGTCGATCCTTGCAGATCGAAAGTACTTCGTCGGGGTCGCGCTGCCACCAATCGAGCTGCGAGAAGATCTCCACCTCGTGGAAGCCCGCGTAGCCGGCGCGCTCCACCATGCCGCGAATTTTCGGCAGGTCCACCACGCCGTCGCCCATCATGCCGCGGTCGTTGAGGAGATCCCTCGTGGGAACCAGCCAGTCGCAGATGTGATACGCGAGGATGCGCTTGTGCCCGGCGCGAGCGATCTGGCCCTCCAGCTTCGGGTCCCACCACACGTGGTAGACGTCCACCGCGACGCCGATGCCCTCGCCCAGCGCATCGCAGATATCCAGCGCCTGTTCCAAAGTATTGACGCACGCCCGATCCGCCGCCTGCATCGGGTGCAACGGCTCGATGGCGAGAGGCACGCCCGCTTTGCGCGCCTCGGGAAGGATCGCGGCGATGCCCTCCTTCACTCTTTCCCTGGAACCCGGCAGGTCCTTCGATCCCGGAATTAACCCGCCCACGACCAGCACCAGGCACTGGGCGCCCAACGCATGCGCTTCCTCGATCGCGCGGCGGTTGTCGTCCTGCCAGTCCTGCGCGGTGAAGAAGCCGCCGCGGCACAGCCCGGTCACGGTCAGGCCCTTGGCCTTGATCGCCCGCACCGCCTCCTTCACCCCCATCGCGGCGAGCTGATCGCGCCAGGGCGCGATGCCGCGAATGCCGTGGCGCGCGCAGCCCTCGATGGCCTGCGCGAGGCCCCATTTTTCGCGGATGGTTGCGGTGTTGAGCGACAGCCTGGCGGGATCCGCCGCGCTCACAGAGTCCCGGGCGGGAACAGCTTGGGCAGGAACAGCACCAGGTCCGGCCACAGGATCACCAGCGCCAGCACTGCCAGCATTGGGATCAGCATGATGCACACGTCCTTCAGCGCGTCGACCATGCGCATCCCGGCGACCGAACAACAGATCATCAGGCACAACCCGTAGGGCGGCGTCACCAGGCCGAAAGCGAGCGACACGATGCCGATCATGGCGAAGTGGATCGGGTCCATGCCGACGCTCCTGGCCAGTGGCTCGAGCACCGTGCCGACGATGACGATCGCGGGAATCGCATCCAGGAAGCAGCCCACCACCAGGAACACCGCCGCGATGAAGAACCCGGTGGCGATCGGTCCCATTCCCCAGGCCGCCACATTGGCGAGCAGAGCCTTGGGGATCTGGTAGTAGGCGAGCAGCCAGCCGAAGGCCGAGGCCGTGCCCACGCAGAACAGTGCAACGCCGGTAAGCCGCCCGGTTTCCAGCAGCGCTTCGTGCAATCCTTTCCAGTCCATCTCCCGGTACACGAGCATGGTGAGGGCGATCGCGTAGAGCACCGCGATGCAGGCCGACTCGGTCGCGGTAAACCAGCCGAAGATCTTGCCGCCGATGATGATCACCGGCGTCATGAGGGCGGGAATGGCGACGCCCGTGGCCTTCACGGCCTCGAGCAGCGTGGCGCGCGGATAGGTCGGATAGTTGCGCAGCTTGGCGTAGACGTGCACCGTGGCCATCTGCACCAGCCCGATCAGCAGACCAGGGATGATGCCGGCGAGGAACAACCCGCCGATGGATACCGTGAGCAGCCCGCCCCACACGATCATCAGGATCGACGGCGGGATGATCACCGCCAGCACCGCCGACACCGCGGTGATCGCCACCGAGAAGCTGTCGTCGTAGCCTTCCTTTCTCTGCGCCTCGATGAAGATCTTCGACTGGCTCGCCGCGTCCGCGGTGGACGAACCAGAGATGCCGGCGAAGAAGATCGAGAGCACGACGTTCACCTGCGCCAGGCCGCCGGGGAAATGCCCCACCAGGTCGCGCGACAGGCGCACCAGCCGGGTGGTGATCCCTCCCACGTTCATCAGGTTCGCGGTAAGCAGGAAGAACGGCACCGCCAGCAGGATGAAGGAGTTGTAGGCGTTGAAGGTCTCCTGCACCAGGTTCTGCGGCGTGAGCCGGTCCTCGATGAGGAAGATCGGCAGGCAGGCGAGGCCCAGCGCGAAAGCGACCGGCACGCGCAGCACGAGCAACAGGAAGAACGCGCCGAACATGATCATGCTGGCAGTGGCCGGATCGAGGAGCGTCGCGCCGGTCATCGGTCGTCTCGCGCGAGTAGGAGCAGATCATTCCACACGTGCTCGCCCTGGAAGAGAATCCAGGTCGCGCCGGCGAGCGGCCAGGCGACGTGGATCACCCAGAGCGGCAGCTCGGCGAGCTCGGAAATGCGGTTGAACGCGAAGCGGGTGAAGTCGATGCCCCACCACAGGAACACCACGGCGAACACCAGCACGAACACGCTCGACACCAGGCGGACCACCGCCTGCGCGCGCGCGTTCATCGCCGGCCACAGGTCCACCACGAAGTGCGTGCCCTCGCGGATGCCGACCATCGCTCCCAGCATGATCGACCAGATGAAGAAGAAGCGCGCCATCTCCTCGGTCCAGATGTAGCTCGGGATCAGGTCGGTGTAGCGCGAGAAGATCTGCAGCGACACCGGAAAGATCAGGATCGCGACGGAGGCGGCGAGCAGCCAGGACAGCAGCGTGCCGTACCAGTGGGTGAGCTTTCTGAACATGAAAAAGCGGCGACGCCGGCGCGCCGCCGCCTCCCGTGAAAACGATTAGTTGATGGCGTTGATCTTCGCGAGTATTGACTCGGCGCCGATCTCCTTGGCGTAATCCGCCATCACCGGGTCCACCAGCTTCTTCATCTGGTCGCGCCCGGCGAAGGGCACGCGCTTGAGCTTGCCCTCCTTCTCCATCTTTTCCAGTTTCGCTTCGTCTTCGCTCGACTCGATCTGCCGGCCATAGGCGCCCGCCTCCTTGCCGGCCTTCAGCACCGCCGCCTGCAGCGCCTTGTCGAGCTTGGCGAAGGTCTTGCCCGAGAAGCACAGCGGCCGGATGGTGATGGCGTGCTGCGTCATGGACAGGTGCGGCGCGACCTCGTAGAACTTCATCTGCTCCACGCCCGCGGCCTCGTTCTCCCCCGCAGCGATGACGCCGTTCTGGATCGCGTTGTAGACCTCGTTGTAGGCGATCACGGTCGGCGCCATGCCCGCGGCCTGGAACGTGCGGCTCCAGATCGGCGCTCCCTGCACCCGTACCTTGAGGCCCTTCAGCTCCTGCATGTTCTTCACCGGCTTGTTGACGAAGATGTTGCGCGTGCCGCCGCCGGCGTAGCCGATCAGCATGACGTCGGCCTTCTGCGCGATCTCGTCGGCCACGGGCTTGAGCACGTCGGCGTCGAGCACCTTGTTCCAGTGCTTCAGGTCGCGGAACAGGAACGGCGCGTCGATGAACGGCGCCGCCTTGGAGAAGGTGGACATGTGCGCCGGCGAGACGATGCCGTAGTCCACCGCCTTGCCCTGCGCCATGTACTCGAAGTACTGCTTCTCCAGGCCCAATTCGGAATTCTTGTGCAGCACGAAATTCACCGGCTTGCCGTAGTACTTCTTCACCAGCTCCTCGAATTTCACCATCGCCTTGGTGAAGGCGTGCTCGTCGCTGAACTGGGATGCGCCATGCAGGGTGATGGTCTGCGCGGCGGCGGGCAGCGCGAAGGCAGCCGCGACGGCTGCCAGGAACAATCTGCGTTTCATGTCTTCCTCTCCTCTTTGACGGTAATGCGCCACAGCGTGCGCGGATCTTCCGGATCGGTCAGCGTCGCCGAGTGCAGCAGCGAGGCATTGTCCCAGATTACGAGATCGCCGACGCCGTATTTCAGGCGCAGCTGGTACTTGTCCTGCGTGGCGTGGCGCTTGAGCTCGTCGAGCAGGCCGACCGCCTCATCCTCCGGCATGCCCTCGATGCCAAAGGAGCTGCCCGACACCGAGTACAGCGCCCTGCGGCCCGTCACCGGGTGCCGGCGCACGACGCGATGCCGCACCAAGGAAATTCTCCCTTCCTGTTTCTCGCTCAGCACCGAGGCCACAGTGCGCGAGGCCTTGTCCTGATCGTCGCGGTTGCCGTAGTGGTGCAGCGCAACGAGCGCCTCGATGCGCTGCTTCATGGATTCGGGCAGGCCGTCGTAGGCCGCGTACTGGTCGGCGAACAGCGTATCCCCGCCCTCTTTCGGCACCTCGATGGAGTAGAGCAGGGTGCAGCGCGCCGGCACCTCGAGGTACGAGTAGTCGGAGTGAAAGTAGGTGCCGGCATCCGCGAGGCCCACCGGCTCGCCGCCTTTCCTCCGGTTCGACAGGATCAGGATGTCGGCATGCTCGGGGTGGTGGAACTGGTCGATGACGTGCGGCTCGGGCCGCCCGAAGCGCCGCGCGAATTCGAGGAACTGCCCGGCCGTCAGGCGCAGGCCGCGGAATACCAGCACCTGCGCGGCGAAGAAGGCATCCCAGATCTCCTGGAACGCGGCGCCGAAGTCGCCCGCCTCGGCGCCGAAGCCGGCGCTGAGCTTCTTCAGCTGCATCCGTTCAGCGCCAGCAGCTGCTTCATGCGCGCGCAGGCGAGCGGCGGATCGGCGAGCAGGCCGGCCGCATCCGCCAGGCGGAACAGCTCGGCGAAATGCAGGATGTGGCGTGCGCTCTGCTGGCCGCCCACCATGATGAAGTGCTCCTGGTAGCCGTTCAGCCATGCCATGAACACGACGCCTGTCTTGTAGAAGCGCGTCGGCGCGCAAAACATGTGGCGGGAGAGCGGGACGGTGGGTGCCAGGTAGGCGTGGTAGCTCTTCGCATCGCCCGCCGACAGCGCGCCCAGCGCGGCACAAGCCGCGGGCGCGATCGCATCGAAGATGCCGAGCAGCGCATCCGAGTGGCCCTGCGCATCACCCTCGATCAGTTCCGCGAAATTGAAGTCGTCGCCCGTGTACATGCGCACGCCTTCGGGCAACCTGCGGCGCATGGCGATTTCCTTGTCCTTGTCCAGCAGCGAAATCTTGATGCCGTCCACCTTCGCGGCGTTGCGCCGGATCACCTCGAGACACACGTCCATCGCCGCGGCGTGGTCCCTTTTTCCCCAGTAGCCTGCCAGCGCGGGATCGAACATCTCGCCCAGCCAATGCAGGATCACCGGCGCCTTCACCTGGCCGAGGATGCGGTCGTAGACCTTGCCGTAGTCGTCGGGCGATTTCGCGCTCGCGGCCAGGGCGCGGCTCGCCATCAGAATGATCCGCCCGCCGAGTTTCTCGATCGCGCCGCACTGTTCTGCGTAAGCCGCGATGACTCCCGCGACATCGGCCTGCGCCACGTGGTCGGACCCGGCGCCCGAGAACACCACCGCGCCCTTGAAATCCTGCGCGGCGTCGAGCGTGCGGCCGATGAGTTCGAGGGAATTCTTCCAGTCGAGGCCCATGCCGCGTTGCGCGGTATCCATCGCTTCCGCGAGACCGAGGCCCCACGACCAGAGATGGCGCCGGTAGGCGAGCGTCGCGTCCCAGTCGATCGCCGGCTCGAGCCAGGGATCGCGCGTCGAGCGCGGGTCCGCCACTACGTGCGCGGCGGCGAGGGTGCGGCGCGTGAAGGGTTTCGCAGGCTTCGCAAACTCCCGCGGACCGAGCAGGCGGTAGGTCTCGAGCGCTCCGCCCGCAACCGGCAGCTTGAGCGTAGGGTGGCCCTTGGCCCACCAATTGGTGGGCCTGGCCCACCAGTTGGTGGGCCTGAAGGCCCACCCTACAGTTTGGGTACTTTGATCCATTTACCCTGCTTCCAGCTTTTCAGCCCGAGTTCGGCGAGCTGCACGCCCTTGGCGCCTTCGAGCAGGCCCCAGCGGAACGGGCCTTCGCCCGCGACGTGCCGCAGGAACATCTCCCACTGCACCTTGAACGCGTTATCGCATTCCTCCTCCGGCACTTCCTTCCAGCCCGCGAAGAAATCGACCGGCTGCGGGATGTCCGGGTTCCACACGGGCTTGGGCGTGTCCTCGCGCGACTGGATGAAGCAGCGCCGCAGCCCCGCGACCGCGCTGCCGTGCGTACCGTCCACCTGCAGCGTCAGGAGATCGTCGCGCCGCACGCGCACCGTCCACGAGGAATTGAATTGCGCGATCACGCCGCCGGCAAGCTTGAACGTGGCGTATGCCGCGTCATCCGCGGTGGCCTTGTATTTCTTCCCGTCCTCGTCCCAGCGGTGGGGAATGTGCGTGGCGCCGAAACAGCTCACCGCCCGCACCTCGCCGAACAGGTTGTCGAGCACGTAGCGCCAGTGGCACAGCATGTCGAGGATGATGCCGCCGCCGTCCTCGCTGCGGTAGTTCCACGACGGCCGCTGCGCGGGCTGGCGGTCACCCTCGAACACCCAGTAGCCGAACTCGCCGCGCACCGACAGGATCCTGCCGAAGAAACCTTCGTCGCGCAGCTTCGCGAGCTTGAGCAGGCCGGGCAGCCAGAGCTTGTCCTGCACCACGCCGTGCTTCACCTTTGCCTTCTTCGCCGCCTTGTATAGATCCTTCGCCGCGCCGAGCGAAGTCGCTACGGGCTTCTCGCAGTAGACGTGCTTGCCCGCCTTGATCGCCTGCTGCAGCAGCTTGGGCCGCAGCAGCGTGGAGGCCGCGTCGAAGAACACCGTGTCGCCTTGCGAGGCGAGCGCGGCGTCCAGGTCCGTGGTCCAGCGGTGCACGCCGTGCCTGCGCGCGAGTTGCTCGATCTTCGCGGCATTGCGGCCGACGAGGATCGGGTCGGGCATCAGGCGCGTGCCGTCCTTCAGCGCGACGCCGCCCTGCTTCCTGATCTCCAGGATCGAGCGGATGAGGTGCTGGTTCATGCCCATGCGCCCGGTGACGCCGTGCATGATGATGCCGATCCTGCGCTCGCTCATTTCGCCGCCTCGATGAATTCGAAAGTCACGCCGTCCCAGTCCCTGACGTAGACCACTTTGCGGCCCTTGTTCGGCCCGGCGTTGATCGGCACCGGCGCCGAGATCGCCTTCACGTGGTAGAGCGCCGCTTCGGCCACCGCCGCGTCGGCGTCGTCCACGTTGAGCGCGAGGTGCGCGAAACCGGTGTCACAGGGCCGCGCCTCGACCCTGCCCTTGTTTGCCGGCGCCTTGTACTCGATCAACTCCACTGTGTGGCCCGGGCCCTTGAGGAAGGCTATCTCCATGTCAGCGCCTTCGACCCCGGTGATCTTCTGCACCAGCGCCGGGTCGCGCGGCGCGCGCGAGACCAGCTTGAACTTGAGGCAGTCGCGAAAAAAAACCACCGAGCGATCCAGGCTCGAGACGGTGAAGCTGGTGTGGTTGGTGCCTAGGACACGGAAGCCCATGTCATCCCCCGCATGGTGTTCCAGTCGGGCATCGCCCTGCTGGCGTAGCCCGGGCAATCGAGCGAGCCGATAGAGAGCATCCCATCGGCAATCCTTACGCGCACTGCGCCGTGGCTCCTCTCGTAGAGGTCCGGATGCGCCGCGAGAAAGGCCTCCTGCTCGGATTGCGGCAGACCTGCCATGCCGTTCACGTAATGGTGGCCGTTGCGCTCCAGGTGCGTGAGCCCCAGCAGCGAACCCAGCGCCGTATCCTGCTGCAACGCGATCCCTGCCTGGAGGGTGAGGTCCTCACCCGACATGAAGTAGCCGTCAACCCACGTTGCACACCGCGCTCCATTGACGAGGGACTTATAGATCCCCTTGCAGGTCTTGGAGGACACGCCGCGGTAGCCGAGCGCCCTGGCGCGCGGGAAGGCGTCGAGCGAGTCGTCCGACTCGTCGATGATCACCGGCTTGTCGATGCCCTCGACCTTGCGCTCGAGGGCGCGGCTGCGCTTCACCGGCTGCTCGATGAACAGAACCGAGTCCACCAGGCGCCGCAGGCGCGGCGCGGCCTTCATCGCCGCCCACAGCACCACGACGCCCTGCATGTCCTCGTACTGCTCGTTGCCGTCGAGCGACACGTGGTAGGGGTCCGCGATACGGTCGAGCACCGACGCGATCGCCGCCAGGCGCTCCACGTCGGCGCGCATGTCGCCGCCCACCTTGAGCTTGAAATAGCGGTGGCCGTAGCGCGCCACCACTTCCTCCAGCGTCTCGGGCAGGCCGTCATTCACGCGGGCCTTCTGGTCGGCGCCCGTGATCGGGTCCACCAGCCCCACCGTGTGGCGCGCGGCGATGGCCGCGCGCGGCTTGAGCGTGGCGAAGAAGGCGCCGAGGTCCATGCCCTCGAAGCTGCCGGCGCCGACGAGGTTCGCCTGCACCGCGCGGTAGAACGACACGCCGAGGGCGCGGCACAGCGCATCGAGCAACGCTCGATCGAGGAGCGCCGGGCCGTAGTTCTCCACCAACCCCTTGGCGGGCGAGGCATGCGCCCACGCGGCGCGCGCCTCGTGCGCCAGGTACTGCTCGCGCGCGCGGCCCAGCGATGCCCTCAGCTGGTCGAAGTTGTCCTCGTTGGTGAGCGCGGGGTCCTTGTCGAACCATTTGGGCGCCAGCAGCTCGGCTGCCGCGCCCTCGGCCTCATGGCCGTCCTCCAGGCGGATGCGCGCGCGCACGAAGGCCTGCGGCGACTCGGTGAGCGTCACCACGCCGAAGCGAAACGGCATGCGCAGGCGTACGTCGCGCTCGAACAATTCGATTGCCGCAACGCGGAATCGCGGCGCGGCTTGACGCGGGGACAAGGGCGTTCCTATGATTTAACCGTTTCGTTAATTCTCAGCGGGAGAGCGATGCCGAGTCAAGAACGGGGACTCGCCGGCGCCATCGGCTACTACGTGCCGAGCGCGCTGGTGATGCTCGGCCTGCTCCTCGCCTGGCAGCTGGCGGTGGACCTGGGCGGGGTGAAGGAATACATCCTGCCCTCGCCCAGCGCCGCGATCAAAGCCTACTTCCGGCCGAACTACCAGTGGACCGCCAACTTCCTCGCCACCTTCTACGCCACCATCGGCGCCTTTGCGCTGTCCGCGGTGCTCGGCATCGGCCTGGCGGTGGTGATCGTGTGGCATGACATGCTGATGCGCACCGTGATGCCGGTGCTGGTGCTGTTCAACACCCTGCCCAAGATCGCCCTCGCGCCGCTGTTCGTGATCTGGCTGGGCTACGGCATCTGGCCGAACATCGTCATCGGCACCACCATCGCTTTCTTCCCGATGGTGGTGAACAGCGCGGTGGGCCTCGCCACCGCCGACCCGGAGATGCTCGAGCTGGTGAGGTCGCTCAAGGCCTCGCGCTGGCAGGTGTTCACCAAGATCCGCTTTCCCAACGCCGTGCCCTACATCTTCACCGGCCTGAAGCTGAATGCGACCATGAGCGTGATCGGCGCGATCGTCGGCGAGTTCGTCGCCTCCGAGCGCGGCCTGGGGGCGCTGATCATCACCGGCGGCGTGACGCTCGAGACGCCGTCGATCTTCGCTTCGCTGATCCTGATCTCGGTGCTGGGCCTGGCGCTCTACGGCGTGGTCGTCGCCCTGGAGCGGCTGGTCGCGCCCTGGGTGTACCGCGAGCAAGCCGCAAACTGAGGAGGCATTCATGCAAAGACTGATCGTCGCCGTTATTGCCGCGCTTGCCCTGCCTGCCACGGCACAGGACAAGTTCACCCTGCAGCTCAACTGGTTCCACCTGGCGGACCACTCGCCGATCTACCTCGCGCTGAAGAAGGGCTACTACAAGGAGGAGAACATCGAGCTCACGGTGGTACGCGGCTCGGGCTCGGCCGACAGCGCGAAGAAGATCGACCTGAAGCAGGGTGACCTCGGCATCTCGGACGCGCCCACGGTGCTCACCGCGATCTCCAAGGGCGCCGACCTCAGGATGGTGGCGGTGGTCTTCGACAAGGCCGGCAACAACGCCTTCTTCAAGAAGAGCGCCAACATCCGCTCGCCCAAGGACCTCATCGGCAGGAAGATCGCCGTGCCGCCCGCCGACTCGCACCGCGTGCTGTGGCCGGCTTTCGCCGCCATCAACAAGCTCGATCCCAACAGCGTCACCCTGGTGAACGTCAAGCCCGAGGGCAAGCAGGCGATCGTCGCCGGCGGGGATGTCGACGCGTCCTTCGATCTCTACACCAGCTACGCGATCTGGGAGAAGGTGCTGGGCAAGGGCAACGTGGGGCACCTCTTGTGGGCCGATTACGGCCTGCCGATCTACGGCCACACCTACTTCGTCAACCGGGAACTGGAGGCGAGGAACCCGAAGCTGATCGAGCGTTTCCTGCGAGCCACGCACAAGGGCTGGCGCGACGCGCAAGCCAACCCGCGCGAGGCGATCGACGCCATGGCCGCCGTGGTGCCGGGCCTGGACAGCGAGTCCCTGTTCAACACCACGCCCCAGATCATGGACCTGTGCATCACCGAGCGCTCGCGCCAGCACGGCATCGGCTGGATCGAGCGGGACCTGATGCAGCGCACGATCGACATCACCTTCGCGCAGAACAAGCCCGATCGGCCGGTGAACGTGGACGAGGTGTTCACCAACGCCTACAGCTCGAAGATCAAGCCGCTGAAGTAGCCTCCAGCCGCGAGCGCTGCCGGCCCGCGGCGTCGAAATTCTGCGGGGCGAGCCAGCGCTCGTAGGCCGCGCGGATGCGCGGCCAGTCCTTGTCGATCATCGCGAACCAGGCGGTGTCGCGGTTCGCGCCCTTCGCCCACATATGCTGGCGAAAGACGCCTTCGAAGGTGAAGCCGAAGCGCTTCGCCGCTGCTTTCGAAGGCTCGTTCAGGTTGTTGCACTTCCACTCGAAGCGGCGGTAGCCGAGGTCCTCGAACACGTGCTTTGCCGAAAGGAACAGCGCCTCGGTGGCGACGCGCGTGCGCGCGATCGACGCGCCCCACAGGATGTTGCCGATCTCGATCACGCCGTGCTCGGGCACGATGCGCATGAGCGACTGGCGTCCGCCGACCTTGCCGTTCGCCTTGTCGACGACCACGTGGAAAACCGTTTCCTCGTTCGCCAGAAACCTGGAGACCCAGGCGCGCATGTCGCCGATGCCCTCCGGCGCGAAATCGAACAGGAAGGCAAAGCTCTCCGGATTCGCCGACGCGGCAAGCAGGCCTTCGGCGTGTGACAGCGCCAGCGGCTCCAGGCGCGCATAGCGGCCCTCGAGCAACACGCGCGCCGGGCGCGGGCAAGGCAGCTTCGGCGTCACTGCAGCGCCTCCAGCAGCCCGCGCACATAGCCGATCGCGCGCGCCGCCGCCCCCGGGCCGTCGGGCACGTAATCGAAGGGCTCGACCGCGATGTCGCCCTTGTAGCCGTGCCGCAGCAGCGCCGCAATGAGAGGAGCGAATTTCTGCTCCCCCTGCCCCGGCCCGCGCCGGTTGCGGTCGTTCACCTGCACGTGCGCGATCATGCCTTTGGGCAGCCACTTGTCCACCAGCGCAGCGAGCGACTCCTTTTCCATGCGCCCGGCGGCGCTGCAGTCGAGCATGCTTTTCACTGCGGGATTGCCGATCCGCACCACCAGCTCCGCGGCCTCGGCGAGCGTGTTGACCAGCGGCGTCTGGTCAGCGGACAGCGGCTCGATGCAATACACGACACCCGCTTTCGCCGCCCGCTCGGCGACCGCGGCGAAGCACTCCTGCGCGCGCGCCAGCGCCGCCGCGCGCGTATCGCCGGGATCGATGCGCCGCTGGTGCGGCGAGCCGTGCACCAGGTACCTGCCGCCGAGTTCGGCGCACTGCTCCACCAGCGCGAACATCATGTCCAGCGTCTTCCTGCGCACGGCGTCGTCGCGCGTGGAGATGGAAAGTCCGGCCGGCTTCACCAGCAGCCAGTGCAGCCCGGTGATGGCGATGCCCGCGTCCTCCGCCGCCGAGCGCGCCGCCGCGAGCTGCGCGCTGCCCAGGCGCTGCGGCTCATCGGACAGCGTATAGGGCGCGATCTCCAGGCCGTCGTAGCCGAGCTTGGCGGCGTACTCGCACTGCCTGGGAAACGGCATCGGCGCGATCACTTCGTTGCACAGCGCGATGCGCAAGGCGTCACTTCCCCAGATAGCCGAGCACCAGCTCGCTCATATGCTTCAATCGTTCGGCCTTGCTCTTCGGTGCGAGCAGGTCGCGCTCGAAGATGGTGGACAGGGTATGCCGGTTCGAGAGGTAGAAGTACCCCAGCGCGGCGATCGAGATGTAGAGCTGCACCGGGTCCACGCCCTTCCTGAACGTGCCGGCGCGCTCGCCGCGCAGCAGGAGGTCGCGCAGCAGCGCGATGAGCGGCGAATGCATCGCCGCGATGTCGCGCGAGCGCTTCAGGTGCCGCGCGCGGTGCAGGTTCTCGCTATTGAGCAGGGTGAGGAACTCCGGGTGCCTGAGGTAGTAGTTCCAGGTGAACTCCACCATGCGGCGCATGCCCTGCACCGGGTCCAGGTCGAGCAGGTGCAGGCCCAGTTCCGCCCTGCGGATGTGCGCGTAGCGCGCCTCCAGCACGGCGAGGAACAGGTCCTCCTTGTTGCCGTAGTAGTAATACAGCATGCGCTTGTTGGCGCCGGCGCGCGCCGCGATGCGGTCCACGCGCGCCCCGCCCAGGCCGAAGCGCGCGAACTCCCCGGTCGCCGCCTTGAGGATGCGCTCCTGGTTGCGCGCCGGGTTCCTGCGGTTCATTCCATCCCCAGCAGCTTGTAGATGCGCCGCGTGTACTCGCCGAAGCGCTGGTGGGTCTTCATGTCGAGCGTGCGCGGGCGCGGCAGGTCGATGGCGAAGTTGTCGGCCATCTTCGCCGGGCCGGCGGTGAGCACCACCACCCGCGTGCCGAGGAACACGGCTTCCGAGATGCCGTGGGTGACGAAGACGATGGTCTTCTTCGCCTCCTGCCAGATGCGCAGCAGCTCGAGGTTCATCTTCTCGCGCGTGAGCGC
>Ga0184628_10000294_pt1 | contig 28912 bp, 21 predicted proteins | sample PLM4_5_b1_FD_133149 | JGI IMG/M metagenome (GOLD analysis project Ga0184628, IMG submission 133149) | Groundwater sediment microbial communities from an aquifer in East River, Colorado, USA - PLM4_5_b1 | ecosystem: Environmental > Terrestrial > Soil > Riparian zone | place: USA: East River...
CCGGCAGGCTGTTGTCGGGCAGCACCGGCACAATCGGATGGCCCAGGCTCGGAGGCGGCCAGATGCCAGGAGGAGGTGGCGGCAGGCTGTTGTCAATGCCAGGCTGCTGACCTGGCAGGGAGTTGTCGATCGATCCACCCTGCCCGCCAGGCAGGCTGTTGTCAGGCTGACCGCCTTCGACGATGTTCAGGTAACCCCGGACGTAAGGCATATGCAGTCTCCTAACGATTGACGTTGACGATGACGTTCGCGAAGTGCACAGCTCCTGCCAGCTTAATGCCGGCCTGGATGGTGGGGGCGATGCGGGCTTCGCGGATAGCCTGCGGCTGGCTCTCCACCAGAGGCGCCCAGACATAGAACCCCTTGGGCAGCATCTGTCCATACTTGATCTGGCCAAAGCCCGGGGCGTTCCATTGCCCGGGGGCGATCATACCGTTGACTACACCCTGCTGAATGGAGTTCTCCACCGTTGCCACCAGGATATGGATGCCCTGGTTGGTCTGGGGGATTTTCGAAGGCGCCGTGTAGAGCACGTTGAACAGATCAGTCTGGATACGGTTAGCCAGCCAGTCCGTGGCATGCCGCTCGTCGAAGAACATACCTGAGCACATCACACCCTGCTGGATGATCGCCACGTCGTTGCTGTAGTAGACGAACACATTGGCCCGCTTGAAGTTGAGCGAGGCTGCCTGCGTCTCCGTCAGGATTTCACCCGACACCCCAGGCTCCTGCTTGAACTTCAGCGTGATGACTGTATCCGAAGCCTCGAAGTCGGTGGTGAAGGCGCGACCATACATGCTGGCCGAGGCATAGGCGCTCGAGGAGGAGAACTGCCCGAAGGTGCGGGTATAGCCCAGTGCCTTCATCTGGCTGAAGATGTCGTTGGCCACCGTGATGTCGAGCGCCTGGGTGTTCTGCGAGGTGAAGCCGAAGATGGAGACCGGGTCACAACCTTCGATGAACTCCGCCACCTCGACATAGTCAGCGTCCGTCAAAGCTGTGGTGACGGCGAACTGCAGGCCATACCACTCAGGGCGTGCGCGCAGTGCCACAGCGCACTGCACAGCGGTCTCGGCAGCGATGCCATTGACCGGTATCGAGGCACCGGTTGCCTGGGTGAGCCTGAGAGGTCCCGAGACATCCGAGCCTGAGCCGGCAGAGCTGGCATAGGTGATGGTCGACGCGGCACCCGAGGAGATGGACTGCACGTTGAAGCGCGTGCCATCGAACCAGACCGAGCCACCAGACAGCGCGTTGCTCAGGATCGTGGCAGCACCGTTCAGGTTGGTGATGCCGGTGAAGTCCATGCCCGCCGAGCCGTTCACCGGCGGCTGCGAGCCAGAGGCGGAGGTCAGCTTGATGGTGGCGCTGATATCCGTGCCAGAGGCAGGTGCCGAGGCGTAGGTGATCGTCGAGGCGGCACCTGTCGTTGAGCTGCGGATAACGAAGGCGCCCAGCGTGTTATTCCAGGAAGCTGAGCCATTGGCCCCTATAGCGGTGTTGATCAGCTCTCCCGCACTAGTCAGCTTGGCCGTTGTATCCGCACCTGTCATAGTCGAGAAGTTGACAGGCCCCACCTGGCGCAGGGTGCCGTTGATGGTCATAGCGAACTGACCAGTGGTAATGCCTGTCAGCGTGGTGACCAGGGCGTCCTGGGCAGTTGGTGTGAAGTTGCCACCGGTCAGGCTGGCCGAGGTTGCCTGCAGAGTGCGCAGCACACCGTCGATCGTGATGGCCATCGAGCCGTTGGTTACCAGCTTCAACTGGTTGAGCAGAGTGATCTGCTGAGCACTCGTCATGATGCCACCATGCAGGATGGCGTTCGAGCCGTTCTGGGCGAACCGGCCCAGGTAGAGGATGGCCGGCTTAGGTGACTGCGAGAAGAACAGCGAGGCTGCGTGATACTCAGGCGCGGAGGTGCCGAAGTCAGTGGCGATCGCTGTCAGCCCGGCATACATGCGCACGCGCTCGTTGACATCGATCACCGGGGAAGGCCCGGCGATGCACAGCGCCCCGAAGTTCCGCAGCGGGGTCGCCACTGGTGACATGTTGATCTGGACGTTCACCACATCCGAAACGGATAGGCCAGGCATAGCAGTGTTCTCCTAGAATGTGTGGGTCAGGCGAAGATCATGACGCGAGCTTCGACGTTCCCGGTTGTGCCATAGCTGGCAAGAGTGTGGGCGTCCTGCACCTTGGCGAGGGTGCCGAGGATAGGTGTGGAAGCAGTCGCCGCGATGATCTGGCTCGCCTGGACCAGGGACAGCACAGCCTCGAGAGTAAGCCTGCCCTGCGCTGCCAGGGTCTGGCCATCCTGGGTGCGGGACAGAGCACCCCCGACCCCCAGTGTCCCGCCTGCTGCCAGGGTCTGGGGCGCCTGGGTAAGCGCCAGGGAGCCGCCGACGACAGGTATGACCGAGCCTGCCGCCACCAGGGTCTGAGCCGCCTGGGTGCGTGCCAGGGAGCCAGTGATAACCGGCAGCACCGTAGCTGCCCCTGAGAGGCTCTGGGGGGCCTGGCTAAGGCCCAGGCTGCCAGACACCACCGGAGTAACCGTGCCCGTCCCGGCGAGGTTCTGGGGGGCCTGGAGAGCCACCAGGGAGCCGCTGATACCTCCCAGCATCCCGCTGGCCGTCAGGGTATCCGCCGCCTCGGTCGCGGCCAGGGTGCCCCTGACCGCTACGCTGCCCGCGGCCAGGAGGGTCTGGGGCGCCTGGGTCAGGGCAAGGCTGCCACCTATCCCAGGGACCACCTGGCCGCTGGCAGAGATGGTATCTGCCGCCTCGGCAACCGAGAGAGCGCCACCGACACCTGGCCCTCCCGTCGCTGAGAGCGCCTGAGACGTCTGGAGCGTGGTGAGGGTCGCCCCGATGACTATCCCGCCAGAGCTGACCAGCGTGTCGGTGACTTCAGTGACGGCGAGCGTGCCGTCGATGCGTGCATCACCTGCAGCGGCAAGTGCATGCGCTGCCTGGGTGATAGCCAGATCACCGTAGACCCCAAGCAACGGCACCGTGCCAGTAGCAGCGAGGGTCTGCGTGTCCTGGGTAATGGCCAGGTCAGCGGTAATCGGCGCAGCGGATGAAGTCGTATCATTGAGGATAACACCGCGCAGAACGTAGGTCCGCGCAGCTTCCTCAGTGACGACCTGCGGCGGATAGCCGCGGACGAAGAATTGCCTAGGCAAGCTCAGGGTCCAGCCAGACGTTGGCGAAACCGCTGCCACCAAGACCGGCCAGCCTCGGTGTGATGTAGACCGGACCCTTTTGCTGTGGAGTGAAGGTGATCGAGAGCGCGAACCGCATCATGCAGCGGAATGTGCAGTTGCCGTCCACAATGTTGTTGGTGCCATCGAGTGCCGTCGCATAGCCGGCGGGTTCGCCTGTCGTCTGCGACAGCTCAGAAGCTGAGTCTATCTTGATGAAGAGGCGGCCGTCATTAGAGTCCACGCGCACGATCTCGTTCTGGGCGTATGTGCTGTTCTGCGCGCGCGTGCGCTGGGCATCCCACGCGGAGCCGTCTGCCGTTATGACAGTGCCCGCTGTGCTGTTGTTGGCCTTGGTGTTGTTGTCGATTTCCATGAGATTGGTGCTGGCTTCGCTGTGATAGGATACCTCCAGCCATATCTGGTCGTTGTTCGGCAGCGCAGTCACATTGGCAATTCCATAGACCGTCACTGTGACCGGCGAGCCGGTGGTGTCGATCCACTTGACGAACTGAAGACCCTGATATGGGCGAATGAACAGCGCCTGCAATGTCAGCAGGTATGCACGTGAGAACGAGCGCGTGCCGTCGCTGGCTCCGGTCCGGCGAAATGCGGTGTAATCGGCGACCTCGGACCCCTCCAGAGCGTAGCGCTCGTTGCGCGGCAGCGTGGCCTGCCCGCAGCCGATCAGCAGCACCTCACCCGACGGGCTGGTGATCGTCTGGGTGATCGTCGCGGCCCCCGGCTTGCAGCCATACATGGCAAACCGGTATTGGTGATTGCTGCCGGTAAAGTAAGTCCTTCCCGAAACCATCGTGGAAAAATCGATGGCCTCCATCGTGCATACAAACGGCTGCGAATAGTTCGCGAACAGGATGAGTGGCGTTATATTAGCAAACGGGACCGGTGTATTCCTCCACTCAATCTGCCCCTGAGATATGGCGGCGGTCTGCGCGGCATTGCCAAAATACATCTGCGTGTTGTTCAGCACGATCCGGCAACCGAGGCCGTTGCCGGTCTGACCAATTGCCAGCCTGTTCGATCCAGAGGCGCCGGTATTCGCTACACCTACCACGCACCGGTCGTAGACCTGATAAGCGCCCTGGGCGTTTGCCGCTCCGATAGTAAGACCGCCGATGCCACTACTCACACCCCAACCGGGCAGTAACGTCACCCCGTAGCAGTAAAACGAGCCTGCGACGGTCATGCCAACATTGGTGCCGATCACCCGTATGACCGCGCCGGCCTGCCAGGCGGTTGTTGGATGCGGCGAACCGCGCGTGACACACAGGACAATACTCGGATTGGCGGGGAAGGATGGGAACGTGATCGTCATAGCCGTCGCCTGGTTCTCGACGTGGTCGGGCGGCATATAGAACGTGTCGCCGGCACTCGACGCCGTCGCGGCGGCAGCCAAAGTCTGATACGCCGTCGCCCACGACAGCCCGTTACCACCTGCGGCGGCGGTGCTGTCTACATACCACGGCCCTGCCATCAGGCGTTTCCGGCAGTGACCGAGAAGCTGGTGACGGTCACGGTCTGTCCAGTGGCGATGCTCTGGTTGTTGAGCACGAGGTCCGTTGTGGTATTCCCCTGCACGTGGCAGACACTCGAGCCATCATACATGCGGAAGCTCTGCGCTGTGCCGGTGCCCGAGGCTGCCACCGACCAGATACCTGCAATTGTCGTCACACCTCCTGTGCTGGTGAGGAAGGTTGCCGGCAACACGATGGTCGCCAGCAGGCCGGTCGGGTCAGCCGCTGCGCAGTTGGCCGGCTCAGCGCCGGAGAATATCTTGAGCGTGCCGCTGCCGCCGACAGAGGTCTGTATCTGGCTGACCTGGTTGTTGCGCAATGCGACGCCGTATTGAAAAGCCATTTATTCCCTCCTGGCGAGTATGGTGATGCCCACGTCCTGCAAGGTCGGGTCCTGCGTCAGCGGGGTGACAAGTTGCAGCACGTCTCCCGTCGCCAGGCGTCCACCTGGTCCAGCCAATGTGCAGCTGTTGCGCGAGCCTGCCGCCACAGTGATCGTGCCAAGGGGCACAACCCCAGAGCTGGGCGACAGGTGATTGAGCGTGAAGGTCTGATCCGACGTTGCCGGGACTGCAGCGAAAAACACCGCACCCGCCAGGTTGAGCAGCACGGTCAGAGGAAAGCCCATCGGGGCATTCACCTGCGCCTGCGACGCCATTTTGCCCAGGAAGGCGAAGGAGACCGGCACCATCTGAAGCTCTATGGGAAGCTGTGGAATGGTCACCGGCACGCTGGCCCAGTCGGCCACCTCCACCACGGTTATGGCAGACACAGGTGCATCTACATCGACCACCACAGCCTTGGGAGGGGCGACAATGACATCGACGACCAGCTCAGCGGCCTCAACTGTCACTACCTCGACGATAGTTTCACTCATGCGACACGCAGGGCGGTGCGGGCGGCTGCCGGGGTCACGCTGTCGGTCACGTCAGGTGTCACCGTCACAGCACCTGCCAGCACAGTTGCCACCTCGCTCGTTGGGTAGGTCAGCTGGAGGTCCCACACCCCTACCAGGGGAAGCAGAGCGCTGGAGGCAGCATCGAGTGACATAGAGATAGTGTTGGGCAGGGATACCCCGCAGACCATGGGCACTATCTTGGCACCACCTGGCTTGTCCCTTATCTCCGCCTTGGCGATGACCCCGGTGAGGTCCGCCGGTGTCAGCTTGGTGCTATCCGCCCAGAGCACGAAGGCCCAGCGGTAGCTGTCGCCGCGGTAGAGCGTGAGAGGATAGCTGCCAGGGGTCATGGTCTCACCGTCACCAGAGTATCAGGCTCGCCCGGCTCGTGGATCACCACATCGGCGCCATCGATATTGAGCACCGGGTAAACCCGGTTGAGCTGGCCGCGCATCTCGAGCCGGATGTCGATGCGGTCGATCCACTGCTGGTTGACCAGCTCAGGTGCACGTGCCAGATCATGCACCTCGCGCATGTTAAGCCCGAGGATGTGCAGCGGCTCCCAGTTCTGCTGCACATACATAGCGTCGCGGAAGGCCCCTGCCAGGTCCTCCGCCTCCGGGCCGTAGAAGGTCACCACGATGGTGACCGACACATGGCGTTGCATCCTGTCTACACCTGGCCCCGGCGCCCCTACGAGCTGCGCTGAGCCATCGTGGATTATCACCGGGTAGTCGTCAGCCTCGAGATGCGTGGTGCCTATAGCGGCCCAGGAAACCTCGGCAGGGGGCTGTGCCGGAGGAGATATCTGCCAGCGTGGACGCACCAGGGTGCCAGGCAGGCCTGTCAGGTTCACCACAGCCTGCTGCAGGGCAAGCGTCACGTCGCGCCCAGTCGGCGGGTGCGGCGGGACCTCGAGGATATACCCGCCGGTTGCTGAGGTGTTGGACCCGCTCACTGAATGATAAACCCGAAGACCCGCCAGCCCAGCAGGAAGAACAGGACAAAGCCGATCAGCCAGCCACCCCTGTTCCAGTAGGGCTGGCCTTGCGGAGTGAAGGTGCCGAATGCCCAAAAGATGATCCAGATGAGCATTATCAGCCAGAAGACGAACCCGATACTCATAGTCATGTCTTTCCAGCCGTGATCCAGAAGATCATTTCACGCATCTTGCTGTCAGCCATCATGCGGTTATGCTCCTTCAGGTTGGCAGCCCTGATGAAGTCATCGCAGTGCGCAAGCAGGGCGGCGATGTCGTCCCGGGTGATGGGCATGGTCCTGGCCGCACCTACCTTGCGCTCGGCATACTCTTTCTGCTCCTCCAGGCTGGCAGCCTCAGTGGCCTGGGTCTGTTCGCCTCCGCTAACTCCAGATGGTCTGTCGTTCATTGTGCACTCCTATGGAGGACCAGCCGGCGGGCTGATCGTCTTGATTTCCATGACACCTTCATAGTGCCCAGCGAGGCCGGCAAAGTTGCCGAACCTGCCGATGCTCGTAACGACGAACTCGCAGCCACGCCAGAGCACGATATCAGCCTTGTTGACGTCCGTGGCCGTGGCCAGGGGAAAGGTGGTGATGACCTCGTAGCTGCCTCCTGTGCGCGCCAGGTCAGGCGTCACCACCAGACTGTCACCACCCAGTGCCTGGACAGAAGCATATACATGAAACTCCTGGGTGTCGTAGCTGACCATCCCCTCGTCGTCGATCACCTCAGTGTTGCGCACTATGGTCACCGGGTCGACGAAGTCAGGATCGTGCAGCAGCTCGGCTACCGAGATATTCGCCACGTCAGACGCGCCCCATCAGGAACATGATGAGCAGCACTATAAGGATGACGCCGACAATGCCGATGCCACCGCTGTAATAGCCACCATAGGGGTGACCACCCCAATTCCCCCGGTAGCCATACCACCCACCCCCCAGGGTAAGGATGAGCAGCACGATGATGATGACCCAGATAAGGTTCATAGGGAACAAGCCTTATACCGACCAGACATCACCAGGGATGATCCCAAGCACAGTTGTGCTGGTGACTTCTTTCATGTAGATAGGTATGGCAGCACTGAACACAGCCGACGACACCTTTGGCATCCAGGCAAAGAAGTCCTTGGTGACGTCAGCATGATACTCCGCCAGGGTCATCGTAGGCGCCGGCGGAGGAGGTGTCACTGTCCCGCTGATGACGAACTGCATCTTGGCTGTATCCACAAATGGTCGCGAGGCAAGCTGGATGGTGCCGCTCTCTGCCAAAGGTCCGCTATCGATACCGACCGCGAACTCCTTGTTGTTCGTGTAGGGCAGGCTCGAGGTGGACTTGTTCAGCACACCCTTGCTGCTTGCCATATCGTTGACGATGGTATTGCCGGCGATACTGACCTGGCGCCCCAGGTTGGATGCCCCCTCCTCGCCATAAGCGATGATGAAGACATTCTCGCTGTTGGCACCCTGCTGGATGGTATTGCCGGTGATCTGGGCATTGCCGGCATTGGGCAGGTCGACGTTATAGCTCCCAGAGCCGCCGTTGTTCTGGATGCGATTGCCCGTGATGAAGTTGCTGTCAGCCCGGCTCTTCACCTCGTGACCGACGATGGCGTCGTGCACATAGCTGTTCTTGAGGGTGAAGCTGGCCAGCTTGTTGACGTAGATGTTGTGGCTGTAACCATTGCTGCCGTTGTGATCGAACTCGGAATGATCAATTGAGATGTTTCCCAGAGCCTGGGGGTTAGCCAGCAGACCTTCCTGATTGTCATGGAAGTAGACGTCCTTGAGGTTGAGGTTGCCTCCTTCATAGCGCACAGCAGCGCCATTCTGGTCACCTACCCTGACACCCCAGACCTCGAAGCCTGAGATGTTGATGGTCATCGTGGTGCCACTGACACCCGTGATCAGCATCGCCTTCTGGTTGGGCGGCTGCACAGTCGCCTGCATACGCACCATGCCACCCACTGCGACCAAGGAAAGCGGCTTGTTGACGTAGACCCAGTCGTTGACGTAAAGCCCGGCATTGACGGCAACGGTATCGCCTGCGGCCGCGGCTTTGACCGCAGCTGCGATGGTCGTGAACTGCATGCCTACGCCTACGGTAAGAACTGTCATGAGGTAACAACCTTCGTGATGATCTTGCCGTAGTCTTTCTGATATCCCCAGGAAGTGCCAGTGCTGGGCCGCTTAGCTTCGCGGATGACATAGGTGATGGCGTTACGCATCTGCAGGGTATCCAGCAAGGGCTGGATATTCAGGCCGCCTCCAGGCGTCCTCTGCTGCGCCCAGGCTGACAGGGACTGGCCGGACTGCTGCAGCTTCTTGATCTGGCGGCGCCCTGCCTGGGTCTTCCTCAGGCGGTTGCGGATAGTCACCGGGCTGAGCGGGGCGAAGGGAGGGTTGGGGTTGGTGATCGCCTTCACCACGCTGTTGCGCGCTATCATACCAACCCGGTTCAAAGTCACGCTAGCATCGCCACCCTTCAGGACCTCCTTCGCCCCCTTCTCCATCTCAGCGGCGATGTCCTCGCGCGCATTCTTCACCCCAGGACGCAGGAAGGGGCGTGCAGGGATGTTCTGCGCCGGGCTGCCGAATTCATGGATATAGGCGATCGTGGCGTTGTTCATCTTGCCATCACGCCCGGTCGTCTCGGCAGGGATGCCCACAAGCACGTCTAGCTTTGTCAGGGCATCGACCTGCTTGAGAAGTTTGGCGACGTTGTCAGCCGTCTTGATGACGTTCACTCTTCGACGATCTTCCGCATCACTGGCGCCTGGCCTGCCACCTGGGTGACCTCCCAGCTCTGCGAGCAGGTGGCGCAGGCGAAGGTGGAGATATGCGTATTCGGATCGCTGTTGGTTATCATGCCTGAGCCATCATAGACCGGCTCCCAGGTCAAGATAGGCTCCTGGATGCGCGCCCCACGCGTCACCCGGCACAGCGAGTAGTCAGGCTGGTTCGGGCAGTCAGGGTTGGCATTGGGTGCCGGAGGTGCCGGCCCGCCTTCACTTCCGCTCATGATCTTCTCCTCAGTGCAGGGTTCTTGTCTCCAGAGCAGCGACGCGCTCTGACAAAGCCGCATTCATCGTTACCAGCTCCTTGATGGCATTGACCAGGGCAAGCGGCAAGGCGGTCATATCGAGGATGCGCAGGTCATTAACTTCGATGTTGTCCAGCTTAGCAGTGATCGAAGAGACCATCTCCGGCATTGGTATCTCAGCTTCCTGGGCAACCAGGCCAATGTATTCCTTGCCGACGACTTCGCGGTGCCTCTCCTTCTCCACATCGCCATCACGCGACCAGTTGTTTTTGTAACGGAACCATACCGGACGCAGCGCCAGGATGGCTTCCAGCCCTGTCTTGTAGTCAGCCAGCACGTCCTTGATCCGCGCATCGCTACCATCTGCCCAGGCGCCGCCACCTGGCTTGTAGGCTGCTGATGGCACAATAAACTGTGAGCCATTACCATAGCAGAGTGAGTTGGCGCCGTTGTTGCAGGCAAATGAACAATCCCACGCGACAGTCCCGAAACTGGAAGCACTGATGAAGGCATGCGTAACAGTTGGCCCGCCACTGCTATTGCATTGCCCAAACTGAACGCCGCCGGCGCCGGCAACCCACATGCCACCGCAATACGCTGAGCTTGAGTTATAACTAGCGAATGCACCACCCGGAGCCTGGATAACAATGTGTGAGTTAGTTGCTGTGAGGCCGGCGATATTGACCAGGCCGTTGAAGTTCACCGTGCCTTGCATACTGATCGGCGCGCCAGTGAGCACGAGGCCATTCGTGGCCTGGAGGTAAAAAGTAGAGTTGGAGTTGTTGTAAAAGATATACGCGGTGCCTGCCGGGTTGACACGGATGATGCCGTTCTGCGACCAGATTTCTCCTCCCATAGATAGTGTGTTGGCAATCGTGACGGTGCCATTCGCCCGGTTAATGTGGAGTGGATTGCCCACGTAGTTGCCTGAGTTATCATATCGATGGATGGCGAAATGCGAGCCATCATTGCCGGCAGCCTCGGCAGTGCCGTCCCCCATCTGCAAATTCCAGCGAAGACTGGCGCCAGAACCAGTATAGCCGAGGATTTGGTTGCCCTGCCCACTGCCGCCCTTCCGCAGCTCAAGGCTCGCGTAGCCACCACCCCATCCATTGATGGAGAAATTACCAGTAAGGGAAAGCTGAGAAGTCCCAGCCTCCAGCACCAACTGCAGGGCGCCCCCGGAAGCGTAGCCGAAATAGCCTTGCCGCACTGCAGCCTGGTTGAAGAACGAGACATAGCCAGTCTGCGTCGCGTTGCCTTGATTGAGCTGAACGTTTCCAACCGCGGAACCCACGATAAGCGCGCCGCTCATCGTGTCGCCAGTCTTGGCAACGTAGCCACCACCTACGGCGAGTGCGAACTTGTTGTCGCAATACTGCTTGGTTGCAGCGTGCAGGGCAGCTGTGGGGTCCCTGACCAGGGTGATGTCGGTAGAGGCTCCCATCGCCAGACCGGTGGCGGTTAGTGTCCCTAGCACAGTGGCGCCCGTCAGGAACTGGATGGTGGTGCCGCCTGTTACGATGTTCAGCGTGTTGCTGGTGACTGACAGACCATAGCTCGTGCTGTAGAGCATCAGGTGACGGGTCAGCGTGTTAGGTAGAGCTGATGCGACGCTGCCAAGGCTCAGTCCGGCATTGATAGTAACCTGTCCGGTAGAACGCGTAATGCGGACCAGAGGGTTGGCTATAGCAGTGCTGGTATCATCAAAGTTGAAGATATCGAGGTCACTGCCGACATTGCCTGTGCTCTCCGCTGTGGCGTTGGCACGTATTTCCCAGCGACGTGACCCGGCAGTAGTGAACACCAGGCCCCTTGCTGTTGCCGCCACTCCGTTGATAGCTATGCCGGCTCTGGTGAAGCGCGCAATCTGCAACTGAGAGGCGTCTGTGCTTGAGTCGTTAGCACCTCCATTGTTCATCCAGACGTCGAGATATTCCCCACCCCAGGCACCGGCTGAATAGCCTGAGCGCAGAGATGCAGTGAGACGTGCACCGTAATCCGTCCCGCTGGCGAAGGTGCCGCCGAACCGCAGCTTACTTTCCAGAGAATTGGCATTGCCAACAGGCCGGATGAATATCTGTGCTGTGGTCGCTGTAGCCGTGTAGCTTGTCAGCAGAGGACCTGTCAGTGTGCCACCTGTCAGGGGTAGATAAGCACCAACACCCGTGCTGACTTTCGTGTCTACATACTGCTTGGTCGCTGCCTCGAGGTTGGCACTGGGGTCCGCTGAAAGAGTGACCTTGCCATTGAAAGTGAAGTCGCGATAAGCAATGCAGCTCGAGACATCCAATTGCAGCAAGTGGGTCGGCGCCGTCGTGCTGTCTACTATGGATGGCATATCGGCAAACATCATCTTGCCGGCACTATTGATAATGGCGACCCAGTTGCCGCCTGAGTTGTCAGCAATGCCGATAGCAGGGTTAGTGCTGTTGCCGGTGACCAGGAGCTGCTTGCCGTAGTTAAAGGAACCCCAGGAGCCAGTTGCTCCATTGACCGTCGTGCCAACGACGGAATTGAGATAAAGCGACTGGTTGGCGCCTGTAGCAAGCACGAGCCTGGTGGGCGCTGTCCAGGTCAGGTTGACCGTCACCCCTATGCCGACGAAGCCAGGTGCTGCTGTCAGGGCAATCGGGTTGGCAGGCACGTTGCCATTGCGCGCCGTTGCCGTATTCATGATAACTGTGGTGGCAACCCCACCTGTCACCGCTGTGGCTGTATATGTATTTCCATAGGCATCATACAACCGCTCGTTGAGCACCAGGCCAGAGCCGCCAGCAACCGGCGTGTTGGAGGTCATCGAGGCCGTCGTGACCACCGAGGCTATGTCGATGATCTGATCCGTGCTGGAGCGCCAGATGCGGATGTTCTGGATTTGCGAGACCGCGTTGTCGCGGCTGTTGCGCACTGCCAGGTCACCCAGGATTTGCTGGTCGCCTGTGCGGGTGTTCCAGTAAGCGCCAAACAGCCCGGATGGAATTGTCTGCCCGCCCACGCTGTTCTGTAGCCCGATGCCGAACCACGAGCTGATTGCCAGGTTGTTGGCACCAAGCCCCCAGCTATCCACACCCGTGAAATATATCGCGTAGGAACCGCCGGAGAGGAAAAGGCGGTTGCTCGCCGACATGATAAGGTTGCCGGTCATCGTGCCACCGCTGATCGGCACATACAGGCCGACCTTGGTGTCGACATACTGCTTGGTCACAGCCTGCAGGTTAGCCGTCGGATCACGCACCAGCGTGATATCCGTCGCTGCCGCCATCACTATGCCGGTGCTGTTGACTGTGGCGATGTCAACGCCGTTGACCAGGAACCAGTGCGCCGCCAGGTTCGGCACGTTGTAGTTGGTGCGGAAGGCCATGACGTTGAAGCCATAGCCGCCAGTGTGCAGCGAGAGGTGCCTCGTCAGGTCAGTGTTCGAGGCTGCGACAGCAGCACCGAAGTTTATGCCTCCCACCATAGAGCCGCCGGTCAGAGGCAGGCGCGTAGTATCAGAAGGATGCACGTGGTCGCCCCGCGACCAGGTCACATTTGAACCAGCATAGGCCGTGCCATTCATCGCGGGCAGAGCGGCAGAAGCTGGCAGGACATCCGTGACGTCGGTGAGGATCATGACCACATCACCGGTGCGCGTGTTGAAGCGCGTCACACCTCCACCGGTCTTTGTATCCACATACTGCTTGGTGGCCGCGCCCAGGCCGGTAGTAGGGTCCGCCACCAGGAGCATCGTGCCGAGATTATCGACAGTCGCCCCGTTGAGGTAGATCGAACCCGTGCTGAACACGCGCAGCTCAGCCGGACCCGCGATGCGCGAGGAGATGCCGACGTCGGAAGCAGCACCTGCCAGACCCTGGATGAGCACGCCATAGTTGGCGTCGGAGTTGATCGACCCCGTGGTTGCCAGCACCGCCTGGAAGTTGACCTTACGCGCCGAGGACATCGTCAAATCGCCGGACATCGTATCGCCGGCCTTGAGAACGCGCGCAGTGTCCGCCGCGTCGACATACTGCTTGGTGGCGGCGTGCAGGACGGCTGTCGGGTCCTGCGCCAGCGTCAGGGTCTTACCGGCTGCCAGAGTGGTGTTCTGCCCCAAAGTGATAGATGACCCGCTAAGCGTGAGAGGCTGATAGGAACCCACACCGGTGTTATCGACGCCCTCGATGGTGAACCCGCCGGCACTGGCGACGAAGCGCGCCCCCTTGGTCACTCCATTGACCAGCAGGCCAAGTGCGCTGTCGGCGACTGATATCTTCAGGTTGCCCGTCATCGTATCGCCAGCCTTGGCGACACGCGTTGTGTCTGACGGATGCACGTGATCGCCGCGTGTCCAGGCCCCTGAGGCGCCAGCTGATGCCGTGCCATTCATAGCGGGCACAGTCGCGTAGGACGGCAAGACCCCGATCACGTCGGCGTTCAGCAGCACTACGTCACCAGTGCGGTTATTGAAGCGTGTGACGCCTCCAGCTACTTTTGTATCGACATACTGCTTGGTGACAGCATGCAGAGCGGCAGTCGGGTCGGATACCAGGGTGGTGACACCTGCCGTGTCGACCTGGACCCCATTGATGATGACGAGACCAGTGCTGCTGATCTTGATCTGTGCGGTGGCTCCGCCGACCCGCGAGATGATACCAACGTCGGCGACTGCTCCAGCTAGGCCTTGTAGCAGCATGCCGTAATTCGCATCGCTGTCGATGATGCCTGTCGTGGTAGAGACTGCCTGCAGGTTGATGGCACTTGACGCTGTCATCGTCAGCGGCCCAGTCATCGTGCCGCCAACTGTTGGCAGGTAGCCACTGCCGCCGACCCGGGCATCGACATACTGCTTGGTCGCTGCGTGCATGACAGCAGTTGGATCACGCGCCAGGGTAATATCGGTGGTCGCTGCCATCGTCAGACCAGTTGACGCGATGGTCACCGTGTCGATAGCGTTGATGACGAAGACGTGGGAGTTGCTTGCTGCCACTACGTAATTCTGGCGAAAGCCCGTTATGCTGATACCGTTAGACGTGCCGTAGAGCGCCAGGTGTTGCGTCACATCGGTGGCACTTGCAGCACCCCTGCTGCCGAAGCTCAGCCCGCCGGTCATCGCCGCACCAGAGGAGAGCATCACCGAAGTCCAGGCGTTGTAGACGCCTGTCGAGGTCATCCAGCGATAGGACATCCCGGCGTTGTGCATAGCAAGCTGGGTGGTCAGGCCTGACGTGGAACTCCAGAGGTTGAGGACAGAGGCCGTGGTGATACCAGGCGGGAAGTTCAGCCCAGCCGTCTGGTTGAAGATACTGTGGAAACCCTGGTAGCTGGTGAAAGGTCCAGCCGCACCTGAGCCGCTGATGGTGTTCAGATCGAAGGCGCTATCCGTGGCAATGCGCGTGAAGCTGGGCTGCACCTTGTCGACATACTGCTTAGTCGCTGCATGCATAGCAGAGGTCGGGTCAGCTGCCAGGACGAGGTTGCCTGACAGTATCCACAGACCGCTGCTGGCGACCTGGGCGATATCCGTGGTGCCGACCACAAAGACGTGGTTGCTGGCCACGTAGTTCTGCCGGCCACCCGTGATGCTGAAACCGTAGACGCCACCATAGAGATTGATATGGCGCGTCAGGTCGGTTGTGCTGGCAGCAACAGCACTGCCGAAGCTCAGGCCTCCGCTCAGCGTCCCGCCGGTCAGTGCGAGCCTGGAGGTGTCCGAGGGGTGGATATGATCGCCCCTGGACCAGGCGGTGCTCGAGCCAGGTGCCACAGCGCCGTTCATAACCGGGTTGGTCGCCGACGACGGCAGCACCGCTATCACATCAGCGTTGTTAAGGGTTACCGGACCAGTCCGCAGGTTGAAGGAGACGACGCCTGCCGCGAACTTGGTATCCACATACTGCTTCGTCGCTGCGTGCATCAGAGCTGTCGGGTCGCCCAGCAGAGTGATCGTGCCGGTGTTGATGGTAAGCCCGGTATTGTCAATCTTCAGGATGTCGACGGCGTTGACCAGGAACCAGTGCACACCGTTGAGACCAATCACATAGTTTATGCGGTTGGAGGTGACACCGATGCCATAGGTCGTGCCGTAGAGCGAGATGTGGCGGGTAATATCCGTGTTGCCGGCCACAACTGAGGAACCGAAGCCCAGACCCCCGCTGAGCGTGCCGCCGGTCAGATGCAGGTCAAGCGCGTCCCTGGTATCGACATACTGCTTGGTGGCGGCCCCCAGGACCCCGCTGGGGTCAGCCGAGAGGACGAGCAGGCCAGACATAGTCCCCCCTGCCAGGGGCAGGTAGGAGCCTGTCACCAGGGTCCTCACCGAGTCGACGTATTGCTTGGTGGCAGCATGCAGAAGCGCGGTCGGGTCAGCCGGCAGGGTCAGAGGTCCGGCGAGGCTGAGCGCTCCGGTTGGCAATAGGGTCATCAGCACAGTCTGTGTGCCAGGTCCCGTTACCTGATACCAACGGAAGCTCTGCACAGCCGCTGCGTAGGAATTGATGAAGTCAGCCTCGGCCTGGCCAGCGCTATGGTTGAACCCGAGGTGCATACCGAAGACTGAGGTCAGCACCATGTTGTTCATGTTGCCGGCGATAGTCACTGGCACGATGGCTGAAGCGGGATTGGCCATCAGGTTGCCGGTCATCGTCCCGCCAGCCTTGAGCAGGTAGTTACCCTGCGCTGTCGTCACGGCGTCGACATACTGCTTGGTGGCAGCCTCGAGGGCTGTGCTCGGATCACCCTTGAGGATCACTGAACCGGTGAAGGTCCCGCCCAGGGTGGTGACGATCCTCCACCAGGGAGACCAGGTGCCGCCGAACTGGCTGCGATACCAGAGCGAGGCATCCGTCGTGGCGTTGGCAGGCGGCCCCATCAGGAGCTGACCTGACCAGCCCGTGGTTGTGCCATAGCCGGTCAGCAGATAACCGGACTGCGCATAGATACCAACTGGCCAGTTGGCGGCTGCCGTCTGGTTGGTGAACTGGTAGCTGCCGATGTAGCCGGCAGGAACGGTGTTGAGGTCGAAGGCGCCGGCGCCCACAAGAGTGACCGACTCAGCCCTTGACCAGGCCAGCGCTCTGCGGCCATAAGTCGAGGTGTCGTTGGGCGCGTCGGATGCGATAGGCGTGCGGCCATCAACATACTGCTTGGTGGTGGCCTGCAGAGCGGAGGAGGGGTCACGGGCCAGGATGATATCCGTGGTGCCCAGCATGGTAAGGCCGGTGGCGCCGATGCTGGCGACGTCAACTGCCGCTATGCGGAACCGGTGCGCTGCCCCACTCGATGCGTTGTAGTTCAACCGGCCTGAGGTAACACCAAAACCATAACCGTTGGTGTGCAGGGTAATGTGCTTTGAGAGGTCTGAGGCGCTGGCGCCAACCAGGATGCCGAAGGAGATGCCACCCGTCATCGTCCCGCCAGCGAGCGGCAGGAAGGGCCTGGCATCGACATACTGCCGCGTTGCCGCCATCAGGTTCGAGGTAGGATCGCTCTGCAGCACCAGGCTGCCGGTCATCGTCCCGCCGGCAAGGTTCAGCTTGTTTGTATTGAGCCAATTCAGCGTAGCCTGCACGTTGGTCGTGCCCTGGATCGGCGGAGTGACCTCAACAGCGTCTGCCGTGAAATAGACAAGACCGGTCGGCAGAAAAATCCACATATCGCCGTCAGAAATGAACCAGTCGCCTCGCACATACTGCGGAGTGCCAAGAGGCAGGGGCGGAATGTTTGAGCCGGTCGCTGGCGGTATCCCTCCTACTGTCACGATTATATAGCCGCCCTTGGGGACGGAAGTCGGCGGCGGCATAGGGCTGTTGGGAATGTTTATAGTATATTTGTATTGCACTACATCGTTTGCGACATCCAACTGGCCATAGAACACGAGGTTGCCAGACACCACCGCCGAGATTTGGCTTTGCAGGTTCTGGTCTGCCGCATCCACGTAGAATTTGGCGGTCGCCATTTCATCGACGGTGGGTGTCACATGCGGCAGGTAAAGCTGCCCGGTCAGCGCCTGCGACGGCCCCGCTGTGATCGGTAAGAAGGGACCTCCGGATGACGCGATGATGCCGTCGACATACTGCTTGGTGGCAGCATGCATATTTGCCGTCGGTTGCTTGCCCAGAACGACCGTGGTCAGCCCCACCATGTTCAGGCCGGTCGTGTTGAAGTAGGCGATATCAGTGCCGCTGGTGCCAGCATTGAACCAGGTGGCGGAGGTATCCGGCGCCACAATGTTCAGGCGCGCCGTGGTGATCGAGAAACCGAAGACTGTGCCGTAGAGTGCCAGGTGGCGGGTTAGCACAGTTGGGCCGGCTACCACCGCCGAGCCGAAGGAGATGCCGCCTGTCATAGCACCACCCGCCAGGGGCAGCATCAGGTCGGCATACTGCTTGGGCACCGCCATCAAGGCGCCAGTAGGGTTGCGGCTCAGCGTGATATCCGTGCTGGCCGCCATGACCAGGCCAGTGTTGTTGATGGTAGCGACGTCTGTCGATACCATAAAGACGTGCGTGCCACCGACAGGCGCGAGGTAATTCACCCGGTTGGCGGTGACCCCGATGCCCATGCCTGAGTAGAGAGTGATGTGCTTGGAGACATCGCCTGGCACAGTGCCCAGGGCGTTGGCGAAGATGATGCCACCTGTCATCGTCCCGCCTGCCAGAGGGAGGAAAGCACCTATCTTCGTATCTACATATTGCTTGGTGGCGGCACCCAGAGCAGCCGAGGGGTCAGCCGCCAGGATCAGTGGTCCTGTGAGAGTTCCTCCTGCCAGGTTGAGTTTCAGCGCCAGGGCGTTGTCAGCATACTGCCGCGTGACAGCATGCATGATAGCACTGGGGTCTTTGGCCAGGGTGATGTCGACAGCACCAGTCATGATGATGCTGCCGGTCATCGTCCCGCCGGTCAGGTTTAGCTTGAGCGCCAGGCCGGCATCCATCTGCTGCTTGGTCGTGGCGTGCAGCGCTGAGCTGGCATCGCGGTTCAGGATGATATCGGTCGAAGCCGCCATGGTCAGGCCGGTCGAGCCGATATTCAGCTTGTCAACACCGTTGTATATGAACCAGTGCGCGCTGGCACCACCTGGCACGTTGTAGTTGAGGCGTGAGGTGGTGACGCTGAAGCCATGCCCGGTGTTGTGCAGCGTGATATGCTTGGAAAGGTCAACAGTCGTCGCACCCACCAGGGCGCCGAAGGAGATGCCGCCTGTCATGATGCCGCCTGCCAGAGGCAGGAAGCCGCCCGCTACAATCTTGTTGTCGACATACTGCTTGGTGGCGGCGTGCAGGTTGGCTGTGGGGTCAGATGGAAGGGTGATGGCCCCGGTGAAGGAAGCCGAACCAATGACCTGCAGGCGGTCGACCAGGTTGTCCAGCGCCGGGTCGCTGCTTCCCAGCATCCAGTTGCCGGAGCCATTGATAAGGCCCGCTGGGCTGCGCGTTGTGCTTCCCTTAGGCGTAAGGGCGAACAGTATGAAAGTGCCATGCTTGCCGGCTGCCCAGGTCTCGTTGGCGCGCAGCATGATCGCTGCCTGGTCGTCGCTCCAAGCTGTGCCGTCATGACCACGTCCGACCAGGCGCAACAAGGTCTGACTGTTCAGCACCGCCACCTGGCTCGCCATAGAGCCTTGCGCTGCCACACCTACCAGGGAAGGCTCAGCGCCTCCTGCAGAGACAATCCAGTGCCCGGCAAGGGTGCCAGCACCTGTCCATACAATCGTCTGACGCACCTGGTCACCGGCAACCGCGCCTGTCCAGGCGAAGCCGGTAGAGTTGATCGTCAGCGGTCCGGTCAGGTTACCGCCTGCCAGGGGGAGGTAAGCGCCGGCCTTGCTGTCAACATACTGTTTAGTGGCAGCCTCGAGGTTACCTGCCGGGTCCGCCTTGAGGAACAGAGAGCCTTGCATCGTCAGGTTGCCACTGGCAATCTGCATGACCAGTGTGCTGCCCTGGGCGAACTGGTGCACACCAGCCCAGTTGTAGTTCAGGACATTGCCGGTCGAGACGCCGAAGCCACCCAGGCCGGCATACATCTCGATGCCGCCAACAACCGCGGCTGTGGTGGAGTTAATAGACCCGAGCTTCAAAGTTCCACCTGCCAGCGGCAGGATGTCACCGAGGTTGTTGAACCTGATCCAGGTCGACGTGGCGATGCCGTTAAGGTCAGTGCCGCCGATGCCAAGCGTGCTGGCAGCCGAAGCGAAGATACCGAAGCCCGCAGCGTTCACCGTATCCCAGAAGCCGTGGGTGCGGTTCATCACACCGGCGGACCAGTTAATGGTGAAAGGCGAGTTGCTCTGCACGCGCCCTGTCAGCACACCACCTGCCAGAGGGAGATAGACGCCCACTGTGGTGGCAACGGCGTTGTCGACGTAGAGCTTGGTTGCAGCGTGCGCATTGGCGGTCGGCGTAGTGCCGAGGAACAGAGGACCGCTGACCGTGCCGCCTGCGAGTGGGAGATAGAGCGCGATGGCAGCGTTCAGCTGCTGCAATGGTATAGCGTGCAGCGCTCCGCTCGCGTTACGGAACAGCGTTAGGTCACCCGTCAGGATGCCACCTGCCAGCGGGAGGTAAAGCCCCAGGCCAGCATTGAGCTGTTGCAGCGTTACTGCGTGGAGAGGGTTGAACCCGTTGCGGAACAAGGTCAAGTCGCCTAGCATCGTGCCACCTGCCAGAGCCAGGTAGCTGCCGGTGATAGTCGCGGCCTTGTTGTCTACATACTGCTTGGTGGCGGCGTAGAGCGGAGCGCTTGGGTCGCGGGCCAGAGCCAGATCAGTGTTCGGCTGCATGTTAAGGCCGAACGACGTGATCGTGACGATGTCCACAGCAGCTGCCATGAACACGTGGCTGAAGTTGACCGGCAGGTTGTAGTTGAGCCGGTTGGCTGTGATGCCGAAGCCGACGTTGGAAGACGCGTGCAGCGAGATGTGGCGTGTGATGTCCGTGGTTGTAAGGACCACAGAGGAGCCGAAGCCCAGTCCTCCTGTCAGCGCCCCACCTGTCAGAGGCAGGTAGCCTGCGATGACGAAGCTCTTGACGGCATCAACATACTGCTTGGTAGCAGCACCAAGGTTGGCACCTGGGTCAGCGTTGAGTATCAGCGGACCTGTCATGGTCCCGCCAGACTTCAGCAGGTAGTTGCCCTGGGCACTGGCGACTGCGTCAACGTAGACCTTGGTGGCAGCGTGGAGGTCAAGGGTGGGAGCACGCGCCAGCAGGATATCGAACCCGGCGCTCATCGTCAGCTGGCCGGTGAGAACGCCACCAGTCAGGTTGAGCTTCAGGGCGTCAGCTGTATCTACATAGGTCTTGGTGGTGGCGTGCAGCGGTAAGCTGGGAGGACCAAAGAGCGTCAAGGCTCCCGACATCGTGCCACCTGCCAGAGGCAGATAGCTCCCAGTGATGGCGATGGTCTTGTCGTCGACATACTTCTTGGTAGCAGCATGCAGGTCAGACGTCGGGCCGTGGTCAAGCTGCAGGTCGAACCCGCTGCCCATCGTCACCCCAACCGAGGTGATCCGCATGATGTCGGCAGTGCCGGACATGAACCAGTGCGTGGCATTGGGAGGCGCGTTGTAGTTGAGCCGGTTGGCCGTGATACCGAAGCCGTAGCCTGAATTGTGCAAGGAGATGTGACGCGACAAATCCGTCGTGGTGAGGACCACAGACTGCCCGAACCCCAGGCCGCCTGTCAGGATGCCACCGCTTAGCGGGAGGTAATCCCCGGTCTTCGACTCCACCCACTGCTTGGTCGCTGCGTGCAGGGGCGCTGTAGGGTCAGCGTAGAGTGTGATCCAGACCCCAGTGCCGACCTGGATATTCGAGGCCCCTATGGTCAGGCGGTCCTGCGTGCCTGTTATGAAGACATGCGCACCGGCAACGTTGGCGTTGTAGTTGAACCGGTTGGAGGTGATGCCGAAGCCATAGCCCGAAGTGTGCAGGGTAATATGGCGGGACATATCGGTGACGGCAGCGGCAAAGACACCACCGAAGCCCAGGCCGCCTGTCAGCGAGCCGCCTGATATGGGCAGGTAGCCACCTGAGACGATGGGTGCGTAGGTTGCATCGGTATAGGCTTTGTTGACGGCATGCTGCGCCGCACTGATCGTGTAGGTCAGCAGCAGCGAAGTGGCGACCGTGATGGCACCAGTCGAGCGCTTGATCGCCAGAGGAGCAGGACTAAGGATAGCGCCCAGGTCGCTGAACCGGTTGAGCAGGAAGTCCGTGCCGTTGTTGAACCCGCTCTCGTTCTGTGTCCCGCCGAACTCCATACCCCAGCGCGGCAGGCCATAGCGCTGGCTTTCGAAGTAACCGGCAGCAGAGGTGGCCTGCGTGGTGTTCCACTTTACCCCAGGCCAGCCGGCACCTGTTGCCAGGATCGTCAGGTTGTTGACGTCGACATCAGTGCGGATCGTCAGACCACCCACCAGGGTGCCACCGGTGATCGGCAGAACCTCGAGCCAGTCCTGAACCGTGCCCTGGCGACCATAGACTTTTGCATCTGCAGGCGCTTCAGGGAATGAGGCGCCCCCGGTATCGCCGCTGTCTATCAGCAGCTTGCGCCCAGTGGGGTCCATGCTGGTGGGGACGCCCACCCATATCTTCGCCGGCGTTGCCAGCTCCAGGCCCAGCTCACCCACCAGCAAGGTATTGGCTGGAGGCGGGCTGTTGGGGTTGACGGTGTAGAGATGCTGCACCGTATCCCACCGCGGGCCGGCGAGCGGTTTAGGTCTTCCAGGCGGGAAAGACGATCCGTCCATCATTGGCTTATCGTAAATATCCTGTGTAGCCCGGGATGTAGCCGCCGCTGGTGACACGCGGGTCGGTCAGCGAGAGTATCTCCACCCCGCCGATGCCGATCATGCGTGCCCACCACAGGAACTCCTGGCCGTAGCGCGTGTAGTTCCAGGGTCCACCGCCCTCCATCGAGGTGCTCGAGAGGTCATAGCTCACCGACACCTTGGAGACTGACTTGCTCGAGACCAGGCCGGAGGAGCCACCAGGTGCGCCCCCTGCTGCTCCGCTGCCTGCCGAACCATAAGCCATCGACAGGCTGTGCGCGGTATACAGCTCCACACCCCTTTGTATATACGACCCCCAGCGGACAGGTCTGAGCATGATGCTGCCGAGGTCGATATACATCTGCACGTTCACGTCCGGGTAGTCCCGCGTGCTGCTGAACTCCGGGAAGTGCAGACGGAAGGTGGGCGGATCAGTGATGGTCGAGGTCGGGATGACAGGAGGCGAGAGAGTAGCACTCATGACTGCTTGACCGGCGCTGGACCTTTCGGCACAGAGCGCTGGGCCGATGCCGGAGGAGCAGCCGCCCTTGGCTGGGTTCCTACGTCACCCGGATGCGGCATCAGACCAGGTGCTGCCTCCGCTGCTATCTCTGCCGCTGCATACTCCGCCATCCCTGGGGTCGGTGGCGCCTCCTCGTAGTCGTCCAGGTGCAGCTTCGTATACCAGTGCTCAGCCACCTCAGGACTGACCTCGTGCACGCCTGGCACGAAGACGATCTTGTCAGGCAGCACGATAGGCGCCACAGGATTACCTTGCGCGTCAATGGTAGGCGGCGCGCCAGGTATAGGCCGTGGGTCAAGCTGCAGCATAAACGGTTTCACCACGGTGATCGTGGGCATCTGGGTCCTCCGTTAGAGGTAGGCAAAGGGTAGCCTCACGAGCGCATTGCTGCGAATAATCTGTAAGGCTCAGGCTAAAATACCAGGCTCAAATATCAGATGCCGTCACGGTAGCCGATCGTCTCCGGGTAAGGCGACTCAACCTGACCCATGCGCGACCAGTAGGTGGTGATGTTGTAGAGTGAGCGCCACTCCAGCGGGGTCTTCTGCAGCGGGGTCATCGGGAAACGCACCTTGTCGTATTCCTTCGTGTAGGCGACCATACGCTGGGTATTGCCGGCTCCCCGGTTCTTCAGCCACTTAGACGCCTGGATATTCAGCGGCTTGCTGCCATGCGTCGTTGTCAGGTTGTTCTCCTGCAGGAAGCGCAGGACAGACACGTTGCCGGCTGTCGATACTTTTGACGCTACCAGCATCGCCATCTGGGTCGGTGGCAGGCGTAGTTCGGAAGGCACGACAGCGAAGCCGCTCGCTTCCCACACACTCGCCAGAAGCTCGTTGATCTGGGCAAGGATGAGGTCAGGGTTGGCCGTTGTCCAGGCGCCACCAGTGACGTTGCCGACATTGGTAACCTGGGCTAGGTTGAACAGCCCTGTCGTGTTGACGCTCGTGGTCGGGTCGCCGATGTAGACGAGCTGGTCGGTGTCCATCTGGTTCTTCAGGCGAAGAGCCATGAACTTCTGTTCGTCGATAGGCCGGCCCAACTGGATAGCCGATGCCAGCTCAGGCATCGAATAGGCCAGCTCCTGGCCCCAGATACGCAGGGGAAGGGCCGTCTTGCCAATGTCCAGCGAGACGCTGGGGATGGCATTGGCGACCTTGCTGATCCAGGACACGCCCTGAGTCTGGAAGCCGCCGGCTGCACCGAACGTCGAGTTGGTGTAGGAGGACCACTCGTCGCCAGTGGTGATGTCAGAACGCAGGTCAATATCGCGGGACCAGGTAATCGACACCAAAGGCTCGTGGATGCTCGGGTCGAGCCGCTCAAGCTCCCCGATCAAAAAGGACCCCGCGCTGTCGCGCGTGATACCATCGAAGGTCTGCAGACCTCCGCCATACATTCCGTCAGGCACTGGGTCTGTCCTCCTTATCCGACAGCGAGAGAGACTTCGACGACGTCACCTGTGACGCCGCTAGACATGAACACGAGGCCTGGCAGAGCAACACAAGTGCCGGCACCTGGAGCCACGGCAGTAACATTGCCCTGCACCTGGTTGCCTGCTGTAGCGCCTGTCCAGATATTCGCAGCTGCGTTCTTCACAGCCGCAGAGGCCCCGCCCAGCTTGACCAGCATATATCCACGGCGCATAACGTCACAAGCTCCTGAGGTCGGCGGAGCAGTGAGAGTGCCGAGCTGGTCATTCAGCGAACCAACCGGGCTGCCGAACCCCTGGGTGGGATAGGGCCGCACGAGCAGTCCGTAGAAGCCAGTGGTATCAGAGGTCGTCGCCTGGCGGATAGAGCCAGTCGCTGCGTCCATCACCACCATCGTGCCGTAGGTAAGCGGAGGTGTGGTCACGCTAATCGGCTGGCCTTCAACCGTGGCGTGCTCCCAGCGGTTCAATGAACCGGGGAAGCCTGCCGGCATCGTCGTCAGATAGGCTACCATTCGTCGTCTCCTTTCATTCTGGACTTAGCTGGCGCGCCGCCCAACACCGCCATTTGCCGCCCAGAATTCGGCATTGCGCTTGTTGAGGTTCTCAATCTTCGAACGCAGCGAGTCGTTGGTGGACCGGCGGTTCGTGCCGAACTGCGGGCTTGGCATGTTGGCCGAGTTGTTCATCGCCCGCATGCGGTCGGAAGCGTCGATGAAGATGATCCGCACTGCGTCACAGCTCATAGTCTTGAGCGAGTCCGCAGTGTGGCGTCCCACCGCCACCTGGCCACGCTCAGAGGAGAGCGCTGTCGTCAGAGCCTGCCGGCGCAGCCCGCAGATGCGTGCACCTGCGTCCTTCATCCGGTTTGCCCCTGCCGCACCATCGAGCACACCGATCTTGATGCCAGGAGCAAGGATTTCGGCCCGTGCCTTGGTATCGCGGACAAGCGTATTCATGGCCTGGTTGACCCGTGCCGTGTAGGTCGAGTCGCCCATCATAGAGGGTCCGGTCTTCAGAGCCGGGTCGGCCTCCATCAGGTCAGGCTCGGCAGAGCCTGGGTCGGTGCCGGTCATTGCACCTTCACCGATGGTGGGGTCACCATTGGCGTCCTTGGTGTCGTCCTTGTCGTCATCGTCCTTCTTGTCGTCGTCGTCATCGTCCTTCTTGGGCGGGAACTCGTCCTTGGCCCGGGACGTCATCATGTCAGTCAGCTTCGCCATGCCGTCGCGAAGTTCCTTGAGGGCGTCTTCAGTCTTCTTCTTGAAGTCGTCCTTGTCGTCGTCGTCATCCTTGTCCTCATCACGCGTGCCGGCCTTGTCGCCGGGTCCAGCGTTATGGTGGTTGTGGATGACGATAGCCTGCTTGCCTTCGTCGCCGTCAGGCTCGCCCTCGCCAGGGTCGTCCTTCTTGGCGGCTTCGGCATCAGCCACGATCGCTGCCAGGGAGGCCTTGTCCCTGGCAAAGAATGCGTCGTGGATGTAGTCGCGCATCGAGCGTTTGCTCACTGCGGACCTCCTCTCCTCGCACTGTTGACACCCGCACTGTTTAGACAATTTCACCCTCGGACAGCGGGTCTAGCCCGAGCGCATGGTAGAAGTCATTGTCGCTCTCGAAGGGGATGCCCAGCTCAACGGCATCGTCAAGTAGCTTCATGGCTTCTTTGGTGTGTTCCTCGTTGAGACCTATCAAGGTCGGCAGGTCGCCAAAAGCGTTCAAGTATGCGGACTTTGACCTTTCCATAGACTCGTGTGTAGCCCGCATCGCTGCCCACTCTGGTTTGTCTTCCATCTCCAGTCTTCCCTAGCTTGGCGGCGTTCTCGTCCCGCATAGCGCCCTTCTGGTATAGAATTTCGTCGAAGGTCTTGCAGCATTTGGGCGCTATGGCATGGTATATCGCTTTGTGGATACTGCCGTGCTTGCTGTTGACCATGGCGACGTAGTTGGCAAACATCTCCGCTGTGGCGAACTCCGGGGTGTCCTTGTAGTAGCTGGTTGGATGGCCGCGCATGATTTTGTTCTTTGTCAGGGAACCAACGAAGTCCTCGAAGAGACCGCTGTCGCCATGCTCGCCACCCTGCGGCATAGATGACTTGATCCACTTGTGGTCACCGCCCAGGACATTCAGAACGGACTGGGCACGCCGCAGGTCACCTGCCGAATAGTCCAGCAGCACAGCATAGTTGATACCATGGGTCTTACAGCCTTCCTGCACCTTAGCAGGGTCACGTTCAAGGTCGAACACCCTTGCGAAGTCGTGCTTGCCTACCTTCTTGATGAGGGTCGCTGCCTCCACAATGCGGTCACTCTCGGCGCGCAGGGAGGACTGGCTGCGACCCCAGCGGGTCTGCGAGTCCGGGTGTGGATCATATTGCCAGTCGATGGCGTGGCCGAACTCGTGGCGCCAGACGTTCTTCATGGTCCCTGGCGAATAGTTCATATTGATGATGCGCTCACCAGGCTTGAAGTGCGAAATCGCACCCTGGTTGTAATAGACGTCGTTGAGCTTCTCGGAATGCGCCAGAGCTGCCAGGGTGGCGTCGTCAGCGTGGTTCCATGAAACACCGTGCTCAGCCCGCTCCGCTGTGCGCCAGTCCTGCCGCTTGGCCATAACGCTGTGGATTGTATGCACAACCTTGCCGGGCACGGGCACAGGCGGTCTTGGCGATGGAGGCGCCGGCTTGGGTGCAGGCTCCGGCTTGGGGTCAGGCTTAGCCTTCTCGCCCTCTGAGCCACGCGGCTTGCGCACGGCCTTGCCCAGGGTGCCAGGCTTGAGCTCGTGCGCCTCCTCCATATGCTGGATGAGCCGGTTAGCGTAGGACGCCGGTGTGGCATCGGTCTGCTTGGCGGCGATGTCCTTGAGCTTGGCGGCAATCTCCTCGACGTCGTGCCCCTCATGCAGGGCCTTGGTCACCATCTCGCCCATCGCCTTGCCAATCCATGACTTGGCAATGCGTTCCGAGGTAGGCTTGGGCACCATCTTGGCGAAGGTCCTGGTGCGGTCGGTAGAGGCGTAGGCGTGCGCAAGGGTGGGCGAACTGGTGGAGCTACCCTTAGAGCCGCCCCCTTTCGGGGAGCCGCCAGCAGCCTTCGGGGAGGCTTTAGAGCCTGCTTCTGAAGGCGTGGCCCCACCTCCACCGCCTCCACCAGAGGTGAACTGCCCGCCGCCTTTCCCGGAGGGAACGCGTGGGTGCTCACCCTCCACCCAGCCAGCATCCCGGTAATCGATGTCCTCGTCCCAGGAATAGTCAACGTCCTTGGTCACTTCATCAAAGTTCTCGAGCGCGTCGGCCAGGTGTTCGATGTATTGCTGGAGCAGGGCGACGTCCTCATCGCTCAGCTCGTCGTCAGCGTCTTTGGTCTTCTTCTTGCGCCCGAACACCGCCTTGCCTGACGCCACCATCGACTTGAGCGCGTGCTCAGCCAGGACGTGCTGGACAACCTCGTGGCCCAGATGCTGCGCCAGGGCAGCAGCACCATGGGAGAACGCCCCACCTGTTGGGTCACCCGCCAGCAGGGCACCACCTGACAATGCGATGCGCGTGCCGAAGTTGCGCAGGCCGCGGAACTGCTCGGAGGAGGGCTTGCGGCCACTCGCCATGGCGACGATAGCGCCGACGGCGTGCCTGGCGTTGTGCCCCTCCTCCTTGAGCTTGGACTTCATCACCCCAGGCGCTGACTTGGCCAGGGCGCGCATATGGTGCGAGACCTTGCGGCGGTGCTCCTCGGGTATCTGGCCGAGCTTCTCCTTGACGATGTGGCGTTCCTCTTCGCCAAACTCCTTGACGGTCTTTACAGCTTTGGCAGCACCACGCGAGACCAGGCCGTGCTCGCCCTTACTGGTAGGGAAGCGGCCCTCGCGGCCACCCCCACCACCTGAGGTGAACTCACCACTTTCGTTGCGTGGGTGCTCGCTCTCAACGAAGCCGCTGTCCATGACTTTGTCTATCTCAAATGGATCGAAGCCCAGCATGGCAATGACGTCAGGGTCGGCCTCAGTGACGTCGTCACCATCGTCATCGTCAGGCTCGTCATCGCTGACCTCAGGCAGGACCTCACCCACTGTGCCCCAGTGAGCCTCGGGCAGGTCGTAGTCGTCGACATACTCCGCTGCAGCGTCAGCCGTCAGCACGCCGGCATGCTGGCGCCAGTTGGCGAACACCACAGGGGAGATATACGAGGCGAGTGCTATGGCAGGGGTGTTGCCCAGCTTGGCGGAGACGGCAGTCGCTACGTGCTTGACAGCGCGCTTGTATTCTTTCTCATTGGTAGGCTCAGGGGTTTTGCGGATCATCTCCAGCGCGGTCTGGGTGCCAAGGTGCGTGCGGAAGTCCTTGGTCTTGAAGCTGCCTAGTGTATGCACATGGGCCAGCACCTGCTTCTCGCTGACCTGGAACAGCTGGCCGGTCTCGCCTGCTGCCTCCTTGCGCTTGAGCAGCATGGCAGCGATGGAGGGGTCGGATACCTGCATCTCGATGGTCTGGCCGTGCTTCTTGCCAGGCACGAACTGCAGCTTGACCCCGCCGTTGCCATCAGGCAGGACGTGA